>ENA-OQAN01000413-OQAN01000413.1-human-gut-metagenome-genome-assembly--contig:-NODE-413-length-23218-cov-2.124334_pt1 | contig 23218 bp, 25 predicted proteins | sample MGYA00242735_ERZ504527 | MGnify/ENA primary metagenome ERZ504527 (study PRJEB26092, sample SAMD00036230) | human gut metagenome | host: Homo sapiens | study: EMG produced TPA metagenomics assembly of... | reverse complement strand
ACTAATTTTATTGGTTCGCCACAAAGGATACGACGAACTACATTTAGCCGTTCTTCAAAGTTGTGATGTCTATACATAATGCACCCCAAAAGTTTTGTGTCTAACTTTTGGGGTGCACTTCAGCTTTTTTATAAGCTTGCCGGATTTTTTTTATTTCAGTCAGATATTCTGTTTAGATACCCAAAGATTTCTTTACAGCTTCAACTTTTTTCCATAGCATCAGCGTTAGCGCCTGCATAGCACTTAGGACATCCCATTTCACCCTTTATTTCCATATAGAACTTAATCTTCGGTTCAGTACCTGAAGGACGAACAGAGATCTTAGTACCATCAGCTGTGAAGAACTGAAGAACATTCGAAGGTTCTGGCATATCCAAATCAGTTACATTACCATTTGCATCAGTAGCCTTCAAAGTCTTGTAGTCTTTCACAAGAACAACTTCTGATCCACCCAATTCTTTTGGAGGACAAGCACGGAAGTTATCCATCATAGCCTTGATTTCATCTGCACCGCTCTTACCCGGTTTCACAACATTTACTGTCACTTCTTTAGAGAATCCATATTCTACATAGATTTCCATCAGAATGTCATACAATGTCTTGCCCTGATCCTTAGCCCATGCACAAATTTCAGCCAACAAAGAACATGCTGACACAGCATCTTTATCGCGAACGAAATCTTCTGCCAAGAATCCGTAGCTTTCTTCACCACCGCCAATATATTGTTCTTTACCTTCGCGCAAACGGATTTCACGTGCAATCCACTTAAATCCAGTATAGCAATCAAGCATCTTGATGTTATTCTTGTCAGCAACAGACTTGATAAGTTCAGTAGTAACAATTGTTTTTACAATAAATTCGTTACCTTTCATCTTACCCATTGCAATACGATTCTTGATGATGTAATACAAGAATATCAAGCAAGTCTGGTTACCGTTAATCAATACCCATTCGCCCTTGTCATCTTTACAAGCCATACCTACACGGTCAGCATCTGGGTCAGAAGCCATTACAATGTCAGCATCGATTTCCTTAGCCAACTTAATAGCCAAAGTCAAAGCCTCTGCATTTTCCGGATTTGGAGATACAACAGTTGGGAAATCACCACTCTTCACCATCTGTTCAGGTACGCAATGTACATTTTCAAATCCCCAAAGTTTCAATGATTGCGGAATCAGCATCATTCCAGTTCCGTGAATCGGAGTATAAACAATCTTCAAATCTTTCTGACGCTTGATAACTTCCGGATCGATAGAAATAGTATGAACCTGACGCAAATACTCGTCATCAATATCTTTTCCGATAATCTGAATCAGTTCCTTATTGCCTTCAAACTTGATATCAGCAGCCGAAGCAATTTTGTTTACTTCATCGATAATTCCCTTATCGTGTGGAGCAAGCACCTGAGCACCATCGTCCCAATATGCTTTATAGCCATTGTATTCTTTTGGATTATGAGAAGCAGTCAAAATAATACCGCTCTGGCATCCCAAGTGACGAATAGCAAATGACATTTCCGGAGTAGGACGCATATCTTCGAACAAATAGACTTTGATACCGTTAGCAGAAAAGATATTAGCAGAAATTTCAGCAAACAAGCGGCTGTTATTTCTACAGTCATGTCCTACGACAACAGAAATATCTTTCTTTCCGGCAAAACATTTATTCAGATAATTAGACAATCCCTGAGTTGCAGCTCCAACAGTATAGATATTCATACGGTTTGAACCTACTCCCATGATACCACGCAAGCCACCTGTTCCGAATTCGAGGTCTTTATAAAAAGCTTCTATCAATCTGTTTTATCAGGATTTTCCAACATGCGCTTTACTTCAGCTTGAGTTTCAGCGTCATAAGCAGGAGTCAACCATTTCTGAGCTTTATCAGAACACAATTTAATCAATTCTTCGTTTTCCATGATTTTATATTCTTTATAGTTATTGATGTTTTTCCTGTATTAGCGAAACAAAAATAAAAGATTCATTCTAATTATCCTAATTATTCTTTGCAAAAAACAAATTGAATCTTGATTTATTACTTTTTCTTATCCCCATTTTCAAAATAAAAATCCATACATCATGAATAATTCATAAACAACAAGAAAATGTTTAAATAATTTAATTGAAGAAATACATATAAATACAGACATGTACCTATTGATTTTATAAAAATCAACCACTTACAGATTGTCAAATGGGACAAGAAAATCGTTACATTATGAATTTAATGTCATTAAAAAGAAACAATAATTTGTTCAAAAAATATAAAATAGCCATATTTGTAACATAAAAGTGAATAAATATATCTTTTAGAAAACAGAAACTTTTGTATGAAAGAACATATCTACATATTGGACGATCACCCTATGATAGCAGAAGGTACTGCTCAACTACTGATGACGGATGAAAGATATCAGGTCACGATAGGAAAGCATTACTCTGAACTGTATAATTTTATAGAAAGTAATCCCATTAGTCTTTTAATCATAGATTACGAGCTACAAGATAAAACAGCATTAGATCTGCTGCCATACTTACAAAAGAAAATACCTCAGACACCTGTGCTTGTATATACTATGCATACGGAGTTTTGGATAATAAAAACTGCTAATAAAAAAAAGAAGTAGCAGGTATAGTTTCCAAAAATGTAATACCAGCGAAATAAAAAAAAGCAATCGAATCTATCCTATTGACAAAAAATAAATACTACTCTCCCACAGCACTCAATATCGTATTGTCACTTGTAGGAGATCATTCTGCAACAGATTCGATAGCATATACACCAAGCCCTCGTGAAAAAGAAATCATCAATATGTTATCATGTGGGTACACATCTGAGGAAATAGCCCAAAAACTTAACCTCAGCAAAAGCACTATAGATACAATGAGAAAAAACATATTATTAAAAAGTGGCGCTATCAATGTCTCACATCTTATGCGCCTGGCTTTTATAAAAGGATGGATAACTACATGAAAAAATTAATCTTAAGTTTCGTTTTAAGTATTTTTACTGGATATATCACAGCCAACAATTTTGTCCAACAGATTCAACAATACGGCGATAACGGTGACTTTCACCGGATGGATTCTATATATTCTCTAGCAAAACAACAAGTAAATTACAAAAACGACCCAGTTGCCGCAGTAGAGATACATACAACTTATGCTACTTACCTCAATTCGAAACGAGATTATGATAAAGCATATTCAATACTTAAGGATGTCAAAAAAGAAATCAGTCTTTTAAAAGACAGAAGATTTTCATCCGACGCTCAAAAAAAAATTATTACAATCGGAAAGTATTGCTACCTATGAAATAGCGTATGGACTATGGTCAAACAATAAACTTGATGAAGCAAAGAAATTTGCTCACGAAGCTATAAAACTGTTTGAGCAAGCCAATGACACTTCCCGACTGGCTGAATCATATAACTTATCAGGAGTTATATACAAGAATTCATTCATGCTTGACAAAGCTATTTTAATGTACAAAAAAGCTTTGAAAATAACCGAACAACAAAAAGATTATACACTTTCAGCCATCATCAGCAGCAATATAGCCACTCTGTACAATGAACTGGAGGAAAATCAAAAAGCAATAGTATTTTCACGGAGATTTTTTTCATACCCACAAACAGATACACTTGCATTCGATTATCAGATCAATAAGATAAGTTATTTATGTAACCATGCCATCCTGCTCACAAACGGGAAATATTATAAGAATGCCATCGACAGTCTTCAATTAGCTACCAGGTTATTACAAGACAATATGCCCGCAGGACTAAAATTATATATCTATACCAATTACGCAAAAGCACTATATGATACAGGAGAAACCAAATCAGCAATCAAATATTACCAGAAAGCCATAAGCTATAAAAAGCAATCAAGTAACGAGTACAATAAGGCAAATTTGGATTACCTGTACGGATATATGCTTTTTCAGGCTACAGACTCTCTGGCTCAAGCCCGGCAATATCTATCAAACGCTTTAGATTTTTACAGAAAAAATCCAAGTGTGCTACTCACCAAGTCCCTTCTTGCATTGGCAGAGGTAGAAGCCAAAAGAAACAACGTGAAAGAGTCATACAAATTGGCTCTTGAAGCATACGAAACAGAGCAAAAAATCCAACACAAGAATTTCCATAATCGTCTGGCCGGATTCGAAGCTGAACTTAAAACTAAAGAAAAGGATCTGGAAATCATTAGCCTCAACGCAGAAAAAGCCAAAAACAAAATAGCATATCAAACACGTATATACATTATTTCCAGCATATTAATACTAATCATACTACTATCTTGTATCATTATAATCAGTCTTCAGAAAAGAAAAGTAGCACTTAAACTGAGTCAATACGGAACTGGAAAAAAGAAACTAAGGAATAAAGAAATACAAAAGCCAGCAGCTAATTGATGAAAATGAATAAGAAAATGACAGAAAGATATCTTAAAGGACTGGAAGACAGCAATAACTATATTTCTAAAGAACTCCATAACAATGTCTGCAATGAGTTGCTGGCAGCTGAAATGCAGTTACAGCAAGCAAATGCCAGTCAACTTGCAGCACAGCTTGGCGTGATACGAGAAACCGTACGTAACATATCACATCAATTATCGACACCTAATTTCAGCAACATCAGTTTATATCAAATGCTGAATCTATACGTCGAAAAACTAGGTGCTTTAAAATCTCCAGCCCTGCATCCATATATAGCCGACGAAATAAACGATTTATCAATCCATCAGAAAATATTTTGGAAATATACAGAATCTTGCAGGAAATCATATCCAATATAATCAAACATGCACATGCCCAAAACATGTATCTTACTGTCAGTTGTACACCCAGCGACATAGAAGTTATGTAGAGGATGACGGCCAAGGATTTGATACGTCCTCATCTCATAATATCTTGACAGCAGGATTAGGATTACAAACGATAAAAGAAAGATGCAATAAATTGCAGGGAGAATGTGAAAATCGAATCTACTTTAAATAAGGGAACAATCATTCACATGCGATTTCCTGTTTGAAAGCTATTAATAGTCAGATAATACAAAATCAGGATACATCTTCACGATGTATCCTGACTAAATTAACACAATTTATTTGTGCCCCATCTCTAAATAAAAAACAAAGTTTGAATTATAGTATCACATTTTCTAATCGATCATTGTACTCTTTATCTTATTTTCTCACATAAATCTTTCTCTTTTTACAAAAGTACATTATCAATATAAAAAAAATACCCCCATAAATAATGATTCTATTATCACTATTTATAGGGGATAATGCAAAAACAGCTCTCTCGTTAATCGAATCAAAAAATGACTCACAAATCCTTGACAGCTGTTTTTAGTTGTTCATTTTGTATTTCTTATTTCACCAGATAACGTTCTCCGGTAGCTTTTACAACCTCATTCAAGAATTCCTGCGGATAACCCGGACGATCGAGAGGAGCAGTATTTCCTGTTTCAGGACGTACAATCTTACCATTCTTTACACGTTTTACTACTCCATCATTATAACGGACAATCAGGAACTCACCCAGTTTTTTCCAGCTATCAACAGCAGTCTGAGCAGCCATTCCTGTGTAATTGGTAAGAAAATCTTTTGCTTTCTGAGGATCTTGAGTATACAGTTTCATAGCGGTACTCTCGATACCTTCCTGAGCGTCAGCATACATATCTTCCAATGAATTCTGAACTGTACGCATATCGTCTATCATCAGACTATAGCGGGGACGAATCATATCTGCTACCCAGTTGTAAATCCAGAAAGCAGAATTCCATGAGAATGTCACACAGTCGCCCTCTCCTTCTGCATAAGAAGCAGGAACTTTATCGGTATTACAATAAACCGGAGTAAATACAGTCATATTGGCATCATCAACTCCAAACCAAAGTACTCCACCGATTGCATCAGGCATGGTAGAACGCATTTGAGAAACAAAAACAAAACCACTCTGCTGAGTTGAAATAGGACGTTCGTTGAAGTAAGTCTTGCCATCCACTTCAAATGTCAATGGAGATAAACGATAAGGCATTTTAAATGCTCCAGCTCCCATATCGTTGGTGATATCAAGCGGAGTACCTTCATAATGATCGCGCATAGCATGCTGAATATCACGAACAGAAACCTTACGGTCCGGCTTAATATAAAGCGGCATCGGTTCTTTACTTTCACCTTGTATGTAAGAAAGATAAGCCTGTCCGGTTACTTTGCTGAACATGTTATAGAAACTCCACACACGAGCCTCGCAAGCACGCAATCCACTAAAATCGAGCGGACAATAAGCATCAGCAAAACTGAAATCCTTGTTTACTCCATCGAAATAACCTTTTTCACGTGCAAACGAAATCACATCCGGAGAATAAAGACAATTATCTTTATCGTTCATATCAAACTGATGAATACGGCTTTGGTTTGCATGAGCTGCTATACAGTCGTCCGGAATACGGACTGCTACCCATACAGCTCCCTTCACTCCTGGTCCTTTTCCAATCATTTCCATAATCCAAGCCTCATTCGGATCGGCAATAGTAAATGATTCACCACTGCTGTAATAACCATATTCCTTCACCAGATCAGTCATAACCTTGATTGCCTCTTTGGCTGTACGCGAACGCTGCAAAGCAACATAAATCAAGCTTCCGTAGTCCATCACACCGGTAGTGTCAACCAATTCCGGACGACCACCGAATGTAGTTTCTCCGATAGTAACCTGAAACTCGTTCATGTTTCCTATCACATTGTAGGTCTGTTTAGCTTCCTTTATCTGTCCCAGATACTTACCTGTATCCCACTCGTAGATATTACGCATTGTACCCGCTGCATGTACGGCAGCCGGATAATGGCAAAGGAACCCAAACATGCCATACGAATCGGCAGAATAGGATACGATTACAGAACCATCGGCAGAAGCCTTCTTGCCGACAATAAAGTTGGTACATGCCCAACCGTTTACACACGCTGCTACCACAAGGCAGGCAGTCAACATTAGTTTTTTTATCATACGTATTTAGAATTTATATTGTTTTCGTGTTTCGTTACCACAATTATCAGTCACTATCACTTCCAGTTTATGAGATACACCTTTTTTTATCCGTTCCGGGTCCTGAATGATAAGAATACCTTTCTTCAATCCGAAAAGTACGAAGTTGCCGTCTACATATACTTTATAATCCCGAATACCAGTCTGTGCGTCACTGATCTTAAAGCGAATATTTCTGTTTACACGCCAACTACCCTGTCCCAAAGGAGTAACCTGAGGAGGTATCGTATCCACCCCTACGGCAAATGTTCCCAATGTGCGGACTTTGGTCTTTAGCCAGCCATTCTGATACGTTCCTCCCATAGAAGAGCGCCATTTTCCAGCTTTCTGCACAATATAATATTTTGTCGTATCGGCAACAGGCAAATGGCGTACCCCAATAGACAGATCACAGAAGCTATGTAAAGGAGTACGTCCGATATCGAGCACATAATCGAAAGAAATACTGTTGGAATCACCGATTACTCTCGTCCGCAATTCAGCATCATCGTAAAGCATGCCCTTAGGTACAACCAGTTCCATACCAGGCTCCTGAATAACATTTGTCTTATTCCAGTACAACATCTTATTGGCTTCGGGTACATAAGGAGGAATCTCCTGTTTTTTGCCTCGCACCGTAAAACGTATTTACGCTTATTACCGAAATTATCCTCCAGTACGTAGCAGAATGATAATCACGTTCCTCATCAATAGTCACTAGTCCGCGGTCTGAACCGGTTTCTATCAGGCGAAGCCTATTGCCCGGCAACTTATACGAACGCATGATAAGCCTGCGCGTACGCATCAGTCATCATAATCGGTAAAACCGTTTATCATACGATTCTCATCGGCAGAAACCTCATCAGTTGTACTATTGAAAACCTTTACAGAATCTACATACAAAGTAACCGAATGCACTCCATAAAAATTTGACGTTCCGTCCATATAGTCCTTGGCACTGATACCCGTATAAATCTGCCCCCAAGCTGTAAACTGCTGCTTCAAAGCTCCTACATTTACCAGTTTCTTTCTGGAAGAACCATTTATTACACCTTTGCCAGCCACCGGATAAAGCCCGACAATACTAGCTACCGGCGACCTGGTATCCTTCAGATAATGACTGAAAAATGGCATAGGATCTACATAATCTCCATTGTCGTTTCTCCGTAATTCCAGATGAAGATGCGGCCCTGCCGATGCTCCTTCATTCCCGCTTAAAGCGATGATATCTCCAGCCTTTACAGGAAACTTATCAGGTTCGGGATACAGATTACATACAAATGTTTCATGCTCATACTGGTATGCACGTACATATTTCTGTATTTCCGGAGCAAAAGATACAACATGTCCGTAGACTGAAGTATATCCATTGGGATGAGTAACAAAAATCGCCTGACCATATCCACCATGCAATACCATGATTCGTGATACGTATCCATCGGCAACAGCATGAATCGGTTTACCTGTAACCCCTTGTGTCTTTATATCTAGTCCGTTATGAAAGTGATTTGGCCTCAACTCACCGAAATTTGCACTTAGCAGCAACGGAAAGTCGAAGGGAGAACAAAATTCAGCTTTCATACTTTCCTGAGCCTGTCCGCAGAGTGCCGTTCCTAAGGCAAGTGCCAACAATGTATTTCGTATCATGTTAATGTCTGTTTTTTCTCCACAAATATACATCATTTATTTTTGATATATCCTGATTTTACTTACCTTTGTATAAATGGGTATGGCTATCGGGCATCTTTTCGTACATGTTTTTCTTTTATAAGGCTGAAAAAACCGTTACATTTACCACTTTGCTTTTACTCTTTATATTTAGGATTTTCAATAGGATCAAAATAAATCGAACTATTAGCAACCTGGCATTATGGATGGCAGGCTGCACACTTTGCGATAATGTAATGACTAACATCGACAGCATCGTAACTTGAATGGTTCTGGATTTTCTCTCTTTATGACTGAATTACCAGCAACGAAAAAGCATCCGGGAGCATCAGTCTTCTTCATAACGGTATTCTCCGTTTATGTATGTCGTGTTACGAAGATACGCTGCAAGCAGGAGTCGGTCGAATAATAAAATACTCTATTTCAACCTGCTTGTGGCGAATCTCGACTGTTTGTATTGCTTTTATGCATAAAGATTTGGAAAATATGCAAAAACATCATACCTTTGCGCCATCAAAAACCAAACTGACCAATGAATATAAAAGCGATACATACCGACATAAAGTTGCTGTTGCATGAACCTATATGCAACGGTTATCGCATCGTACACATACATTGGTTCAGTGGATTTCTATGAGGTACAGCCGCTTCTGACGGCACAACAAAGACTATATAACAAAAGTTTCTAACCTCATAATCACGTATATATGTTTACTGTTATCGGATTTATGTTGACAGGGATCACTGTGGGATACCTGTTCAGAAATATTGCCTTTTTGCAAAAGACTGAAAAGACCATTTCGATTACTATTTTTCTTCTGTTGTTCCTGCTTGGAATCTCAGTCGGTTCAAATGAACTAATTATCAATAATCTGGCTGCATTTGGATGGCAGGCTGCCATACTGGCTTTTTCTGCTACCTGCGGCAGTATTCTGGCATCGTGGATGGTGCTGAAAATTTTTCTTCAAGAAAGGAGGTGAACAATGAAAGGAAGTATTATCGTTTTATTGTTTTTTGTAGCTGGCTGCATATTGGGAGTTATGGGATGGCTTCCTTTTGATCTTAAGCAAAGTAACCTGACGATGTATATCTTATATGCACTGATGCTACAAGTAGGATTAAGTATCGGATCGAGCAAGGATTTGAAGTATATCATATCCGATCTTCGTCTGAAATATTTGCTCATACCCCTTGCCACTATATGTGGTACGCTGCTCTTTTCGGCACTTGCCAGCCTGCTGATTTCCCGCTGGAGCATATTCGACTGTATGGCTGTAGGAAGCGGATTTGCCTATTATTCGCTCTCGTCCATCCTGATTACTCAGTTCAAAGAAGCTTCTATCGGACTTCAACTTGCTACTGAATTAGGAACAATCGCATTACTGTCTAACATATTCCGTGAAATGATGGCATTGCTTGGAACACCATTGTTATGCAAATACTTCGGAAAGCTTGCTCCGATCTCAGCTGCCGGAGTAAACTCCATGGACGTGGTCTTACCATGATCACACGATATTCGGGTAAAGATATGATGCCTGTTGCTATTTTTCACGGCATATTGATAGATATGAGTGTTCCATTTTTTGTCTCTCTATTTTGCAAATTATAAGCAGAAGATTATCAACTATTTAAGCAACAGTTGTCATGCAGTCAAAAAAACATCATCATCTTTTTTAGAAAATTGATGTAAAGTTTCCCAAAAGATCATGATAAAATCAATAAAACTTGCTGAAGTTTTATTTCGACAACTATGGCAGCACTTCTGCATTTAGAGTCCTCTCTTCTTTTTCATACTTCTGGTAAGCCAAACAGCATACCGACAGAAAAGAAGAAAGGACTAATTGTTTACTTCAAGGTTATTACCTTTGGTTATAACGGATAAATATTTTTCAATAGGTTTCCACTGAATAATGACCTACCTTTGCAGTCGAAAAAAAAGAATTAACCATTAAAAAAATTATACGATGTTCGAAAAAGGAAACAGAGGTAATACCATTCATGGTATTTTGCTTATTGCATTATTTTCATTTGCAGCATTCTACATTGCTGAAATTCCATTTGTAAAAAGTCTTTCATTCAGTCCGCTGATTGTAGGTATCATATTGGGTATGCTTTATGCTAACAGTTTGAGAAACCATTTACCCGAAACTTGGGTACCGGGAATCAAATTCTGTACTAAACAAATCCTGCGCGCAGGTATCGTGTTATATGGTTTCCGACTGACACTTACTGAAGTTGCTGCAGTAGGATTACCTGCGGTTATAATCGATACAATCATAGTTGCAGGAACTATCTTCCTGGGCATCTGGTTGGGACGTGCCATGAAAATGGACAAAGATACTTCACTGATGACTGCAACGGGTAGTGCTATCTGTGGTGCGGCTGCGGTACTGGGTGCAGAACCAGTAGTGAAATGTGAAGGTCACAAGACAGCTATTGCCGTATCTACAGTGGTAATCTTCGGAACAATTTCAATGTTTCTTTACCCCATCATGTACCGTGCCGGTATGCTAAACGGATTGGGAGATATGGGAGTTGCCATTTACACCGGAAGTACCCTTCACGAAGTAGCGCATGTAGCCGGAGCCGGTAATGCCATGGACCTACCGACGCACTGGGTATTGCAGGAACAGCTACTATCACAAAAATGATTCGTGTGATGATGCTTGCTCCGGTATTGGTCATCATGAGCTTTGCTTTGGCAAAACGCAAAAGCAGCACTAACGGAGGAAAAGCAGAAAAGAGTAAAATCACTATTCCATGGTTTGCTTTCGGATTCATCGGAATCATCTGTCTGAACTCACTTTTACAATATATATTAGGTGTAGACAGCGTAAAGGAAATACCTTTGAACGGTGCAATCGAATACATTGATACATTTATGCTGACAATGGCAATGACTGCCCTTGGTACAGATACCAGTATCGAGAAATTCAAACAAGCAGGTGCAAAACCATTCTTGCTGGCAGGATTGCTGTATATCTGGCTGGTAGGCGGTGGCTATCTGCTGACTAAATACCTGGTTCCTGCTTTCATGTAAAAATTAAATATTACAAGTAGTCCCGGCATATTTCGAATTATCTGACGGATAATCAGAAATACAGCCGGGACATTTTTATTGTCCAGCATCCAACGAAAAACGGATGCTATACCATCATCTTACCTATTATATCTCCCGCAGCTTTACGCAACTTCAAATAGCTTTGTACAAAACGGATAAAATTGGCAGCCGGAGCTTCCTCCTGTCCCTGAGCACGCACAAAACAGAAATGTCTTTTTATCTGTAGTCCGTTTATATCAATTATCTTAAACTCGCCTTCACGAAGTTCTTTCAACATTGCCTGAAGGGATATAATGCCCATTGTGGAGCTGTTTCTCAAAAACTGCTTAATACTTTCCGTACTACCCAAATACAACCTGACATTCATCGACGAAAGCTTTATTCCCTGTTCGGATAGTGCCATTTCAATTGCATCGAGTGTACCCGATCCTCGTTCACGAAGTACCAGAGGTATATCCTTAAGTTCATCGAGTGTCAGCGAATCTTTTTTAGCCAAGGCAGAAGAAGTACAGACTACCGGCACCAGCTCATCGTGCAGAAAAGGCTCATATTTCAGGTTAGGCAAGCGGAATACTCCTTCTACCATACCTAAATCTATATTGTGTTCCTGCAATGCCTGTTCAACATTGCGTGAATTTGTATCTATCAGCGAAACGGAAACTTTCGGATATTTCTCTGTAAAAGCTGCTAAAATAGGCGGAAGCACGTACTGGGCTATCGTCGTACTGGCACCCAGACGAAGCTGGCCGTTGTATTCATTATGCAACAAATGCATGTCGTACTCCAGCTTACGATATTCGGCCAGAATACGCTCGCAATGTTCCAGCAAAACATTTCCCGATTCGGTCAGCGAAATCGTATTCCCTAAACGATTGAACAACCGGGTTTGATACAAGCTTTCCAGCTCGCGTATATGTTTGGTTATAGCGGGCTGGCTGACGAACAATTCCTGCGAAGCCTTTGTAAAGCTCAGGTTTTTCGCCACACTGTAAAAAACTTTCAGTCGGAAGTCTGACATTTAGAGTTCCTCCGCACGTATTCCTAATGACTGAAGAATGGGGAATCCCAACATCTCAAACGAATAATCACCTTCGTATGCAGGAGGGTTCATTCCAAAAACGGTAATGCTTTCCTTACCTTTCACCTTATTTATATAGTTACCCATGCGCCCACCATATCCGTCTTCATCGGGCACAATAATAATGCGATGAACATCTTTCGATTCACCAGCCAACTGGAACGACTCGATAAACAGGTCTTCGCGGGTTGCCATATCGGAAGGCTGGAAGGCATAAAGTGAAAATTCACCCAGCTGACTCTTGAATGCTACATCATGGAGTTCTTTTCCCAGATTTGAAGGAGTGCAAAAATTCATTTTTTCTTCTCCGGCATCGTAAATAAAAATCACCTGTACCTCATTTTCTCCCAGCTGTATTCCTGCATCCAGAGCAAGGCACTCCAGCAGGTTAGCCAGATCAGCTTTGGGTAACTCACGGTTCACGATTGGGGCAAAATGAGCACTCATGTCACTGCCTACCTGTCCAGATAAGAAGCATCTATCAGCATCACAACAGGGGCAAAAGGTATCTTCTTTTCCATATATCAAAGTTTATGGCGATAAAGATAATAAAAACTTTCCTGACATTTTGATATATATCCGGACAATATTGCAGTTTCCAAAGCTAACACACTGACATTTAGGCATATAATTATATTCTTAAAGCTGTGGCAAGAAGTTTGTCTGATAAAAGGTGTATTACAAAAACATAGATAAATAAGAAAGGAGAACAATATATGAACTTTAACAACTTTACAATCAAATCGCAAGAAGCTGTGCAACAAGCGGTGAATCTCGTACAAAGCCGCGGACAGCAAGCTATCGAGCCGGAACATTTGTTGGCAGGGGTGCTGAAGGTTGGCGAAAATGTCACAAACTTCATTTTCCAGAAACTTGGCATCAACGGTCAGCAGATAGAAACCGTACTCGACAAGCAGATAGCTTCTTTGCCAAAGGTTTCAGGAGGTGAACCTTACCTGAGCCGTGACGCTAATGAAGTATTGCAGAAAGCTGTCGAGTTTTCCAAATCACTGGGTGATGAATATGTTTCGCTGGAAGCTATCATCTTGGCTTTGCTCAATGTAAAAAGTACCGTATCTACCATCTTGAAAGATGCTGGTGTTACCGACAAAGAGCTGCGGGCTGCTATCAGTGAACTTCGTCAGGGACAAAATGTTACTTCACAGTCTAGTGAAGATACATACCAGTCACTCAGCAAATATGCTATCAACCTGATAGAAGCTGCACGTAACGGCAAGCTGGACCCGGTAATCGGTCGTGATGAAGAAATCCGTCGTGTACTGCAAATCTTGAGCCGTCGTACCAAAAACAATCCGGTCCTGATTGGTGAACCGGGTACAGGTAAGACAGCAATCGTAGAAGGACTGGCTCAGCGAATCCTGCGTGGAGATGTTCCGGAGAACTTGAAAAACAAGCAATTGTTTTCGCTCGACATGGGTGCGCTGGTTGCAGGTGCAAAATACAAAGGCGAATTCGAAGAACGACTGAAGTCGGTTATCAACGAAGTAACCAAATCGGATGGAAATATCATCTTGTTCATCGATGAAATCCATACACTGGTAGGTGCCGGAAAAGGTGAAGGTGCCATGGATGCTGCAAACATCCTGAAACCGGCCTTGGCACGTGGCGAACTGAGAAGTATCGGTGCTACTACCCTTGATGAATATCAGAAATATTTTGAAAAGGATAAAGCACTCGAAAGACGATTCCAGACCGTCATGGTAGACGAACCGGATACGGCAAGCTCTATTTCTATCTTGCGTGGATTGAAGGAACGTTATGAAAATCACCATCAGGTGAGAATCAAAGACGAAGCCATCATTGCCGCTGTAGAACTGAGTAACCGTTACATCACCGACCGTTTCTTGCCGGATAAAGCCATCGACTTGATGGATGAAGCCGCAGCCAAACTTCGTATGGAACGTGACTCACTTCCGGAAGAACTGGATGAAATTGAACGCCGGTTGAAACAGCTTGAAATTGAACGCGAAGCTATCAAACGTGAAAAAGATGAAGCCAAGCTTGCTCAATTGAACAAAGAAATAGCTGAGTTGAAGGAACAGGAAACTTCATACAAGGCTAAATGGCAGAGCGAAAAAGAACTGGTGAACAAGATTCAGCAGAACAAGAAGGAAATAGAACAGCTGAAATTTGAAGCTGACAAGGCTGAACGCGAAGGAGACTACGGTAAAGTTGCTGAAATCCGTTATGGTAAGTTGCAGAGCTTGGAAAATGAAATAAAGAGTATTCAGGAAGACTTAAAGAAAAAGCAAGGCGACAATGCCATGATCAAGGAGGAAGTTACTGCCGAAGATATCGCTGATGTAGTATCGCGCTGGACGGGAATACCGGTAAGCAAGATGTTGCAAAGCGAACGTGATAAATTGCTCCACTTGGAAGATGAATTACATAAACGTGTTATCGGTCAGGATGAAGCAATTGAAGCGGTAGCCGACGCTGTACGCCGTAGCCGTGCGGGACTGCAAGACCCGAAACGTCCGATCGGTTCATTCATCTTCCTGGGTACTACCGGTGTAGGTAAACCGAGCTGGCAAAGGCTCTTGCCGAGTATCTGTTCGACGATGAATCGCTGATGACGCGTATCGATATGAGTGAATACCAGGAGAAACATACCGTTTCTCGTCTGATCGGTGCGCCTCCGGGATACGTTGCTACGATGAAGGTGGTCAGTTGACTGAAGCTGTACGCCGTAAACCATACTCAGTTGTTCTTTTCGATGAAATCGAAAAGCACATCCGGATGTATTCAATATCTTGTTGCAAGTATTGGACGATGGACTCTGACTGATAATAAGGGACGTACGGTAAACTTCAAGAACACCATTATCATCATGACATCCAACTTGGGAAGTTCTTACATACAAAGTCAGTTCGAAAAGATCAATGATCAGAACCACGACCAGGTTGTAGAAGAAACCAAGGCAGAAGTGATGAATATGCTGAAAAAGACCATCCGTCCGGAATTCTTGAACCGTATAGATGAAACAATCATGTTCCAGCCGTTGAACAAGAACGAGATTGAACAGATTGTACGCTTGCAGATAAACGGCATCAAGAAAATGCTGGAAGAAAATGGTGTTACACTCCAGATGAGCGATCAGGCTGTAGACTTTATTGCTACTGCCGGATACGATCCAGAGTTTGGTGCTCGTCCGGTAAAACGTGCTATCCAGCGCTACTTACTGAACGATTTGTCAAAGAAGCTTCTGTCACAGGAAGTAGACCGCACTAAACCGATCATCGTAGAACGTAGCAGTGAAGGTTTGATATTCCGAAACTAAACTACTTATACAGGTTTCCAGAAACTACCTAAAAGGGAGAGTATCGTATTTCGATACTCTCCCTTTTTCTTTTTGTCCAAATGGAAGAAATAAGCTATCTTTGCCGCACTGAAATAAAGCAAGAATGAAAAATAAAAAAGTTATTTATATCGTCGGATCGATTGTCTTATTGATTTTAATCGGTATCGTTGCCTGCAAAACATTAATACTGAATACTCCTCTCAAAATAGAGAAAGCTGCTTATCTCTACATTGACAGCGACGATAACATAGACTCCGTATATACAAAATTGAAGAAAGATTTCCACACCTCCGGTATCACCGGATTACGTATGCTCATTTCATGCAGTAATTATGCTGAAAACATTCACGAGGGAGCCTATAAACTTAAACCGACTGATAACACTTGGCATATATTTCACCAACTGAAAAGTGGACATCAGACTCCCATACGTCTGACAGTACCCAGTGTACGTACGCTCGGAGCATTGGCTAAATCCGTTTCCCGACGTCTGATGACGGACTCAGCTTCTATCGCCAGTTTGCTGAATGACAGTACGTATTGTTCTACGCTAGGATATAATCAATACACGATTCCTGCTCTTTTCATTCCTAATACATATGAAGTGTATTGGACCATGAGTGCTGAGGATTTTATCAAGCGTATGAAAAAAGAACACGACCGGTTCTGGAACAAGGAACGGATGGAAAAAGCAAAAAGTATCGGCTTTACTCCCGAAGAAGTGGCAACTCTGGCTTCTATCGTCGAAGAAGAAACAGCTAATAAGGCAGAAAAGCCAATGGTAGCCGGTCTTTATATCAACCGCCTGCACACAGGTATGCCCTTGCAGGCCGACCCCACTGTAAAATTTGGCTTGCAAGAATTTGGACTTAAACGTATTCTGCATAAACATCTGGAAACAGATAGTCCATATAATACATATAAACATGCAGGATTACCTCCCGGACCGATTCGCATACCATCTATCGACGGACTGGAAAGCGTATTGAATTACGCCAAGCATGATTATCTATATATGTGTGCGAAGGAAGATTTCTCTGGCACACACAACTTTGCCAAAAGCTGGAACGAACATCTTGCCAATGCCCGCCGTTACCAACGGGCATTGAACCAGAGAAATATCCACTAAGGGCATTACCTCTTGAATATAATTTTCAATCAACGGATAGATTTCCAGAACTTCATGAAATTAGCATACAGTCCGTAACATACCAATGCATCTTCGGGCTGTATTATATAGTCTTCAGGAAATTCATTGGCTACTTCTCTTTCCAAAATAGAAATACCAATGCAATTCTGTGCCTTCTTTCCGCGTAATCAATGAATAATCTTCAAATCGAATTCCTTTTCCAACTGCAATTCATTGATGCCATATCCTGCTAATTTGGCAGGTACATTAAACTTGAAAATATAATGTTCCTCGTCTATCTGAAATGGTTCTACTGATGCATTCAGTTCCAACAACTGAACCAACATACGTGCTGCCTCTTTTTCCGGAGTCAGAATACGGTCTAGCGAAAAAGCTTCAAGCACAGTTTTATGGACATCATCTATCGCACGGGCATAAATATGCTTTACCTTGTTTTTCTTCAACAACGATACAACGCGTACAGAAGCTCCCAGGTCTTCACCTATTGCTACAATAACGACATCTACACTCTTTAATGGAAGAACAGAAAGTGCAATTTCATCGGTTGCATCAAGAACAAAAGCTGTAGCAATCTTATCTTTCAAATGATCTACATAATGTTCCCTCACATCCACTCCTATGACTTCATGCCCCAAAACAGTCAGTTCCTCGGCAAGCTTTCCGCCATAATTTCCCAGTCCTATTACAATATATTTCATATATCAATTTATTATAATGTTATCACTTGGATATTTATAATTACGCTTTTTTACTTGTTTAATCAGTCCCAGCAACAAGGTAAAAGCTCCTACACGGCCTATGAACATCAGTAAAATAATAACCGATTTACCAGCCGTACTCAAAACAGGAGTAAGATCCAGACTGGAACCCACAGTACTCAAAGCCGATACACATTCAAAAGTAAGTGCCATTAGAGATGCTTTGGGCTCTAACATGCTCATGACAAAAATTGCAGCAGACAGAATGATAAGATACAACATAAGCACTGCATTTGAGCGGCGGATCGAATCATCCGACAATTCTCTCTGGAAAATAGTTACCCGATTTGCTCCTCTAATGACCGCCCACAAATTCAGAAGTATAACAGCAAACACATTTATCTTTACTCCACCTGCGGTAGACTGCGTACCCCCTCCTATGATCATCAGTATAATCATCAGCAACAAAGTCTGTGTAGACAGCGTAGTCAGCCCGACACTGACAAATCCAGCCGTACGCGGACATGTCGCATTGAAGAAAGCATGTACCCATTTATCTGTAACTTCCATGCCAGAAAATGCATTGTTCCACTCGTAAAGAGCAATAGCCAATGTACCCAACACAAGCAAAATAGCTGTCATTATCAAAACAATACGTGTATTCAAATTATATAAATGGACCTGTTTGGGAAAATGAGATGAACGCCCGAAACACTTCCATTTCAGATAACGTAAATAATAAAAAAGCGTTTCTTTCAGATTCACCAAAATAGGGAAACCAATACCTCCCAAAATAATCAGGAATGAAACGGTTATAAAAAGCAAGTTATGGTTTTGCATAACCGCCGCATTTCCTAAGTTACCCGGCAAAGTAGAAAATCCGGCATTACAAAATGCTGAAACCGAATGGAAGGCTGCAAAATATATTTCCTGTTGCAACGTCATTCCCAGAGTATTGTGTATAGAATACCAGATAATCACCATACCAATACCTTCGATAGCTAATGTGAATCCTAGAATATATAATAAGGTGGATAAAAGAGAATTCAATGAATTAGAACTTATCATATCGCCAACTACCAGCTGATTATATAAAGAAGTATTTCCCATAAAAAACATGGCAAAAAACTTGTCAGTGTCATAACTCCCAATCCTCCTATCTGGATAAGCAAAATGATAATAATTTGTCCTTCCAGTGTAAAGGTAGACGGAACATCAACCGAAACCAGTCCGGTAACACACGTAGCACTAGTTGCAGTAAACAATGCATCTATCCACGAAATTCCATGATAAGTTGCTCTGGGAAGCATCAACAATCCAGCCCCAATAAATATTATAACCAAAAAGCTGGAAGCTAAAATAAGAGAAGGATTGGTACGCCTGCCCAACAATCGTACCAAGCTACTGGACAACTGTAATAAAGAATATAATAATAAAATAGCTATCCGATAATAATGACTATGAAAGAACATCCATGTCCAATAAACTCCTTCATCTCCAGCATCCGGTTTCTTGAACAGCACAGGAAGTAAAGTCAGATACAGCAAGACATTAATTACCCATGACCAAAATGTATTTTTCTGTCCGTCCTCATCTGATTGAAAAAACAATCTGCACTGTAGCCGACAGCAAAAAAAACAATCCATACACTCTTATATATAATACGAATAGCCTTTGCCTCATCCGATGAAATCATAAATCCATGTTCATAAACCAAAGTAGCCAAAAACAGGATTGCGCAAAAATACGTAATCCACATGAACCAATTTATGACTTGATAAATACGAGGTAATATCAGTTTCTTACGATAAAGCAAGAGCCTTTCTAAAGAATCCATACTAAAACTGTTTTTATATTAATACTTGCACGCAAATGTATTTATAATTATCGGTTTTCCGATTAAAAGCATGACTTTATTACATATTTGTTTTTCCCCATCTACTCTATTAGTAAAGTCAACATCATCTTATACTCTGAATAGATCTTTCTGAAGAAAAACTTTCATTAAAACAAGCTATCATCTACTTATGTTCAAGAAACGCCGTGCACGGTTTTAAGGCATAAAAAACATCAAAATAACAAATAAAAAGCAAAAACGGTTGCAATATTACATTATTTTACTTATTTTTGAAAAATCAATCAAAAAGCAAACATTTATGAGCAATAAACAGAAAAGATTCATTTTACCGGAAGATGAAATTCCTAAATATTGGTATAATATTCAGGCAGACATGAAAAACAAACCCATGCCTCCTCTGAATCCAGCTACACGCGAACCGCTTAAACCGGAAGATTTGTATCCTATTTTTGCAAAAGAGTTATGCCATCAGGAGCTTAACCAGACTGATACATGGATAGAAATTCCTGAAGAAGTACGTGAGATGTACAAGTATTATCGAAGTACTCCGTTGGTTCGTGCATATGGTCTGGAAAAAGCTTTAGGAACACCGGCACATATCTATTTCAAGAACGAAAGTGTCAGCCCTATTGGCTCGCATAAACTGAACTCTGCACTGGCACAGGCTTATTACTGTAAAAAAGAAGGTGTCAGCAATATTACAACCGAAACCGGAGCCGGACAATGGGGAGCAGCCCTTTCGTATGCCGCAAAAGTATTCGGACTGGAGGCTGCCGTTTATCAGGTAAAAATCAGTTATGAACAGAAGCCATACCGACGCAGCATCATGCAGACTTTCGGAGCACAGGTTACTCCTTCACCTTCTATGTCAACACGCGCCGGAAAAAATATATTGACCAAGTATCCTAATCACCAGGGATCACTGGGTACAGCCATTTCCGAAGCCATCGAACTGGCACGTACAACTCCGAACTGTAAGTATACATTAGGATCTGTACTGAGCCATGTAACGCTTCATCAAACCATCATTGGTCTGGAAGCAGAAAAACAGATGGAAATGGCCGGCGAATATCCAGATATCATCATCGGATGTTTTGGTGGAGGTTCAAACTTTGGAGGCATCTGCTTCCCCTTCATGCGTCATACTATTCTGGAAGGAAAACAAACCCGTTACGTAGCTGCCGAACCGGCTTCCTGTCCGAAACTGACAAGAGGAAAGTTTGAATACGACTTCGGTGATGAAGCCGGATATACTCCTCTTCTGCCGATGTTTACACTGGGACATAACTTTACACCTGCCAACATTCATGCGGTGGATTGCGTACCATGGAGCAGGAGTTATCGTATCACAACTTTTGAAAGATCATTTGATGGAAGCCGTAGACATACAGCAACTGGAAACATTCGAAGCCGGATGTCTGTTTGCCCGTGCCGAAGGATCATCCCTGCCCTGAATCGTGTCACGCCATTGCTGCTGCCATACAAGAGGCCAACAAATGTAAGGAAACGGGCGAAGAAAAGGTTATTCTGTTTAACCTATCCGGGCACGGTCTGATAGATATGAGTGCATACGACCAATATTTATCTGGAAACTTAACCAACTATACATTGACAGATAAAGACATCGAAAAAAGCTTGGGTGAAGTAGAAACAATGCAACCTTAACGATTTTAATATTTGCATGGAATTATTCGAACAAATAACGGCATCGGTCAGCTCCTTTCTCTGGGGATGGCCGATGATTATATTACTACTGGGAACTCACATTTTTCTGACCATACGGTTAAAGTTTCCACAACGCAAAATATTTACAGCTATACGACTTTCTTTTAAAAAAGATCCTGATTCTGAAGGCGACGTCAGTCAATTCGGCGCGCTTGCCACTTCACTGGCAGCAACTATTGGAACAGGAAACATCATCGGTGTGGCGACTGCCGTTGCATTCGGAGGTCCCGGTGCCGTATTCTGGTGCTGGCTGACCGGAGTTTCGGAATTGCCACAAAATATGCCGAAGGGCTCCTTGCCATTAAATACCGCGTAAAACATCCAGCGGAGAAATGCTTGGTGGTCCGATGTACGCACTGGAACGAGGACTGAAGCAAAAATGGCTGGGCATTTTATTCTGCATCTTTACAGCCATGGCAGCATTCGGTATCGGAAGTACAGTACAAGCTAACTCGATAGCTTTGCTGATGCAAGAAACATACGGAGTAAGCGAACATATCACCGGTATAGTAGTGGCACTAGGCATCGCACTGGTTATCTTCTTCGGGGTAAAAGGTATTGCCCGTGTATGTATGACGCTGGTCCCTCTGATGGCTATCCTCTATATAGGAGGATGTATTTATATCCTCATTCTGAACCACGCCTATTTGGGAGAAGCCTTCAAACTCATCATCAGTTCTGCGTTTACTCCACATGCCGCAGGAGGAGGATTTCTAGGAACGAGTGTCATGCTCGCAGCACGTTACGGTATTGCCCGCGGACTTTTCTCCAACGAATCCGGACTTGGTTCGGCACCTATTGTGGCAGCAGCGGCACAAACTCGCAACCCGGTACGTCAGGCACTGGTTTCTTCTACCGGAACATTCTGGGACACCGTCATTATCTGTGCACTGACGGGACTGGTGCTGGTTACCAGTGTACTCGCATTTCCTGACATCGATTATACACAAGGTGGAGCATTGACCAAAGCAGCCTTTGGTAAAATTCCTTATGTAGGTACCAGCATTCTGGCAATCGGTATTCTAACCTTTGCCTTTTCTACCATTTAGGCTGGGGATATTACTCGGGAAAAGCCATCGAATATTTAGGAGGGAAAAAACTCCTGCGAGTATATCGTGTTATATGGATTTCATCCATTTACTTTGGTTCCACCATGAATTTACAAGCAGTATGGAACATTGCCGACAGCGTAAACGCACTGATGGCAGTTCCTAATCTGATTTCCCTCATCTTCTTATCGGGAGTTGCCGTCAAAGAAACACAAAAATACCTTTGGGAAAACAGACTGGAAGATACTGCCGATCCGGAAGATCTATAATTCATAAAACGCTACCTGCACAAAGCAGTTTTCCCCTTTTTTACCCCTTTCAGAAGGGGAAAAAGAAAAAAATATGCATTTTTCTGCATTTTTTTGTGCAAAACACTTGCAGATTCAAAAATAATGCGTACCTTTGCACCCGTGATTGAGAAACACCTCAACACAAACAAAGGATGGCCCGTTCGTCTATCGGTTAGGACGCAAGATTTTCATTCTTGAAAGGGGGGTTCGATTCCCCCACGGGCTACCAATAACACACGGTCCAATACGATAGGTATAGGAGCCCAGTCGCCTAGGTCGATAGG
>ENA-OQAN01000410-OQAN01000410.1-human-gut-metagenome-genome-assembly--contig:-NODE-410-length-23292-cov-2.161796_pt1 | contig 23292 bp, 30 predicted proteins | sample MGYA00242735_ERZ504527 | MGnify/ENA primary metagenome ERZ504527 (study PRJEB26092, sample SAMD00036230) | human gut metagenome | host: Homo sapiens | study: EMG produced TPA metagenomics assembly of... | reverse complement strand
CCTTGCCCTGCAGCTTTCTCGCCGCATTATACCCGCTACAAGCCCCTGCGCTGCTGCCTCCTCATACCCGGAGCTTCCGTTAAACTGCCCGCCGCTGAACAGCCTTCGACCACTTTTTAAACTCCAGTGTACTCTTTAACTGTCTCGCATCAATACAATCATATTCGATGGCATACGCATTTCTTACAATTTTCGCATGTTCAAGCCCCGGCACGCTGCGGTACATCGCATACTGAACATCTTCCGGAAGAGAGCTTGACATCCCTCCCACATACATTTCGTTGGTGTCCAGTCCTTCCGGCTCAATAAACACCTGGTGCCGGTTCTTATCTGCAAATTTTACCACCTTGTCCTCGATCGACGGACAATATCTCGGTCCTGTTCCCTCGATCATTCCTGAAAACAACGGAGAACGGTCCAGATTTTCTCTGATAATTTCATGGGTCTTTTCATTCGTATAAGTCAGCCAGCAGGAAACCTGATCGATCTGGATGTCCTCAGGGTCTGTCGTAAAGGAAAACGGTACGATCCGCTCGTCTCCTTTCTGCTCTTCCATTTTGCTGAAATCAATACTTCTCTTGTCAATACGCGCCGGCGTTCCTGTCTTAAACCGATACATTTCGATTCCAAGTTCTTTCAGACTGTCTGTCAGATAATTTGCCGGCTGCAGTCCGTTTGGCCCGGTCTGCATGCTGACGTCTCCGTAAATACATCTCGCCTTTAAATAGGTTCCGGTGCACAATACGACCGCTCTGCAGCGATATGTGGCACCGGAATAAGTTCTGACTCCTGTAATGATTTTTTTTCCGTCAGCCCCATCCTCAGCAAGAATCTCTGTCACTTCCATCTGCTTGATTTCCAGATTCTCCTGATCCTCAAGCACCTTTCGCATCGTTTTACTGTAATTTGCCTTGTCCGCCTGCGCACGCAGAGAGTGCACAGCCGGTCCTTTTGAACTGTTCAGCATCTTAGACTGGATAAAAGTCCGGTCGATCACCTTTCCCATCTCACCGCCCAACGCGTCCACTTCTTTGACAAGGTGTCCTTTGGAACTGCCCCCGATATTCGGATTACACGGCATCAGCGCAATACTGTCCACACTTACTGTAAACATCAGTGTCTGAAATCCCATCCTCGCACACGCAAGCGCTGCTTCACATCCGGCATGCCCTGCTCCTACGATCACCACATCATATTCATCTTTATTTTCCCATACAGAATTTGCTGAATATTTCATTGACCAAATCTTCTCCTATCGTTTCTCCTGTAATACTTCCGAGTGATTCATATGCATCCATCAGATCGATGGAATAAAAATCCTCCGGCATCTCATTTTCAATACTTTCAATCACTTTATGCAGACTTTCTCTCGCAGACTGAAGTGCTGCTTTCTGTCTGATATTTGTAATGTATATTTCATCATTAAAGGACAGACTTGCCCTTTAAAAACATTTTTTTCCAGTGTCTTTTCCAACTCCTGGATTCCCAGTTCTTCCTTTGCTGATATCTCGATCATCGGAATCTCTCGTCCCAGAAGCTGTTCTGCCAGCATCTCTTTCGACACGACAGTCTCCAGATCAGTTTTATTTAACAGGATAATCGCCTTTTTATCAAGTACCAGATTCAGGATTTTCTGGTCGTTTCATCCAATGACCGTGACGCATCCACCACATAGATAACCAGATCAGCACTCTTTGCATACTCTTTTGCTTTTTCTACACCCATTTTTTCAATCACATCTTCCGTATCCCGGATTCCTGCCGTATCAATGATATTCAGGCTAAGCCCCTGCAGATGGATCTGTTCTTCCAAAACGTCTCTGGTCGTCCCTTCAATGTCTGTCACAATGGCTCTCTCTCTTCCGGAAAGCACATTCAACAAAGAGGATTTTCCTGCATTCGGTTTTCCGACGATCACGGTCTGGATTCCCTCTTTTAAAATCCTGCCGTCATCTGATGACCGGATGAGATCCTCCAGTTCTCTTAAAATCCCTTCTGTCACTGTCTGCAGCGTCTCTCCATATCCATCCACACTGATATGCTCCGGATCATCCAGCGCTGTTTCAATAAATGCCGTGTGATACAAGATCTCCTTGCGCATCTCTTCAATTTTTCGCTTTACACTTCCTTTGAGCTGACTCATGGAGCTTCTCAGCGCATACTCATTCTGAGATGTGATTACATCGATCACCGCCTCTGCCTGGGAAAGATCCATCTTTCCATTCAAAAATGCGCGTTGGTAAATTCTCCCGGTTCTGCCGGTCTGGCCCCGTTTTTGATCACAGTTTCCAGAACCTTTCTCACCACAAATGTTCCTCCATGGCAGTTGATCTCCACGGTATCTTCTCCCGTAAAAGTTCTCGGTGCTCTCATCACACTGACAGAACTTCATCTATCGTCTCTTCCCTATCTTTGATAAATCCATAGTGTATCGTATGGCTCTCTGCCTGAGATAACTGTTCTTTTCCCTTATAAATTCTGTCAATAATTGCAAATGCTTCCTCTCCGCTGATACGAACAATTCCAATTCCTGAATTGGTCATACCTGTAGAAATGGCAGCAATCGTATCCTTTTTCATCTTCCACCTCTTGGAAATTCTATTTGTCTGATAAAAAAGGACGTTGTTACGCTTCACGAAAGCCTCCGTGAAGCGTAAAAACGTCCTCTTTCGCTTCATTTTATACTATCTTTTTAATGTCACAACTACTTTTCTGTAAGGCTCTTCTCCCTCACTGTGTGTTGTCACATGCGGATCTGACTGAAGTGCAGCATGAATGATTCTTCTCTCATATGGATTCATTGGCTCCAGAGAAACTGCCCTTCTCGTTCTTTTCACTTTGAACGCAATGTTCTTTGCAAGATGTCTTAATGTCTCTTCTCTTCTTGCTCTGTAGTTTTCTGTATCAAGTTTCACTCTCACATATCCGTCCTGATGTTTATTGGCAACACGATTTGCAAGATACTGAAGCGCATCCAGAGTCTGCCCTCTTTTTCCGATCAGAATTCCCATATTGCTGCCCTTCATCTCAACACTGAGAGCACCTTCAGAATCCACTTCAGAAACAATTTCCACATCCATGTCCATTGCTTTTAAGGTGTCATTCAGGAAAGCTTCCACAGCTTTGATTGCTTCATCAGAAACTTCTGCCAGCTCTGTAGCTTTCTTTCTTGCCGGCTCCTCTTCTGCTTTTTCTTCCTGCTTTTCCTGTACAGGCTCTGATACCTGCTCTTTTACAACACTTGGTTTTACTTCTTCAACCGGTATTGTCTCTTCTTTCACTTCTGCCACAGGTTCCGGTTTTCTGCGGGCTTCGATCACTGCCTGCTTCATTCCGATTCCAAGAAAACCTGAGCTGCCTTTTTCAATGACTTCATATTCCAGTCTGTCACTGGTAACTCCCAGCTGGATCAATGCCTCTGTGATTGCATCATCCACTGTTTTTGCTGATACTCTGATACTACCGTCCATCGTGAATCCTTCCTTTCCCCGACTCTCTATTTCTCGCTCTCTTCCGTTTTATCTTTGGCATTGTGTCCACTGTTATAACGGCTTACCATATTTGCCTTTGATGCGAGACTTCCCGGCTTGGCATTTTTGATATTCTCTTTTGCCTGCTGGATCTTTTCTTCTTTTTCTTTGCTGGAAACACTTGTCTTCTGTTCTGTTACATTTCGAGTGCTCTTTGTTGCCATCCGGTTGATTTCTTTTGCCGGAGCACCTTTTTTCTCACGTTTCTTCGCCGCTTTTTTGCGCTGCTCTTCGATCATCTCTTCTACTGATTTCTTGCTCAGATATTTATTGATCGCCATCTGCTGTACACATCTTACGATCGCACTGATCGCCCAGTACAGACCAAGACCTGCCGGCAGTGTAAATCCCATAAATACAGAGAACAACGGCATAATATAGTTCATAGAATTCATGGATCTTGCCATCGGATTGTCCGGATCGATCGTCGTTGTCTGTTGCTGTTGCATCAGTTTTACACTGATAAACTGTGTCAGACCTGCCATGATCGGAATGATCACTGCCAGAATGATTCCAACAATTGAAAAATCCTTCAAAGCATCCATCAGCATTGTCAGCGGCTGCTCACCAATGTTAATGCCAAGGAATGTATTCAAATGTCCCATCGTTGCAGTTGTCTTATCTACAACTGTCTCAAGAGACGGCATCTTGTCCACCAGGGTATTCCATGTGGAGTCCTGGAATTTATATAACACCCTCACCAGAATATTCGGGTCTGTATAATCATATGCATTTGCAGGCATATACACCGGAGCTGCATTTCCGATCTTTTCCAGAATCTTCTGGTATCCGTCTGTCGCCATGATCTGATTAACAACCGGCATATAAATCTCTTTAATACCATTTACATATCTCGGTACTTCCTGAATAACAGGATACAATGCGAACAAAATCGGAAGCTGGATCACCATCGGCAGACATCCGCCTGTCGGAGAACTTCCGTATTTTTCGTAGATCAGCTGCTGCTCTTCCTGCATCTTGAGCATGGATGCCTGATCTCTTTTTCCTGCATATTTTTTCTGCAGTTTTTGAATTTCCGGCATCATCACAGACTGCATTTTTGAAAATTTCTGCTGTTTGATCGTCAGCGGGATCATCAATGTATAAATAATAATTGTAAACAGAATAATACATATTCCGATATTCTGAATTCCAAATAAATTCAGAAAATTATAGATTGCATCCATGAGCTTACCAAACACCCATGCAATCTGTCCGACAATCGGCCAGTCTGCCGCTGTCGCAGCGATTAAACCAAATTCCATCTTTTATCCTCCTTAAGGTACCGGATCATATCCGCCTTTTGCAAATGGATTGCACCGCAGAATCCTCCAGACGGTCAGGGCAAGTCCCTTAACTGCACCGTATTTTTCAATTGCCTCAATCCCATACTGGGAGCAGGTCGGCGTATAAATACAGTGATACGTCGTCTTCAAACCGGATAAATACTTCTGATAAAACCGTATCATCCCTATCAAAATCTTCTTCATCTGCGTCACTTCCTTTGAAATCATGCATATATATTATGAAGTTTTCCCAGGTGGATGAGCGCGCTTTCTATATCATGATAACTTCTCTCTTTTGCGCCTGCTCTTGCAATCACTACTAAGTCAAATCCACATTGGAAATGTTCTTCTTGAAGTCGATAGCTCTCTCGAATAAGCCTTGTAAGATGATGTCTCACAACGCTGTTTCCTACTTTTTTACTGACTGAAATCCCCAAACGATTTTTGTCCATCCCATTTTCTCTGATATACAGTACCAGATATCGGTTGGCATAGGATTTCCCATTTTTATATACGACTTGAAAATCTTTATTTTTCTTTAAAGATTCGGAAAATTTCATCGATAACCTCTTTTTAGCAGCTCTTTCCCCTGGAAATACTGCACTTTTTTTATAGAAGAAAAGGCCACATATATGCGGCCTAAGCTGATAACTGTTTTCTTCCTTTTGCTCTTCTGGCAGCTAAAACTTTTCTTCCGCCTGGTGTGCTCATTCTTGCTCTGAATCCGTGAACTTTTGCTCTGGATCTTTTCTTTGGCTGAAATGTCATTTTCATTGGTACATACACCTCCTTGTGGTTGATATACTTATTATAAAGTATTTACAATATTTGCCTCTTTTTTTTCGTATCTCTACTATATATAGTGTTTATATAGTACTACTGCTGATAAACAGAAAGACACTGCTCTTAATTATATGCAAAAAAGCCCATAAAGTCAAGCATTAGCAGCGAAAATACTAAAATATAGTTTTTCACATATTTTTTTAGAAATTTTTTTATTACCGCTTTTTTTCACACCTGTTCCTTTTATTTTTTTAGTTATCCAAATCTTTTCCACAGAATTATCTACATTTCTGTTTCTTCGCTCATTTCTTTTCCCATATTCTCAAACGCCTTATATTTCCTGAGATTTTCACTTTTTTGTTTCATTTACAAATTTCCCTGATTTTCACCAAATTTCGAGTTTCCACATTATCTACATTTTTCTTACCCACAGTAAGAGGATTTATCCACAGTTATTCACATTTTGTGGATAACTTTATCCAAATTTGTGGATAAACCAGCAAAACAGTGTAGAAAACCACTGGATATTGTGTAGATAGCCTGTAGAAAAATTTTTATTTCTCTTTAAGTTTCCCTTTTTATCGGCGTTGATAGTGTTTAAAAAAGTTTTCCACATTATCAACAAAGTTTTCCACCTATCAAATTGTTTCCTGTTATTTTTACATTGCTTCTATTTTCATTTTGATGTAGAATGTAGTTGAGATACTCTGCTTATCTCTCATTTTATATTAATTAGGAGTTTACCATTGATGAACATTGTAGAAGAAAACTGGGAGCAGATTTTGAATAAGATGAAACTAGAATATTGCTCATTCCAATATTTCGTACAATACGTGGATCGCACCACTTACCGTTTACGAAGTAACCGATGACACCGTCTATATTCTTGTAAAATTACGTGCCAGCCTGGAGCACATTGAAGAAAAATACCTGCTTCCTTTTAAAGTATGTATTGCAGAAGTCACAGGATACGAATATGAAGTCTCTTTCGTGACTGACGATCATGTTGTCATCCAGGAAAAAAAAGATACGGCAGTAAAAAAACAGCAGTCAAATGCGATTTTCGAACAGGCCAACCTGAATCCAAAATACACATTTGATACTTTTGTTGTAGGAAGCAATAACAATTTTGCTCATGCTGCATCCCTTGCTGTTGCGGATTCTCCGGGTGAGATTTACAATCCTCTCTTCCTCTACGGAGGTGTAGGACTTGGAAAAACCCACCTGATGCACTCCATTGCTCATTTTATTCTGGAAAAGGATCCGACGAAAAAGTCCTCTATGTAACCAGTGAGACTTTTACGAATGAACTAATCGATGCTTTGAAAATAGGTAAAAACGGAAATGAACTTGCGATGACGACATTCCGTGAAAAATACAGAAATAATGATGTTCTGCTCATTGACGATATCCAGTTTATCATCGGAAAAGAAAGTACACAGGAAGAATTTTTCCATACATTCAACCATCTTCATGTTTCCGGAAAGCAGATCATCATCTCCAGTGATAAACCTCCAAAAGATATCGAGACTCTGGAGGCACGTCTGCGTACCCGGTTTGAATGGGGACTGATCGCGGACATCTCCTCTCCGGACTATGAGACCAGAATGGCCATTCTCCGGAAAAAAGAAGAACTGGACGGACTGGAGAGATACCACATTCCGGATGAGGTCATGCAGTATATTGCCAATAATATTACATCCAACATCCGTGAACTGGAAGGCTCTTTGAACAAACTCATCGCGCTTGCCAACCTGGAGAACAAGCCGATCGATATTCCTCTGGCTGCAGAAGCCTTAAAAGATATGATTTCTCCGAATAATACACGGGAAATTACACCTGAGCTCATTATCGAGGTCGTTTCTGACCACTTTAATGTACCTGCTGCCGAGTTAAAAGGTAAAAAACGAAACGCTGAGATTGTTCTGCCTCGTCAGATTGTTATGTATCTCTGCCGTAAAATGACCGATACCCCGTTAAAGACCATCGGTCTGATTCTTGGCGGCAAAGATCATGCCTCCGTCAGCCATGGTGTCAAGAAGATTGAACATGATGTAAAGACGGATGAGGCTTTGAACAATACCGTTAACATCATTAAGAAGAAACTGAACCCCATTTAATTTGGAGTTTATACAGAACTATTATGAATCTAAACGTTTATTTTCTGAGGGTTTTTTGACCCTCAGATTCTTTCCGTTTAAGTGTGGATAATTCTGTGGAAATGCTGTGGATTATAGTGTTAATAAAATAATTTCTCAAGGAGGCAGTAAAAGTTATACAAACACCGTCCCCTTGTTTTCCATACTGTTTCTACAGACTTATGAAAGTGGACAACCCCTTGATTTATAAGGCTTTGAAGCATTTATCAACATATCCACACCCCCTACGGCGGCTAAGGCGGAAAACTTTTATATTTCTCTTTATAAGATTCGACTGCTGAAAGTTTTCCACCACAAATCATATTTCACAAATTCGAAAGGAGATTATCAACAGATGAGAATCGTATGTACGAAATCCAATCTTGTAAAAGGAGTCAGTATTGTTTCTAAAGCTGTTCCTTCTAAAACAACAATGCCTATCTTAGAATGTATTTTAGTTGACGCATCGACAGATGTTATTAAGTTGACAGCAAATGATATGGAACTTGGAATTGAAACCCGAATTGAAGGTGATATTTTAGAAAGAGGTATCATCGCATTAAATGCTAAGATTTTTTCGGAAATTGTAAGAAAGCTTCCGGACAGTGATGTTGTAATCGAAACAACATCTGACAATCAGACTCTGATCACCTGTGAAAAAGCAAAATTCAATATTGCAGCACAGTCCGGAGAAGATTTTTCATACCTTCCTGTAATAGAGAAAGAAGATTACATTACTGTCTCAGAATTCACATTAAAAGAAGTGATTCGTCAGACAATTTTCTCCATCGCAGATAATGATACAAATAAGATGATGACGGGTGAATTGTTTGAAATTGAAGGCAACATACTGAAAGTTGTCTCACTAGATGGTCACAGAATCTCAATTCGTAAGATAGAATTAAAAGAAAATTACGCTCAGAAGAAGGTCATTGTCCCTGGAAAAACGCTTCAGGAAATCAGCAAGATCATTGGTGGAGAGGCGGAAGCACTGGTTGATATTTCTTTCACAAAGAATCATATCGTATTTGAATTTGACAAAACAGTTGTTGTATCTCGTTTGATCGAAGGAGAATATTTTAAAATCGATCAGATGTTATCCAGTGACTATGAAACAAAAGTCAGAATCCATAAAAAAGAACTTCTAGACTGTATTGACCGTGCCACCCTGCTTATCAAAGAGGGAGACAAAAAACCGATCATTATCGATATCAAAGACGGAACGATGGAATTAAAGATCAAATCCCAGATCGGTTCTATGGATGAAACTATTTTTATTACCAAAGAAGGAAAAGACTTGCTCATTGGATTTAACCCGAAATTCCTGATTGATGCTCTTCGTGTCATTGACGATGAGGAAGTGGATCTGTATTTTATGAACGCGAAAGCTCCGTGTTTCATCAAAGATGAGAATCAGAGCTATATTTATCTGATCCTTCCGGTAAATTTTAACGCAGTTGCGTAGAAAGTAGAGTGCATATGGAAACAATTAAATTAAGAGAAACAGATGAGTTTATTAAGCTTGGTCAGGCATTAAAGGCAGCAGGACTGGTAGAATCAGGAGTCGAAGCCAAGGAAGTTATTCAGGATGGAATGGTCACGGTAAACGGAGAGGTTGACACAAGAAGAGGCAGAAAATTATATCCGGGAGATACTGCTTCATTTGACGGACAGGAAATAAAAATTGAAAAATAACGAAAAAACGTGTAAAATAGTTACATATTGATGGAGAAATTATGGTTATCAAATCTTTAAAGCTCAAAAATTACAGGAATTATGAATTACTGGATATGACATTTGATTCAAAGACAAATATCCTGTATGGAGACAATGCCCAGGGAAAGACCAATATCCTTGAGGCATTGTATTTGTCGGGTACGACAAAATCCCACAGAGGGACAAAAGACAGAGATTTGATACAGTTCGGCAGAGAGGAATCACATCTGGAGACGATCGTAGAGAAAAGGGGATGGAATTCCAGATTGATATGCATCTCAAAAAGAACAGTCCAAAAGGAATCGCAATCAATAAAATTCCAATTCGAAAAGCAAGTGAGTTGTTTGGAATTGTACATTTTGTCTTTTTTTCTCCGGAGGACCTCAATATTATCAAAGACGGACCTGCCGGCAGAAGAAGATTTATCGATCTGGAGTTATCTCAGATCGACAAAGTATATCTGAGCAATTTATCAAATTATAATCGAATCATCAATCAGAGAAATTCTCTGTTAAAAGAGCTTTATCATCAGGATCACTTAATGGATACGCTGGATATCTGGGATATGCAGCTTGCTGAGTATGGGACAAAAGTGATCGAGAGCCGAAAACAATTTATCAGGCAGGTCAATCAGATCATTGCCGACATACATTACAGGCTGACAGGCGGGAGAGAGCGGATTGAACTGTCTTATGAGAGCAGTCTTGGAAGTCTTTCTCTGGAGCAGGCTTTGAAAAAAAACCGGGAGAGAGACATTCGGATGAAAAGCACTTCTGTCGGTCCGCACAGGGATGATTTGTGCTTTTTATCAGGTGATCTGGATATTCGCAAATTCGGCTCACAGGGGCAGCAGAGGACAGCAGCACTGTCGTTAAAGCTGTCTGAGATCGAACTGGTGAAAGAAGTGATCAAAGATACACCGATTTTATTATTGGACGATGTATTGTCTGAACTGGACAAGCACAGGCAAAACTATTTATTAGACAGTATTCATGATATACAGACCGTGATTACATGTACTGGGCTGGATGAGTTTGTGAATCATCGATTTTCTATAAATAAAATTTTCCGTGTAAGCAGCGGAAGTGTGACAAAAGAAAACTAGGAGGTTTTTAAATGGGTGCAACAGGTACTGAATTTGATGCAGAATATGGAGCAGACAGATCCAAATATTAGAGGGACTGGAAGCAGTAAGAAAAAGACCGGGAATGTATATTGGAAGCACTTCTGCAAGAGGACTTCATCATCTGGTATATGAGATTGTAGACAATGCGGTAGATGAGGCATTGGCTGGATATTGTGATACGATTAATGTGAGTATCAATCCGGACAATTCTGTGACGGTCGTTGACAACGGACGAGGAATCCCGGTTGGATTAAACCACAAGGCAGGGATTCCTGCGGTAGAGGTTGTATTTACGATTCTTCACGCCGGCGGAAAATTCGGCGGAGGAGGATACAAAGTATCCGGAGGTCTGCACGGAGTAGGTGCGTCCGTTGTAAACGCACTCTCTGTATGGCTTGAAGTTGAGATCTACAACGAAGGAAAAATTTACAAACAGCGATATGAACGCGGAAAGACGATGTATTCGTTAAAAGTAGTCGGTGAATGTGATCCGGATAAAACCGGAACAAAAGTTACATTTCTTCCGGATGGCGAGATCTTTGAAGAGACTGTATTTGAATACGATGTATTAAAGCAGAGACTGCGTGAGATGGCATTTCTCACAAAAGGGCTGAAGATTATTCTGCAGGATCTTCGTGAAGAAGAAATCAGAGAGCATACATTTCATTACGAGGGTGGAATCAAAGAGTTTGTCACTTATCTGAACAAAAGCAAGACACCTTTGTATGACCAGATCATTTATTGTGAAGGCGAAAAAGACGGAGTAGTTGTCGAGATGGCCATGCAGCATAACGACTCCTACAGTGACAATACGTATGGATTTGTAAACAATATTACAACTCCGGAAGGGGGAACTCATATTGAGGGATTCAGAAAGGCATTGACGAAGACCTTTAATGAGTATGCCAGAAAGAATAAACTGCTCAAGGACAATGAGCCGAATCTGTCAGGTGATGACATTCGTGAAGGTCTGACAGCGATTGTCAGTGTTAAGATCGGAGAGCCGCAGTTTGAGGGTCAGACCAAGCAGAAGCTCGGAAACAGTGAAGCGCGTGGAGCAGTGGACAACATTGTCAGCACTCAGCTTGAGATTTTCCTGGAGCAGAATCCGTCTGTCGCAAAACAGACAGTAGAGAAATCTCTGATGGCACAAAGAGCAAGAGAAGCAGCAAGAAAGGCCAGAGATCTGACCAGAAGAAAATCAGCTCTGGAGGGGATGTCCCTGCCTGGAAAACTGGCGGATTGTTCAGACAAAAATCCGGAAAACTGTGAGATCTACATCGTCGAGGGAGATTCAGCGGGTGGTTCTGCAAAGACAGCGAGACAGCGTGCGACACAGGCGATCCTTCCACTGAGAGGAAAAATCCTGAATGTAGAAAAAGCAAGGCTGGATAAGATTTACGCCAATGCGGAGATCAAGGCTATGATCACGGCGTTTGGAACAGGAATTCATGAGGATTTTGATATTTCCAAGCTGCGGTATCATAAGATTATTATCATGACTGATGCCGATGTGGATGGTGCGCATATCAGCACCCTGCTTCTGACATTTTTATATCGTTTTATGCCGGATCTGATCAGAGAAGGCTATGTGTATCTGGCACAGCCGCCGCTGTATAAGCTGGAAAAAAATAAAAAAAGTCTGGTATGCATACAGTGATGAGGAATTAAATGAGATTCTTACAGAAGTAGGACGTGACAGCAATAATAAGATTCAGCGTTACAAAGGTCTTGGTGAGATGGATGCGGAACAGCTCTGGGAGACAACAATGGATCCGGAGCATCGTGTACTTTTGAGGGTGACTATGGATGACGAGACATCTTCCGAACTGGATCTGACATTTACTACACTGATGGGAGACAAGGTAGAACCAAGACGAGAGTTCATTGAAGAAAATGCCAGATTTGTTAAAAATCTGGATATATAGAATTGCAATACACTTAAAAAACAAGGAGAAGGAACATGGAAGATAATATTTTTGATAAAGTCCATGAAGTTGACCTGAAAAAGACAATGGAGACTTCCTATATCGACTATGCGATGAGCGTTATCGCATCCCGTGCCCTGCCGGATGTCAGAGACGGATTAAAGCCGGTACAGAGAAGAATCCTGTATTCAATGATCGAGCTGAATAATGGTCCTGACAAGCCGCATCGTAATGTGCGCGTATTGTTGGTGATACAATGGGTAAATAGTCATCCTCATGGCGACAGCTCTATTTATGGAGCACTGGTAAATCTGGCACAGGAATGGTCTACGAGATATCCTCTGGTTGACGGACACGGGAACTTTGGGTCTGTAGACGGTGATGGCGCTGCTGCCATGCGATATACAGAGGCACGTCTGAGCAAGATTTCCATGGAGATGACTGCTGACATCAATAAAAATACCGTAGATTTTGCACCGAACTTTGACGAGACAGAGAAAGAACCGACAGTTCTTCCGGCAGATTCCCGAATCTTCTGGTAAACGGAACATCCGGTATTGCAGTCGGAATGGCAACGAACATTCCGCCGCATAACCTGCGTGAAATCATTGGCGCGGTCGTGAAGATCATTGACGACCAGATCGATGAAAACGGAGAGACAAGTATTGATGATATTTTAAAGATCGTCAAAGGACCGGATTTTCCAACCGGAGCAGAGATTCTCGGAACAAGAGGAATTGAAGAAGCATACCGCACAGGACGCGGTAAGATCCGTGTGCGTGCGATTACCAATATTGAACCAATGGCAAACGGTAAGAACAGGATTATCGTAACGGAGCTGCCATACATGGTAAATAAAGCCCGACTGATCGAGAAGATCGCAGAGTTGGTACGTGATAAAAAGGTAGATGGGATCACCGATTTAAGCGATCAGTCCAGCCGTGAGGGAATGCGCATCTGTATCGAATTGAGAAGAGATGTCAATCCGAATGTAATTTTAAACCAGCTTTATAAACATACACAGCTGCAGGATACCTTCGGTGTGATCATGCTGGCTTTAGTCAACAATGAGCCAAAAGTCATGAATATCCTGGATATGCTGAAGCATTATCTGAAGCACCAGGAAGAGGTTGTGAGAGAAGAACACAGTATGAGCTGAACAGAGCAGAAGAGCGTGCTCATATTTTACAGGGATTACTGATTGCACTGGATAACATTGATGAGGTAATCCGGATTATCCGCGGATCTAAGAATGTTCAGACTGCGAAGGAAGAGTTGATGGCCAGATTTGACCTGACAGAAGTACAGGCAAGTGCGATCGTAGATATGCGTCTGCGTGCACTGACAGGTCTGGAGCGTGAGAAGCTGGAAGCAGAGTACGAAGAACTGATGAAGAAGATCGGGGAATTAAAAGCGATTCTTGCGGACAGAAAACTGCTTCTTGGTGTGATCAAAAAGGAGATTCTTGTCATTTCCGAAAAATATGGAGATGAGAGAAGAACATCCATCGGATTTGATGAGTTTGATATTTCCATGGAAGATCTGATCCCAAGAGAAAATGTGGTGATCACCATGACAAAAATGGGATACATTAAGAGAATGTCCATGGATACATTCAAGAGTCAGAACCGAGGCGGAAAAGGAATCAAAGGAATGCAGATCCTGGATGATGACTATATCAAGGAACTGTTTATTACGACAACACATCACTATATCATGTTCTTTACAAATACAGGACGTGTGTACCGTCTGAAAGGCTATGAGATTCCGGAAGCAAGCAGAACTGCGCGCGGTACTGCAATCATCAATCTGCTGCAGCTGATGCCGGATGAGAAGATCACAGCAATGATTCCAATCCGGGAGTACGAGGATGGACAGTATCTGTTGATGGCAACAGAAAAAGGTCTTGTGAAAAAGACTCCGATTAAAGATTATGCAAATGTCAGAAAGACCGGACTGGCTGCGATCGTTCTCAGAGAAGATGATAAACTGATCGAAGTGAAGATTACAGATGATGAACAGGATGTGATCCTGGTTACAAAATACGGTATGTGTATCCGGTTTAGTGAGAAGGATGTGCGTCCGACAGGCCGTGTTTCTATGGGAGTGCGTGGCATGAACCTTGGAGATCATGATGAAGTAATCGGAATGCAGATCAGCGATCAAGGAAAATATCTGCTCATTGCATCTGAAAAAGGTATGGGCAAACTGACAGATATGGATGAATTTACAAGACAGAACCGTGGAGGAAAAGGTGTAAAATGCTATAAGATCACGGAAAAAACAGGCGATGTGGTTGGTATGAAGGCGGTCGATGAAGACAGCGAGATCATGATGATCAATACGGAAGGAATCGTGATCCGTATGAAGTGTTCCGACATTTCTGTATACGGACGAATCACATCCGGTGTAAAACTGATCAATCTGCCTGAGAATGAAAAAGTTGCAAGTATCGCAAAAGTAAGAAAAGCATCTGCAGAGATCGATGGAGAAGAAATCGAAATTTCTGAGGATGAGGAAGAGACAGACGTTCCAATAGAAGAATAAAGAGAAAGAGCCTTCGCATGATATGCGGAGGTTTTTTTAAAACAAATAATCAGATAAAATATAAAAAAAATAAAGAATATAAAGAAAATATAGATAAAAACAGTAAATTATAGTATAATAAAGAAAAAAAGAACCATACAACAAAATAAAAGTGCACACAAAGGAAACCAGAAAACCAATGATTAAAATGAAATCAGGGAGAGGAGCGTGAGATTATGAAAAAGGCAAAGAGTTGGCTGGCACTACCTTTAGCAGTTTGTATGTTTGCAGTTATGATTTTTTCAGTTGCAGAGGCGGCGGAAACAAGTGATGAAAATCCGGCTGAGGGAAGACAAGAGATTACGATCATCAATACAAATCATATAACCTGGCCGGTCATCGGAGAAATGCCGTCATATGAATTAGAGGTTCCTGCCGGTGCACACTATTTTATCAATATGGTTGAATGGACGACGAAGAACGGAGAAAACACGTTACTGTCAACAGATAAATTTGAGGAAGGTGAGTATGAGCTTCATGTAACATATGAAGCAAAAGAAGGATATCAATTCGCAGCGCCGGAGCTGATTACTGTGCTTCCTGGAAATGAAGTACAGGGAACACCAAAGGTCGAAGAATCAGAGAATGGGTGGTATCGGATTGTAACATTCTCGTTCACGGCAAGACAGTCAGAAAAGCATCAGCACGATATGTTGGTGGTTCAGGAAAAACTACCGACATGTACAGAAGCCGGATATAAAGCCTGCTATCAGTGTCAGTCCTGCAAAAAGCTGTATCTCGACAAGGCGGGAACAGAGGAGACAACGGTAGAAGAGATTACGCTTCCTCCGACGGGACATCAGTATAAAGACGGAATCTGTACTGTTTGCGGCGAGATCGATCCGGATTATGTAAAACCACATGAGCACAGCATGACAGCAGTACAGGAGAAAAAACCAACATGTACAGAAGCCGGAAATAAAGCATACTACCGGTGTGAGACTTGCGGAAAATTATATCTGGATAAAGATGGAAAGAACGAAACAACACTGGAGAAGGTGACGATTGCAGTAACAGGACACATATATCGTGATGGAAGATGTGTAGTATGTAAAGCCCTGGTTCCAGCAGTCAAGACTGGTGATTTTGATAACGACTATGCAAAATGGGTGATTGGACTGCTGATCTCACTCAACATTATTGTAGGAGCGATCATTTATCGAAAATCAAGAAAAATAGGATAACTGGATTGTATCACCCCCTTCCCGAAAGAGAGCCGGAACCTCAAAAGAGAGCATCCGGCTCTCTTTTTTTTGTTTCAATTTTGAAGGAACTATACTATAATACTGGATAGTGAAAACAGAAACCTGATGATTGTAAAAAATTCTAGGAGGCATTATGATTCGTACAATTGATGTGAGAGAAATCTCAAAAAATATCAAAGAAATGTGTATTGAAGCAAACCACTATCTGTCAAAAGATATGGACACAGCAATGAAACAGGCGGAGCAGGACGAAAAATCACCGCTTGGAAAACAGATATTGGGACAGCTGCAGGAAAATTTAAAAATTGCGGCTGATGATATGATTCCAATCTGTCAGGATACCGGAATGGCAGTTATATTTCTGGAAATCGGGCAGGATGTGCATCTGGAGGGTGGCCTTCTGGAAGAGGCAGTCAATGAAGGGGTCAGACAGGGGTACACAGAAGGTTTTTTAAGAAAATCTGTGGTAAAAGATCCATTAATCCGTGAAAATACAAAAGATAATACACCGGCAGTGCTCCATACCAAAATCGTTGCAGGAGATAAGGTGAAGATAAAAGTAGCACCAAAAGGATTTGGAAGCGAAAATATGAGCCGTGTATTTATGTTGAAGCCGGCAGAAGGTATTGAGGGAGTAAAACATGCGATTCTGACGGCAGTCAGGGACGCCCGGTCCGAATGCCTGTCCTCCGATGGTAGTTGGAGTAGGAATCGGGGGAACCTTTGAAAAATGTGCGCTGATGGCAAAAGAAGCTCTGACAAGAGAAGTGGGGTACATTCTGACATTCCATATGTAAAAGACATGGAAGAGGAGATGCTTGTGAAAATCAACAGCCTTGGAATCGGACCCGGAGGCTTGGAGGAACAACTACTGCGCTTGCAGTTAATATCAATACATATCCGACACATATTGCAGGGCTTCCGGTAGGAATCAATATCTGCTGTCATGTAACAGACATGTCGTTCGTGAACTTTAAAAGAAAAACAGAAAGGAAAGCATTATGGAAAGACATTTGCAGGCTCCGATTTCAAAAGAAGAATTAAAAAACTCTGAAATCAGGAGATTATGTATATATTACAGGAACTATTTATACAGCGCGGGATGCTGCGCATAAAAGAATGTATGAAACACTGCAGAATCAGGAAAATCTTCCGATTGATATCCAGGATCAGATTATCTATTATATGGGACCGTCTCCGGCAAGGGAAGGACGTCCTATCGGTTCTGCAGGTCCGACAACGGCCAGCCGCATGGATAAATATACACCACAGCTTCTGGATCTTGGGATGGGTGCGATGATCGGAAAAGGAAAAAGAACACAGGATGTGATTGATGCTGTAATCAGAAATGGTGCAGTCTATTTTGCGGCAGTAGGAGGCGCAGGAGCGTTGCTGTCAAAATGTATCACAAAATCAGAAGTTGTTGCATATGATGATCTGGGGACAGAAGCAATTCGAAAGCTTCAGGTAGAAAACTTTCCGGTAATCGTTGTCATAGACAGTGAGGGCAATAATTTATATGAAAGTGCAATCAAAGAGTATTGCACCTATAAAAATGAGTAATTTCAGGAGCAGAAAAAATGAAACGTATTTTATTAATGGTGTTTCGGAATATCTTACTGGTTCCGTACATGTGGATCAAATTGTGTCACAGAGCGGCACACCCGGAAAACTATACACTGGAAGAACATGTTAAGTTTTTAAAGTGGATTGTTTTTTCGTGCCAACAAAGGCGGAAATGTAAAAATAGAAGAACATGGTGCAGAAAATCTTCCAAAAGAGAACGGATTTATGTTTTTTCCGAACCATCAGGGAATGTATGATGTGCTGGCTATATTAGACGCATGTCCATATCCGTTTTCTGTAGTAGCCAAAAAAGAAGTAAAGGATGTTCCGTTTTTAAAGCAGGTCTTTTCCTGTATGCATGCATATATGATAGACCGGGAAGATATCAGGCAGTCTATGCAGGTGATCATTGATGTATCAAAGGAAGTTCAAAATGGAAAGAACTATCTGATTTTTGCCGAGGGAACCCGTTCTAAAAATGGAAATCAGATCGGCTCCTTCAAAGGCGGAAGCTTTAAAGCTGCAACCAAAGCAAAATGTCCGATTGTTCCGGTTGCATTGATTGATTCTTTTAAACCATTCGATACGAAAACAATCAGTCAGGTTACGGTACAGGTACACTTTTTAGAACCGCTGTATTATGAAGAATACAAAAATATGAAAACTACGGAGATTGCAGAGATCGTACATGACCGTATCCAGAAAATAATTGATGAAAATTGTCCGGAAAGGGCTGAAATACAATGACATTAACACAGTTAAAATATGCGATCACTGTTGCACATGCCAGATCTATGAATGAAGCGGCGAGAAGACTGTTTATTTCCCAGCCGAGCTTATCCTCAGCAATCAAAGAACTGGAGACAGAAATCGGGATTGATCTGTTTCGAAGAACCAACAGAGGCGTGTCTGTTACGCCGGAGGGCGAGGAATTTATCGGGTATGCCAGGCAGGTTGTGGAGCAGTACCAGCTGATCGAATCCAAATACGTGGAAAAAGAAAATCAAAAAAAGAAATTCAGCGTATCAATGCAGCACTATACATTTGCAGTAAATGCCTTTGTAGAGATGGTGAGACAGTTCGGCATGGAAGAATACGAGTTTGCTGTTCATGAAACAAAAACATATGACGTGATTCAGGACGTTAAGAATTTCAAAAGTGAGATCGGGATTCTGTATGTCAATGAGTTTAACCGGAAAGTACTGACAAAATTATTCCATGAGTGTAATCTTGAATTTCATGAACTTCTTAAGTGCAGTATTTATGTGTATATGTGGAAAGGACATCCCTGGGCAAATCGGAAAGAAATTGAACTGGAAGAGCTAAATGAATACCCTTGTCTGTCTTTTGAACAAGGGACGTACAATTCCTTTTATTTTGCAGAAGAAGTGCTGAGTACATTTGAATATAAGCAGCTGATCAAGGTAGATGATCGGGCGACGATTCTGAATTTTATGGTAGGATTGAATGGATATACCTTATGTTCCGGTATCATCTGCGAGGAACTTAACGGGGAAGAGTATTGTGCAGTAAAGCTGAAATCAGATGAAGTGATGACCATTGGATACTTGGTCAGAAGCGGAGTTGCAATCAGTCCACTCGGGAAAAAATATCTGGAAGAAATATCAAAATATAAAGACAAAACGTTGGATATCAATTAAAATATCACAGCCAGTAATAGGAAAAAACTATTACTGGCTGTATTTTTTTAGAATTAACACATTTCCAACTAAAATGATATAGTTAAATACATCCCAAACAGAATAAGGGAAAACGAATAAAAAATGGAAGGAAAAAGCAATGGCGGAAATTAAAATTGAAAATGTGTCCAAAACATATTCTTCCAAAGAAGGAACTGTTCAGGCGTTAAAAAATGTAAGCCTGACAATAAGATCAGGAGAAATTTACGGAATTATCGGAATGTCAGGAGCAGGAAAAAGTACATTGGTACGATGTATGAACTTTCTGGAGCAGCTACATCCGGAAATGTATTGATAAAAGGACGTGCATTGGGCGGGCTGAAAGAGAAAGAACTGAGAAAGCAAAAGAGAACAGATTGGAATGATCTTTCAGCATTTTAATCTTCTGATGCAGAAATCAGTACTGGAAAATGTGTGTTTTCCGATGTATATCCAGGGCAAAAAGAAAAAGGAAGCAAGAGAAAAAGCGGAAGAACTTCTGGAAATCGTAGGATTGAAGGAAAAAGCAAATGCATTTCCTTCTCAATTATCAGGTGGTCAAAAACAGAGAGTTGCAATTGCAAGAGCACTTGCAACATCGCCTAAAATCTTGTTATGTGATGAAGCTACAAGCGCTTTGGATCCACAGACAACAGCATCGATTCTGGAATTGTTACAGGAAATCAACCGGAAATTTAATATTACGATCGTGATCATTACCCATCAGATGTCTGTGGTCAGAAAAATCTGTTCTCATGTAGCGATCATGAAATCAGGAGAAATTGTGGAGACAGGAAGTGTGTCCGAGATATTCAGTCATCCAAAATCAGATGTGGCAAGAGAATTAATCCGAAAAGATGAAGGAGATGATATCAGCAGAGCAGAATCTTCCGGCAATACAAAAGATCTGATTCAGAGCGGCAGAAAAGTACGAATTGTATTTTCAGAAAATTCGGCGTTCCAGCCAGTGATCGCTAATATGATCTTAAAGTTCCGGGAACCGGTCAACATTCTGCGGGCAGACACAAGAAATATCGGAGGTGTTGCAAAAGGCGAAATGATTCTGGAGTTTGCAGGAGACAGCAGACAGGCAGAGGAAATGCAGAACTATTTAAAAACATGTGGCATTGAACTGGAGGAGGTGACGGATGATGTGGAGTGAAGACGTGATCTTAATGATTTTAAATGGAGTAAAAGAAACTTTATATATGACACTGGCATCTACGATTCTGGGATATGTCTTTGGTCTCCCAATGGGAATCTGCCTGGCAGTATCAGATAAAGACGGTTTGAAACCGAATGCAGTGTTATATAAGATATTAGATCTTATTTCAAACATTGTGAGAAGCATCCCGTTTCTGATTCTTTTAATCCTTGTGATACCGCTCACGAGATTGCTCGTGGGGCAAAGCTACGGATCATCAGCAACCATTGTTCACTGGTGGTGGCAGCAGTGCCGTTTATTGCAAGAATGGTGGAATCTTCGGCTAAAGAAGTGGATGAGGGAGTTGATTGAGGCTGCAAAAGCAATGGGAGCAGGAAATTTCACGATTATCACCAGGGTTCTTCTCGTAGAAGCAAGAACATCTCTGATCACAGGAGCGACAATTGCAATAGGAACGATCCTCGGATACTCAGCTATGGCAGGAACTGTAGGCGGCGGTGGACTGGGAGATATCGCCATCCGTTATGGATATTATCGATATCAGTCTGAAATCATGATCGTGACAGTTGTTCTGCTTGTGATACTGGTTCAGATTTTCCAGTCGGCGGGAATGAAAGCTGCATCTGTACTGGATAAAAGAAAATAGAAAAACAGCAAAAACAAAAGGGAAAAGGAGAGAGAATATGAAAAAGGTAACAGCAATTATATTAACAGGGATCTTAACATTAGGAGTACTGACAGGATGCCAAAGTAATTCAAAAGCAGAGGAGAAAGGCAGCAGTGAAGATGCAAAGACGATTAAAGTAGCAGCATCTGCAACTCCACACGCTGAAATATTGGAACAGGCAAAATCGATTCTGAAAAAAGAAGGATATCAGCTGGAAGTGACAGTGTTTGATGACTATGTGCAGCCAAATGAAGTTGTAGAGAGCGGAGAATTTGATGCAAACTATTTCCAGCATGTGCCATATCTGGAAAGTTTCAACGAGGAAAAAGGAACTCATCTGGTAGATGCAGGAGATATCCATTATGAGCCATTTGGAATTTATCCAGGAACAAAAAAGAGTCTGGATGAAATTTCCGAAGGTGATAAAATCGCAGTGCCAAATGATACGACAAATGAAGCCAGAGCATTGCTTCTCTTACAGGACAATGGAATTATCACATTAAAAGACGGGGCAGGACTCAATGCAACAGTAAATGATATTGAAGAAAATCCATATAATGTAGAAATTGTAGAACTGGAAGCTGCACAGGTAGCAAGAGTGACCGGAGAAACTGCATATGTAGTACTAAATGGAAACTATGCGCTGGAAGCAGGATATTCTGTAGCCAAAGATGCGCTTGCATATGAAAAATCAGATTCTGAGGCTGCAAAAACATATGTAAACATTATTGCAGTAAAAGAGGGAAATGAAAAAGAGGAAAAGATACAGGCTCTTGTAAAGGCATTGAAATCAGATGAGATTAAAGAATATGTACCGAAAAAACCATATGACGGAGCTGTGATTCTTTGAATTAAGCACGACAATTGCACATGAAAATGGAACACTAAGGGCGGACATAACAACAAATCAAAGAAAAATAAAAAAGTTTGAATTTAGACATTGACATTGTGACAACAGTCTAGTATAATCACATATGCACTGTTGGTGCACAACTGAATAAATGCTGTAAGATATTACAGAAATTCAGGCGAGGAGAAATACTCAAGAGGCTGAAGAGGCGCCCCTGCTAAGGGTGTAGGTCGGGTAACCGGCGCGAGGGTTCAAATCCCTCTTTCTCCGTTTAGTGCCTATGCACTAAAATGTATTATCAAAATGGATTTAAAAAGATTCAAAAAAAGTGTTGACAAACGAAGATACACGTGATAATATATTAAAGCTGATTCGAAACAAGCGAAAGTTTGAAAAGAATCACAAAAAAAAATAAAACAAAAAAAGTTCTTTGACAAACAGAAAACAACATGATAAAATAATCAGAGTTGCTTCTGGAGAAAAGAAACAACAAAGAACCTTGATAATTAAACAATAGACAACAACCTTGAAAATTTCTTAAGAGAAGATTTTTTAAGAACAGCATCTAAAAGATGCACCCGTCACATTTAATGTGACAGACAGTAAAAGGGATGAATTAGCTAGTAGTTAATTCTGACCGGAACGAACACTTTTAACGAGAGTTTGATCCTGGCTCAGGATGAACGCTGGCGGCGTGCTTAACACATGCAAGTCGAGCGAAGCACCTTGACGGATTTCTTCGGATTGAAGCCTTGGTGACTGAGCGGCGGACGGGTGAGTAACGCGTGGGTAACCTGCCTCATACAGGGGGATAACAGTTGGAAACGGCTGCTAATACCGCATAAGCGCACAGTACCGCATGGTACGGTGTGAAAAACTCCGGTGGTATGAGATGGACCCGCGTCTGATTAGGTAGTTGGTGGGGTAACGGCCTACCAAGCCGACGATCAGTAGCCGACCTGAGAGGGTGACCGGCCACATTGGGACTGAGACACGGCCCAAACTCCTACGGGAGGCAGCAGTGGGGAATATTGCACAATGGGGGAAACCCTGATGCAGCGACGCCGC
>ENA-OQAN01000409-OQAN01000409.1-human-gut-metagenome-genome-assembly--contig:-NODE-409-length-23316-cov-5.507310_pt1 | contig 23316 bp, 20 predicted proteins | sample MGYA00242735_ERZ504527 | MGnify/ENA primary metagenome ERZ504527 (study PRJEB26092, sample SAMD00036230) | human gut metagenome | host: Homo sapiens | study: EMG produced TPA metagenomics assembly of... | reverse complement strand
CTTCCGTGCCTGATACAGAACCTTGTAGATGCTGTTGGGCGAATCCCAGATATAAAAATGCCGGATTCATCGGTAGATATCAGATACCGTGCAGCGCTGAGATAGATCATGTACTTAAATGACATGAACTGGATCACATTGGCATCATACTCTTTTACAGCCTGATAATCCGGACATTTTTATCTATTACATAAAAAATCCGACTTCTGTCCTTCTCCGATGCATGCTCCATACAGTACCGGAAAAAATAGAGGCCGTTGTCCTGTGCCATTGTACAGTATTTCTCGCAGATCAGCCATAATTTCTTATGATCCCAGTAAGGTTTCAGGATAAAATAGCAGAATAATGCAAGAAATTCTTTTGCTATAAATGCATAGCTGTCATATTTCGGATCATATTTCCGGTATTGAATGGTAAACTGCCTTGCTCCGTTGACAAAGGGATAAACCATATGCCCATCCCCGGTTCTGGTCCATCTTGGAAAAAGGATCAGCTTAAGTTTAAGTTTTGAACTTAAGCCTCCCAGGATCGCATCCTCATAATTTCCTTTTCCTTCTTTATCCACAGATGCCACCACATCCCAGAATGCGGTTTCCATCGGATACTGATCTACATTGATCTGTGCATGATACACGATCGTATTTCTTTTTTTTGCTGTCTGCATTTCAAAAGGAAAACTTGTATCCAGCACTGCATTTCGCTGTTTCAGCTTCAGGGAACGGATCCTTCCTCTGGATCCTTCCAGCTCAAAACTGATCTTTATGGTTCCTTTTGTCAGCGAAAATTTTCTGGTTTTTACCTTGATCTCCGCCGGAGCTTCCATTAACTGCTGCAATTTTTCACCACCTGTTACATTTCTTTGATTGCTTTGTAATTTCTTTCACAGTTCTTTGTATCCCACAGATCAAAATATTTTCCGTGTCTTTCCAGATAGATCTCTTCATTGGCAAATCCCTGCTTATGCAGGCGGATCAGCCAGTCCGTTACTTCCTGTTCCGTTACACATACCGGACCGAAGCCATCTTTCCGGAAATCAAAATACCCGATCTGATGATGACTTTGCCGGAATTTTTCATTGTCAAACTGGTAGTAGACCAGTGGCTTTTTCATGTAGCAAAGTCCATGGCCACACTGGAAAAATCAGTCACCAGCACTGCGGACTCTTTAAGGAGTGTCTGCACATCGTACTCAGGCCAGGACGCCACTGTGATCTTCGGATGATCCACATGAAAATATTTCAGGAACCGATGCATTTCCCTGTGCGGATAAAAGATGATCTGAAGATCGTTCTCCTCAATATAGCGGATCAGTCTCTCATCCTTGAGAAGTGCATCCCAGTACCGGTAATAATCGGTTTCCATGAATTTCTGTGCTTCCAGCTCGTGATCAGAGGCTGAGATCTCATTGCGGATATACATACGCCAGGTCGGCATGATCAGGATCTGGTTCTTTTTTACCTTCATATCATGAAGCTGGTCAAAACGACACAGTCCCAGCTCCTGCACATAGCCTTCCGGATATCCGTACCGGTCATTGACATATTTCCACTCATCATAGGTACTGGTAACAAAAAGGCTCATTTTTGTATGCGGATAGTACAGAAAACTAAGATCTGCCGTAATGATCCCATGCTGCAGGAACGCCCGCTTGTTCCGTAGGATTCCGTAAACCTCCAGCACATAGCAGATGGCTGCGTTTGGTTTTCCCATTTTCTGGGAGCTGATATTTTTTGATGCAGCCAGATAGTAGATCCAGTGGCGGAAGCTTCCATACTGGATCACAGGTCCCAGATTTTTTACCCGGGCATAATCCGGAGATTTTCTATTGATGGCGTACACTGCATCCTCACTGGTATTTTCTCTCAGATATTTGTACAGCCAGAATCCGTTATCCCGGCATTCATTCTCTGTATCACAGAGAAGCCAGAGATCCCTGCGAAAAAGTCTGTAGACCATCGCAATGGGAAATGCCAGGATAAACTTGATGATGTGAAGCAGATCCCCAGGTTTTACTCGTTTCAGTTTTTCAAGAAATGTCTGTTCCATGTTTCCCTCTGTTTACAGGATCCCGGTTTATTCCTCTGACCAGTCTCCGTTATCATCCCAGACAATCTCTCCGTCTCCGCTGTCATCTGTATCTGTACTGTTGTCAAGAGAATCGTCACCGCTTCCGCTGTTGCCGCTGTCATCTACATAGTCGCCGCTATCATCACTGCTGTCATAGTTTCCATCATCACTGCTGTTGTCGTAGCTTCCGTCATCGCTGTTGTCGTAGCTTCCGTCATTACTGCTGTCATAGCTTCCGTCATCACTGTTATCATAGCTTCCATCATCACTGTTGTCATAGCTTCCATCGCTGCTGTCGGAAGAAGTATCCGTGATACCGGAAGAACTGTCTGTCAGATCTGAAGCATCTGTGCTGTCTGCGGAATCACTGCTGTCCGCCTCACTGTTATCCGTTTCCACATTACCAATAGTGCTCTTCTCACTCTTGTCACTGAGGCTTGTATAGGTCAGGTATGCTTCTCCGTTATCGATCATCAGTTTTGCCTTTTCCATATCGCTCAGTTGTACACTGTAGATCTCATAGGCATTTCCGTCTCCGTCTACGATCTTCATATCATAGATGGCATCTCTTGCAGAATCCGGGGTGTAATACATCTGCACCTGCTCCGCATCTTTGATGGTAGCTTCTGCAGGAACAAGACTTTTGCCCCATTCTTCCCCTCCTGCCGCGCGGAGATAGATCTCACGGATCTCTCCCTTCGTGCTGTTGGTAAGATAAACAAATTTTGCAGTACTGGTCTTTACACCGATCAGCTTCGGTGCAGGTGTAGATGTGGGAAGCGGTGTGGATGTAGCCGGTGCAGCCGTAGGTGCGGCTGTAGGAACCGGTGTTGGTGTCACCTCTGCTGTTTCCTTTGATGATTTTCCACAGCCGGCAATACCAAGCGCCGTCACTGCTGTCAGTACGATCAAAAGCTTCTTATATTTCATAATGATTACCTCCAGATTGCAGTTTTATGCTAAAAATGTTTTTCCAACGAAGTATCCGAGCACCAGGATACCAAGAATGATCCTGTACCAGCCGAATACTTTAAAATCGTGTTTCTTGATATATCCCATCAGGAATTTGATGGCAAGAACAGATACCACAAAGGATACCACAACACCTACGATCAGGATGATCAGCTCTGTGGAGCTGAAGGCAAAACCGAATTTGACCAGTTTCAGAAGACTTGCTCCGAACATAACCGGAATTGCCAGGAAAAAGGTAAATTCTGCTGCAACTGTACGGGATGTTCCTGCAAGGATTCCTCCGATAATGGTAGATCCGGAACGGGATGTTCCCGGAATCACGGAAAGCACCTGGAAGCAGCCGATGATCAGCGCTGTCTTAAAGGAAAGCTCATCCAGTCTGGTGCAGGTTGGTCTGCGGCGTTTGTTGTAGTTCTCGATAACGATAAAAAGCACACCATAAACGATCAGCATGATGGCAACGACCACATAGTTGTAAAATTTCTTTTCAATAATGTCATTAAAAGGAAGAGCGATGATGATCGTCGGCAGACATGCTACCAGGATCTTAAACCAGAGGATCCACTTATCCTTATCACAGTATTTTTCTACAAAAGTAAGGACAGTTCTGGATACTGCCGGCTGTTTACGCAGTGCCATCTGTGTTTTCTTCGGGATTTTTCTTATGTAAAAGGCCACAGCTTGTTCCAGTACAGTACAACAACTGCCAGGATCGCGCCAAGCTGGATCACCACCAGGAAAAATTCCATAAATGCCTCGGATACATTCAGCTTGATAAACTCATCCACAAGGATCATATGTCCGGTACTACTGATCGGAAGCCACTCGGTGATTCCCTCCACAATACCGAGAAGGATAACCTTCAGTAATTCTATAAAAATCATGTTAACTCCTTTCTAAAAGCAAGATAAGGACAGGGCCGGTATGTGAACGACGGCCCCGTCTTATCAGTATATTACATATTTGACAATTCGTAAACTTTTTAAATTTTTTATTTCACAAAATTTACAATTTTTTATCGATTGTCGATGGTGGCGATATCTACCAGAGTCAGGTGGTTCAGGTCTGTATTCTCAAGACTTGTGACCAGAGCCTCTGCAGTATCAAGACTTGTAAGCACATTGACACCTGTCTCGATAGCATTACGACGGATCACGAAACCATCCTTCTGGTGCTCAACACCCTGTGGCGGTGTGTCGATAACAACATCGATCTTGTGGCCAAGGATCAGGTCCATCAGGTTCGGAGACGGCTGCTCCAGCTTGTTGGTACGTGTTACCTTGATTCCGTTTTCAGTCAGTACGCTTGCAGTACCTCTTGTTGCAAAGATACGGTATCCCTGAGCTTCGAAACGTTTTGCGATCGGAATGATGTCCTTCTTATCCTCATCTTTTACAGTGATGATCATCTGTTTGTGCTTCGGAAGACGGATTCCGGCTCCGATGAAGGCTTTGTAAAGAGCCTCGTTAAAGGTTTTTGCAATACCAAGGCACTCACCTGTGGATTTCATCTCAGGTCCGAGCTGATATCTGCGCCTCTGATCTTCTCGAAGGAGAATACCGGCATCTTGATTGCGAAGTACTCTGCTTCTTTCTGAAGTCCCGGTGTGTAACCAAGCTCTTTGATCTTATGTCCAAGGATAACTCTTGTTGCAAGCGGAACGATCGGGATTCCTGTTACCTTGCTGATGTACGGTACTGTACGGCTGGAACGCGGGTTAACCTCGATGACATATACATCCTCGCCTACAACGATGAACTGAATATTGATCATACCGATTACATGAAGTGCCTGTGCAAGACGGCGTGTGTACTCGGCGATGGTATCTTTTGCTTTCTGGCTGATGGTCTGTGCCGGATATACGGAAATACTGTCTCCGGAATGGATACCTGCACGCTCGATGTGCTCCATGATTCCAGGGATCAGGATGTCCTCACCGTCGCATACTGCATCGACCTCGATTTCTTTACCCATCAGTACTTATCAACAAGGATCGGATGCTCCTGTGCGATCTGGTTGATGATTCCGATGTACTCTTCCACGTCCTCATCGCTGACAGCGATACGCATTCCCTGTCCTCCAAGTACATAGGACGGGCGGACAAGTACCGGATAACCCAGCTCATTGGCTGCTTTTTTCGCCTCTTCTGCTGTGAATACGGTATGTCCCTTCGGTCTCGGGATCTCACATTTCTCAAGGATGGCATCAAAGAGCTCTCTATCCTCTGCAGCATCTACGTTCTCAGCAGATGTTCCGAGGATCTTAACGCCCATCTTGATCAGTGCCTCTGTAAGCTTGATAGCTGTCTGTCCACCGAACTGAACAACAGCTCCGTCCGGTTTCTCGATATTTACAACATTCTCAACATCTTCCGGTGTCAGCGGCTCAAAATACAGCTTATCTGCAATATCGAAGTCTGTACTTACTGTCTCCGGGTTATTGTTGATGATGATCGTCTCATATCCTTCTTTCGCAAATGCCCATGTACAGTGTACGGAACAGAAGTCGAACTCAATACCCTGACCGATACGGATCGGACCGGAACCAAGTACCAGGATTTTCTTTTTATCCGGTGTTGCTACTGCTTCATTCTCTGTGCCTTCATCGCCGTATACAGAATAGTAATATGGTGTTGCTGCCGCAAACTCTGCAGCACAGGTATCAACCATCTTATATGCCGCTTTAATCTGATATTCTTCACGAAGAGCTTTAATCTCTTCTTCTGTCTTGCCTGTTAGACGTGCAACGATGTAGTCCGGGAATTCCATGCGTTTTGCTTCAAGGAGAAGCTCTTTTGTGAGCTTTCTGGTCTTAAGAGCATTTTCCATGCCTACAAGGATTGCAATCTTATCGATGAACCAGATATCAATCTTTGTGATGTCGTGAAGCATGGACTGTGGCATACCACGACGGATTGCTTCTGCAATCTTCCAGATTCTGCGGTCATCTACGATTTCCAGCTCTGCAAGGAGTTCCTCGTCTGTAAGCTGTGTGAAATCATAGGACATCAGGCTGTCTACGTGCTGTTCAAGAGAACGGATGGCTTTCATCAGGCACCTTCGAAGTTATGGCAGATACTCATAACCTCACCTGTTGCCTTCATCTGAGTAGTAAGGGTTCTCTTTGCAGTAATAAATTTATCAAATGGAAGTCTCGGAATCTTAACTACGCAGTAGTCAAGCATTGGCTCGAAACTTGCATATGTTTTTCCTGTGATCGCATTCGGAATCTCATCCAGTGTGTAACCCAGGGCAATCTTTGCTGCAACCTTTGCGATCGGGTAACCTGTTGCCTTACTTGCAAGTGCAGAGGAACGGCTTACACGCGGGTTTACCTCGATTACACAGTATTCAAAGCTGTCCGGTTTCAGAGCGTACTGAACGTTACATCCACCTGTGATTCCAAGTTCTGTGATGATGTTCAGGGCTGAAGTACGGAGCATCTGATATTCTTTATCTCCCAGTGTCTGAGATGGAGCAACTACGATAGAGTCACCTGTGTGGACACCAACCGGATCAATGTTCTCCATGTTGCAGACTGTGATGCAGTTTCCTGCACTGTCACGCATTACTTCATATTCAATCTCTTTCCATCCTGCGATGCAGCGCTCTACCAGAACTTCACCTACACGTGAAAGACGAAGACCATTCTCCAGGATTTCACGAAGTTCATATTCATTATGAGCGATACCGCCGCCGCTTCCACCGAGTGTGTAAGCAGGACGGAGAACTACCGGATAACCAATGATGTTTGTAAATGCAAGACCATCTTCTACTGTTGTAACAACCTTGGATGCTGCGATCGGCTCACCGATCTTCTCCATGGTATCTTTAAATTCCTGACGGTCCTCCGCTTTCTTGATTGTCTGGGCAGTTGTACCGATCAGTCTTATATTGTGTTCTTTGAGGAAACCTTTCTCATCCAGCTCCATGGCAAGGTTTAATCCCGCCTGGCCGCCCAGTGTAGGAAGGACGCTGTCCGGTTTCTCTTTCAGGATAAGCTGTTCTACTACTTCTACTGTCAGAGGCTCGATATAAACTCTGTCAGCGATATCTTTATCTGTCATGATGGTTGCAGGGTTGGAGTTAAGAAGAACAACCTCAATGCCTTCTTCTTTCAGGGAACGGCATGCCTGTGTTCCTGCATAGTCAAACTCTGCTGCCTGGCCGATGATAATCGGGCCGGAACCAATTACAAGTACTTTTTTAATGTCTTTATTTCTTGGCATTATTTATTTCCTCCCATCATATCCATAAATCTGTCAAACAGGTAACTGGAATCCTGCGGTCCCGGGCATGCTTCAGGATGGAACTGTACAGTAAAGATATTCTTTCCTTCGTATGCCATACCTTCGTTTGTGCCGTCATTGACGTTAACGAATGCAGGTTTTGCAATGTTTTTCTCTTCAAGTCCCTCAGCATCTACTACATAACCATGGTTCTGGGAAGAAATGTAAACACGTCCTGTTGCAAGGTCTTTGACCGGATGATTTCCGCCTCTGTGTCCGTATTTCATCTTATGAGTATCTCCACCTGTTGCAAGAGCCATAAGCTGATGTCCAAGACAGATTGCAAAGATCGGAACTTCAGAATCATATAATTTTTTTATTTCCTTTATAATAGAAGTACATTCCTTTGGATCTCCAGGCCGTTACTTAACATAATGCCATCCGGATTTGCCTCCAGAATCTCTTCCGCAGGTGTCAGTGCCGGATAAATTGTAACCTCACATCCTCTTTCATTCAGGGAACGTGCAATGTTTCTCTTTGCTCCCAAGTCAAGAAGTGCTACTTTCGGACCGTCGCCTTTTAAAATCTCTTTCTCGCGGCATGTTACCTTCTCTACTACCTTACCTGTTGTATATGCTTTTAACTGGGGGATAATTGTATCTAAATCATAATTTTCATTGACGGTGATCATACCGTTCATGGTACCTTTCTCACGAAGGATTTTCGTTAAGGCTCTGGTATCAATTCCGGCAATACCTGGAATATCATGCTTTGTTAAGAAATGCTGAATCGTGTCCACGCTTCTGAAATTACTTGGGACACGGGATAATTCGCGGACAATAAAGCCGTCCACCCATGGCTTTGATGACTCCTGGTCATCATAACAAATTCCGTAATTCCCAATGAGGGATAAGTCATACATACTGCCTGTCCTGCATAGGAAGGGTCGGTCATTACTTCCAGATAACCGGTCATGGAAGTATTAAAGACGATTTCGCTGATAACGTCTCTCGTTGAACCAATGCTTGTACCTTTGAACACATGGCCATCTTCTAATATCAGAAATGCTTTCATACAATCTCCCTTTCTTATCTTTATATTGTGTCTATCACTTATTTTTTCCTAAATCTTCAAGATTGTATCACAGCAAAGTGCTTTTTTCAACCTTATAAGGTACTAAAAATAATTAAGTTGATATTAAAAACTTTTTTGTAATTTCAGGCAGATCCAATCACATGCATTCACTGCTTTCTCACATCCAAATACCTCTATAAAATTTAAATCATCCTCTTCTCTGTGCAACTCTACACCGGATAACTGCTCCGCAGTTTATCAGAAGAAGCTTACACTTCTACGTAACAAATTGTGCGTTTTGAGGATACTGTAAAAAAAATTAAAAAAATTTCAAAAAAGCTATTGACTTTTATCCATACATCGGTTATTATAAATGAGCAGTCGCGAGAGAGCGATTGATAAATAAGAAATGCAGAAGTGGCGGAATTGGCAGACGCGCAGGCTTCAGGTGCCTGTGGTAGCAATATCGTGTGGGTTCAAGTCCCATCTTCTGCATTATTTTTTACTCAAAAAAGGAAACTGATACAGTTTCCTTTTTTTCTGTTCTTATGATACAAAAGACATCAGATAACGGTAAATCTTCCATGTGGTTTCATTATCGTAATGAGTTCCGTCTGTTGTTTTATATCCCTGCTTTTTCAGATAAGAATAAAGATCTGCATATTTCGCACCGGCAACTTCTTTTTTCATTCTGGCATTGAAATCTTCGATTTCCTCATTTGTTACATAAGGATCTTTGGTTACCTGTCCCACTGCCACAATATAGACATCCGCTCCCTGCGCTTTCCATTTTGGAATCTCCTCATTCAGCAGACTGATATAATTTGAAATATTGTATACATCATTAACACCAAGCCAGACAAAAATATCTTCATTTCCTTTCATCTGCTCCTGCAAGGTCTTCAGGGCAGTATCTCTAAGCCATTTATACCCCATTCCAACCTCACATATCCATGTGATGTTATCGTTCTCCACAACATCTTTCATCATATCTGTTCTGGAATCTCCGATCATAATAGTCTTTCGCATTACCGCCTCTGCCGGATCACTCAGTTCAGAATATACAACATTTCCCTGATTTCGTACATATGCCCGTATTCTGTAATAATAAGTCTTTCCTGAAACAGTACCTGTATCTATATAACTGAATGTTGTATTGCCGGAAACTATATTGATTCTTTTATATCCTCTGTCCTCGGATTCTGACCGGAATATCTGATATCCTTCTGCAGTTTTGATTTTTTTCCATTTGATCAGGGTTCCGCTTTCTTCTCTCACTCTTATCCGGGTGATCACAGGTTTTCCGGGAGCTGTTTTTATCTCCAGTGCTTTCGATGATGGGCTGTACAGAGTTTTGTTTCCCTGTTTCAGATAAGAACGTATCTTATAAGTGTAGAGCTTATCTTCAGAACCTGTCAGTGTAAAACTGGTAATGTTCCTGTTCTTGATCCTTCCCACGCATTTGTATTTCCCGTAGGCTTTATAATACAGAAAAATCTGATAGCCGGAGGCCTTCTTTACTTTATTCCAGTTCAGAGTCACTCTGTTTCCGGCTGCTGTTCCGGACAATACCGGTGTTTCCGGTTTTGCAGATGCTGCGGATGCCGATACTGTTCCAAACAGCATTACCGCTATCAACCAAAATAAAGAGAAACTCTTTCTGATATATTTCACATGACATTCCTCCCATCTATAACAATTCATCTATAGCAATACCGGACTGTCCACAGTATTTTACGGAATTGCCATAATCAAAGAGCCGGCTCTGTAAAAGATATCTGCTCTCACATCGCCGGCTTGATTTTATACTATTCTCAATTATTTTTTGTATTATTTAACTTTCACGCTCTTCACTGTGCTGTAACCTGTATATACTTTGGAAGATCCTACCATCTTATATGCACGTGCTCTGAAATAATAAGTTTTACCACTTGTCAGCTTTGTCCTATTTGCGGTCAGCTTTGTAGTTCCTTTTACAACCGTACCCTTCTGGGATTTCTTGGATGATCCACAGTAAACATCATATCCGTCTGCACCTGCAACAGCCTTCCAGCTTACGGTTGCCACACCTTTTTTGGTGGACTTCACAGAGATTGCCGGCTTTGTACCTGTTGCTGTAGCTTTCACTTCTGCGGAATTTGACCAGGATCTGAGGTTCTTATTGGCATCTTTTACCTGTACAGTTGCTGTAACTCTGTATGTGTAGGCTGTTCCTGTAGAAATCACATTATCTGTGTAATCTTCTCCAAACTCTGCGTCAGCCAGATCACCATTATCCCATGTTTTAACAGTTTCATATGCACCGTTGCCTGTTTTCTTCTCCAGTTTGTAAGAAGCATCATCTGTACTGGAACCAACGTTTACCACGATCTGATCCCATGTTGCAGATGTGATGGATGCAGTTGCCTTCAGCATTTTGACCTTGGATGAAACTCCTGCATCACAGCTGAACTGCTGAGGTACGGCAATCCATTCCGGTGTAAAGTCAATAGAAGGTGTCTTACTCAGTGAGTTTCCGTCAAGGTATAAGGAAACTACCTGAGACCCTTCCTTGCTGTTTTCCAGTTTCAGATTTGTGATCTTATTATTTCTAAGATCAAGGATTCCCTGAAATCCGGCACAGTTAAATGAAGTGATGGCATTATTGGAGGCATTGACTTCTGAAAGACTCTTTACATAATCAGTATCTCCGATGTTCAGTCCTGCATTTGCCTGTGTGGTAAATTTATTGGAGCTTGCATCTACGAAATCCAAGTTCTTCAGATATTTCTTGGAAGGCATTACTACCTTTGTCAGTTTATTGCTTCCATACTTCACTACACGAAGATTTGTGCATTTGCTGAGATCCAGAGTTCCTGCAAGACTGTTATTACTCAGATTCAGATATGCAACTTTTGTATTCTTTGTAATATTTACAGAAGTAAGTTTGTTATTTGCCGCAAACAGATCTGTCGCTAGGTAAAACGTTCAATGCCTTTCAGGTTGGAAATTCCAAGCCCTGAAACATCAATCGTCTTGGCTGCTTTGATCTCTGCCGCTGAAAGTTTCTTATCCTTGTCTGTATCAATATTGTCTAAAACATACTGGCGGAACTTTGCATCCGGGAAGTTCGCTGAACTGACTGCTACTGCTGATGATGCTTCAGCAGCATCAGACTGAAATTCAGATCCGTCCTCTACCTCCGGAGCTTCCTCTTCTGCTGAGCCAACAGACTGTTCTTCTACTGTTGATGTATCATCACTAAAATCAGCAGCCTGAACACTGATACCGGAAGTCATCATAGCTGCACTGATCATTCCTGCGACTAATAACTGATTTAATTTTCTGTTTTTCATCTTTCCCTCTCCTGTTCGTAATTTTCATACCTTTTGATACGATATAAAATTATCATATTCCATATCAATTTGCAACATATTTTTAATTATACTGTAATTATCTGGTAAATCTGTAAAAATAATTTACCCTGCAGTTACTTACTTCTCTTCCATTGTTTCTTTTTCCACTGGTGTTTCTTCCACCGGCTGTTCCTGTGCTGGTTCTGTTTCTGCTGCTTTCTCTGTCTCTGGTTCTTCCGGCTGTAATTCTTCTGCCGGTGTTTCTTCCGTCCCATTACTCCCATCTTCATCTTCATCTGAAGATACAGTGTCATTTTCCACATTCTTCGCCGGTTCCGGAGTCGGGCATGGCGTTCCGCAATACGGACAGAAACTTACATTAATATCTACCTCCCGCTCGCAGGACGGGCAGATTTTCTCTCCTTTCAGGTTCGCCGCATTATCCTTATACTCCCTGATTTTCAGATAATGCTGATCAATCTCCTGACATAAAGCACTTAACTCACTATCAATTCCATCACCCTGAGAATGTCGTCTGTAAACAATATCACCGATATCAACTTTGATTTTCTCAATAATGCGCTCTTCCCCTGTGATTTTACTTCTTATCTTCTGCGCCTCGATCGTCTGCTCTGCGCGGGCACCTAATTCTCTTGTTGTCTTTCCCAGTTCCTTCGTTGTTTTGAAAATGTCTTAACTAATCCATCAAAAAAAATCTGTTCCCATAATATTTACTCCCTTCCATTATTGTCCTCATAATGCAAGAACAAAACTATTTTAATTAATGACTACCCTCCAGCAGGATCGGCTCCTGTCCGCGAAGAAGAATCCTCGGACCACCGTTTCCTTCTATGTATTCTCTTGTGATCACAACCTCTCCTATGCTGTCATCTTTCGGAATCTCATACATGATATCCAGCATATACTCTTCCAGTATCGCGCGAAGTGCCCTGGCACCTGTATCTCTCTCCAGTGCTTTCGCAGCAATTGCATGAAGCGCCCCGTCTTCAAATTCCAGTTTCACTTCATCCAGTGCAAGAAGTTTCTGATACTGTTTAAGAATCGCATTCTTCGGCTCCTGCAGGATCTTCACAAGCATATCCTCATTCAATCCGTCCAGAGTAAAGATGATCGGAAGTCGTCCGATAAATTCCGGAATCATTCCAAAACTGCGGATATCCTCCACTGTTACTTTCTGAAGCAGATGAGGATCATTATCATATTTATCCTTCAGGTCTGCATAAAAACCGATAGATGCCTGCTTGTTCAGCCTTTCTTTAATGATATTCTCCAGATCAGGAAAAGCACCGCCACAGATAAACAGAATATTACGTGTATTAACAGTTACAAGCGGTACCATTGCGTTTTTGCTGTTTGCACCTACAGGAACTTCCACCTCACTTCCCTCAAGAAGCTTCAGCATTCCCTGCTGCACTGCCTCACCACTGACATCTCTCTGGTTGGTGTTCTTCTTCTTGGCAATCTTGTCAATCTCATCAATGAAAATAATACCATGCTCGGCACGCTCCACATCATTATCTGCCGCTGCCAGAAGTTTGGAAACAACGCTCTCTATATCATCGCCAATATAACCGGCTTCTGTAAGAGAAGTGGCATCTGCAATTGCAAGCGGCACATCCAGAAGTTTCGCCAGGGTTTTAACCAGATAGGTTTTACCGCATCCGGTTGGTCCGATCATCAGCATATTAGATTTCTCAATTTCAATCTCATCCATTGTATCTGTTGCCACACGTTTATAGTGATTGTAAACCGCTACAGACATTACTTTCTTGGCTTTCTCCTGACCGATCACATACTGGTCAAGGGTTTCTTTGATCTTATGGGGAGCAGGAATATTTTTCAGATCCAGAACCGGTTTTTCCTGTTTCTTTTTCTTTTTTTCTTTCTTTGGCTGCTGCACCGGATTCTGGAAGCTGCCCAGATCGATCATACTCACATTCGGCATATTCAACAGGTCAGAATAATTGAACTTACCCTCATTAAACTGCTGATTCATAGAATTAAAGCTCTTCTGCATACAATCTGTGCAGACATGTATGTTATTTGGAAGTTCGATCATCGGACCGGCCTTGCTCTCAGGTCTGCGGCAGAGAAAACAGAATTTTTCGGATTTGTTTCTCTTTTTCTCTGTATCTTCGCTGCTGTCTATTATTTCATCATCATTATAGTTCTCGCTCATAATGACTCCTTTCTATATCCTCTTATTCGTAACAGTACAGTGCTCTTGCAGGATAGCAGGCCGCTGGATCATTACGCTTATTTAACTGAATTATATCATACAATTCCCTTATAACAAAATGAAAGTTTTATAAACACAAAAAAGAATCTTGCCCGGGTTACTGTTCACTGATAATATATAAAAGACACCGCCGCATGGGCGATGTCTTTTGTTTTATTCATTGTCCGGTCTGGTGCCGAGAGTCAGTTCTATAGTATTTTCTTCATATTCCCCATTAGTGCTCTTGCAATAACTGCCTCAATCTTCTCTCCCGATTTATAATACTGCAGTTTATCCAGTAGATCATCACCATCACTGACTTTCTGTCCGTCGAATTTTACGATGATGTCGCCTTTACAGATACCTGCCTCCTGTGCCGGAGAATCATCCTCCACACTTCTTACAAAGGCGCCTGTGGCATATTATACATCTCAATTGCCTCTGTGGTCAGATTGGCAAGACTTACTCCCAGATATCCTTTTTTGCTGCTGTCTACTTTCTCCCTGGTCTCACGATTCATCAGTTCTTCCAGAATAGGCTTTGCCTTGGAAATAGGAATGGCATATCCCATACCTTCTACAGCACTGTCTGCGTATTTTGCAGAATTGATGCCGATCAGCTCGCCTTTCATATTCAAAAGTGCACCACCACTGTTACCCGGATTGATTGCCGCATCCGTCTGGATCAGTCCTGTACTGTTCGTTCCATCATCTGTAGAAATCGTCCGGTTCAATGCACTTATCCAGCCTGATGTTACAGACTGACATATCCAAGCGCATTACCGATCGCAACTACCTGCTGCCCTACTGCCAGATCATCCGAACTTCCTATCTGAGCAATCTTGATCTGATTTAAAGTGTCCTCAGGGATATCCGATTTCTTCACCGCAACTACTGCCAGATCATTATCAGCATCTGTACCTTAATCTTGGCACTGACCGCATCCTCTACATTCAGATCTCCATTATCTCCCGCATTCACAGTCTCTGTCTCTGCATTTGCCACATCATCCCCGATAAAGCAGACACTCAGAGTTGTAGCTCCATCCACCACGTGATTATTCGTTGCGATCAGAAGCTCATCATCATTATCTCCAACGATAATCCCTGAACCTGTTGACGCACTCTTATATTGGTGGGAACTATATCCGAAAAAGCTTGGTATTTCCTGAACACTGACAGTAGTGATCGCAACTACAGAAGGCATGGAAGCCTGAGCCACTGCTGCTACTGTTCCATTCTCAGAGTCAGACAGCACCTTATCGGCAGTGCTGTCATCTGATGCCGTTTCCTGAAGATCCACACTGTCTGTAGTTTTAATCTGCACCGAAGACTTACCTGTATTCAGGAATCTGTCTGCTGCAAAATTTGCCGCCTGAAATACAACTGCCGCCACCAGGCCAAAGATCACAGCCAATGCGATTGTCGCCCCTGCTTTTTTCTGAAAAGAATTCTGATTTCTTCTGTGTCCAGAGGGACCGGATGGTTTCAAAACAGTTCCCTGTTCTTCATGGAACTGATAATGTTCATATCTGGGCTGCTGACCGGAATCATCTGTTTTTTCACCCAGGTTTCTTTCATCATTCATGTAATCTGCTCCCTTCTGTTCCTGTATTACTGTTTATCGGAACACTCCCCGAAATAAACAATGATCTGTAACTGTTTTATTTCTGCACAGTTACAGCAATTCTTCTCCTGAACTCTGGAATCAGTATATCAATTAATTGTGTTCAAAATGTGACAATTATCGTAAATTGGCGTGTCTTAAGGTCATCCTCTTACCTTTATTTTCTGTTCCAGTAATATGGACTCATGGTACATGCAAGAACAACTTTCCGGGGAAGTTTTCTGTATCTTTTCCCCAGAAAATATCCTGCATATTTCATTCCGCTCTGCCAGATCAGCTGAGGAATCAGCCAGAAGTGTCCCGTTCTTATCAGATAGCCCAGGCTTCTTTTTACCAGACGGATTCCCTCTCCCTCAGAAGGTACTCCTTCAAAAATTTCCGGATGCTCTGCCTGGGATACTCCCAGATCGAAGTTTCTGTGAAACTGCTGCCTTCCGGAATAATTATGGGAATGATACACTCTCGCATCTGCTGCATAGACAACTGAATAGCCTTTCTGAATCATTGTTCCGGCACAGATCATATCTTCATTGAAAATCGCCCGCTCTGTAAAACCGCCTGTTTTCAGATAAATCCCTTTATCATAGGCCGCACACACATTAGAACAGAAATAGGTCTTGATCCCGTACTTATCAATATCAGCCAGCGACTTTACCGAGGACTGCTCCGGATAATTAAAAGAACGGGTATAACGTTCCAGAAAGCGACAGTCTGCCCTGGGTAATTGTCTTGCATAGGCTGCTCCTGCACCCGGATTTTCACTGACAGCACAGACAAGATTTCCAATTACTTTTCTGTCAGCAGGGAGAGCATCCTGTGTCATAAAGATCATAATATCTGCATTCGAAAGTTCTGCTGCCCTTCTTCTGGTTCCGCCATGATCAAAATCCTTCTGTTCCAGGTGATGAACCTCAAGGATCGGACATTTCTCCCATTCTCTGTTCCAGTACTGCTCTCCCGTATTCATAATCAGAATCCTGCGGGGACGGTATTCCTGTTCTTCCAGCCTGTGCAGCAGTTCTCCAAATTCTCTGCCGGGACGATAGGCAGGAATGATTACATCAACTGTCGCAGTGCCATTATATTTTTCCTTATGCGTCATCCTCAACACTCCTTATCTGAAAAGAGGACCATCCTTTCCAACAGATGGTCCTCTTTTCTATTATTTATATTTTTATAGCAGTTCCCTGTTATTGTTCTTCAGAACTTGCTCCGGAATCTGCTGCTGAATCATCGCTGAATCCATCGTCGCCGCCGGTCTCATCTCCGCCGGTCTCATCTCCACCGGTGTCATCGCCGCCGTCGTAGTCTCCCCCACCAGTGTCACTGCCGGTGTCATCGCCGCCATTATCATAACTGCCGTCATCACCACTGTTATCATAATCGCCACCGCCGCCATAATCTCCGCCGCCATTATCATAACCGCCATCATAACCACCGTTATCATAATCATTGTCATAATCATAATCGCCGCTGTTATCCGTACTGCCGGAGGTATTATCGCCGGACCATACAAAAGTGTCATTTGCATTTGTGGTATCAGTGTCCTGTGTCGTAGTCTTGGCTGCATCATCCAGCTTACTTTCTCCGCCGACGATCTCAAGTATCTTATTACTGCGGGCCACTACCTCAGAAGACGGAGTATAATCCTGATCATCATACAGGAACTTGTGAAGTTCAACTACATTGTTCTCAAGATCAGTAGGAACAATAATACTTCCCTTGATATTGGAGAATTTAAACTTCTGCGGGAATCCCGTACTGTCTGTAAATTTATATCCGATCAGAGTCGGAATAAGTCCCAGAATATCCTGCTTTGAAAGAGATGTTGTAACCATCGGGAATACATCATCCATAATCTTAAAGATAGAAGAAAGACCTGCTATCTTCGCCTTATCAAAGAGCATTCCAAGTACTCGTCTCTGACGCTCTGTACGTCCCATATCCAGACTTGCAGTATAACGGATACGGCAATAGGATGTCGCCTGTACGCCGTTCAGATGATAAGTTCCTACAATTGCTTCCTGATCTTCCGGCTTTGGCTCCGGTTTCTCGAGCGGAGTGTAGTCTTTTCCTGTCAGCTTGGATGTTTCCACGCAATAGTTATTCATATGTTCAATTTCCGCATAAGATAACGGAATATCAAGACCGCCAAGATCATCTATCACTTCTACAAGTGCGGAAAAATCAGCCGTCGCATAATCGGAAATATCCAGATCCAGGTTTGTATTTAACATGGTGATCGCCTGTTCCGGACCACCCAGCGCATAGGCTGCATTTGCCTTCGTATAGGTATCATCTCCAACATTGAGAAGTGTATCTCTGTATACGGAAACCATACGCACTTCTTTTGTATCGTTGTTTACACTCACAATGATCATGGTATCACTGTTCTGTGCAGAATACTGGGAGCCTTCCCCTCTGGTATCAATACCAAACAGCACATAGGTCTTGTATCCTGTCATCTTTGGTGCTTCCTGGTTTACGACTATTTTTTCCTTTTTCAGTTCCGGCTGCTCGATCTTATCCAGCCTGGAAGAAATCTGTCCATACACATACAGCCCGCCAATAAACAGCAGCAGTACAATGATCTCAAGCACAAACAGTACTTTTTTCTTTTTTCCTGGTTTAGCCATGACTTTTTCCCCTTATCTTAATATGCATTTTTGTTTATAAATCCCTTGAAAAATGTAAGGAATATAATCTTGATATCCAGCCCTATGCTCCAGTTTTCAATGTAATAAAGGTCATATTCGATTCTTTTTCTTATGGATGTGTCTCCGCGGTAACCATTCACCTGAGCCCAGCCGGTAAGTCCCGGGCGAACCTGATGTTTCACCATATATCTCGGGATTTCTTCTCTGAATTTCTCTACAAAAAACGGCCGCTCCGGTCGTGGTCCCACAAGGCTCATGTTACCCTTCAGTATGTTGAAAAGCTGTGGCAGTTCATCAATACTGGTGTGACGCATAAACTTTCCGATGGGTGTTACTCTTGGGTCATTCTTTACTGTCCATGCCTTCTTCTCTTCCGATTCCGGCTGTACTTCCATGGAACGGAACTTATACATCCGAAAAGTCTGGTTATGAAGTCCAACCCTCTCCTGTTTATAGATCAGTGGTCCCGGTGATGTCAGCTTAATGATAGCACACATTAACAGCATCAGCGGTGAGGTTACTATGATTCCAACAATAGATCCTGCAATGTCCATCGCCCGCTTGACCAGTGCATTGAATGTATTGTTCAACGGTACATAACGGATATTGATAACCGGAAGTCCCAGTATATCTTCTGTGTATGGTTTTGTCGGAATGATCTTATTATAATCCGGGATAAACTTGGTGTGTACTCCGGATTTCTCACACAGTGCTACAATCTCTTCCAGGCGGTAATATTCACTTAAGCCAGAGTGATCGCTATTTCATCCAGCCGGTTCTCCGGAAGTATTATATTCAGATTGGCAATCCTTCCAAGAACTTTGATTCCCTTGTACTCTGTTCCTGCCGGAACATTGTCATCCAGTATTCCGCGGATCACATATCCCCACTGAGGATTGGCAAGAACTCTGTCAATGTATTCCTCTGCTGCGCGGCTGTATCCCACACAGATCATCTGTTTCTGATTCAGTCCCTTCTCTCTCATATCTCTCAGAAGAGCGAAAATCAACATTCGGGCACACCACTGAAGCACAATATTGATTACATAAAACATAATATAAGTAGAACGGGAAAAATCGCTCTCATCTATCATGTAAAATGTAAACATCAGAATAAGGAGCCCAAGCGAGTTGGCCTTTACAATATTAGCCAATACAAGCCGACGCCCCTGCATCCGCATGGGAGTATACAATGTGAAAGCCTGATACAACAACAGATAAACCGGTACAATAAAAACCAGCATCAGCATATACTGCTGAAAGCTTCTGGTTCTGACTGCTGTTGCTGCCATAGGACCAACAAAACGGATCAGCCATGCCAGAAAATATGACAGTACCAGTACAATTGCATCAATGATCATATGGAGACGACTGAAATTCTTTTCATTGTCCTTTAGCAATCTTTTGTCACCTCATTTTTTTATCGTTTCTATATTATAATAGTTGTTTTATAAAAGCAATAAAAATTTATCTTTCTTTCTTATCATCCGCACAAACGCCTGAAGATATTCACCCACAATTCAACTTGAATCCTAAAATAGTTTGACAGATTTTGAAATTCAAAAGGTATTTTATGATTTTTTTTGCTGATCTGGAATCCATTCTTAATTCCCGCAATATACTCTCTTCCGAATCCTTTCAGCGTAAAAAACAGAATTTTGATTCCAAATCCTGCAACAAGAAACGGAAGATTGATAATAATCTGTAACACCGGCATATTTTTGTATATCAGATAAATATTATTTCTGGAAGAATACCGGATCTTGAACTGATTATATCTGGATCCGCTGGTACCGCTTCCCACATGGTATACCATGGCATCAGGTGCATACCAGTTTTCATATCCGTAGATCCTGGCCCGGTATCCCACGTCCATGTCCTCCAGATATGCAAAATGTTCTTCGTCAAAATATCCCAGTTCATCAAAGATCTTCTTTCTGTAAATAGCAGCTCCTGCACAGGAAGCAAAAATCTTCTCTTCCTTTTCATAGGTATGGATATTTTTCCCCTTACCTCTTGCATAAGCCCATCCAAGCGCGCAGTAATAGTTTCCTGCATCATCCAGCCTGTCCCTGTCATGAAACTGAATCATTCTGGCAGCACAGGAGAAAGCTTTGGGATGCCTTTTGATGGCTGACAGCATTTCTTCTATAAAATTCTCCGTTACTTCAATATCATTGTTTAAAAGCAGTACATAAGGTGAGCGTGATGCTCTGATCCCTTCATTGACCGCTTTACAGAATCCGAAATTCTCCGGCAGTTCGATCAGATGGACCCATGGATACCTTGCAGCAACAAAAGCACAGCTTCCGTCATTGGATCCATTATCCACAAGAATTACATCAAAATTGCTTACAGTCTGACACTCCAGACCTGCAAGTACGCCATCCAGATAAGCCATCCCATTAAAATTCGGAATGATCACTGATACTTCCTGCATGATTTCCTCCCTGTCTTCTCTTTTTTCTGTCCTGCTTCTGTCTCCATTCCCGGGATTGGCTTCAGAGAATAATTCCATTTGGTAAGAGACAGGTTTTTGTTATAACAGGGATCTCCGTTTTTGAGAATGTCTATCCAGTGACATCGCATATATTCAATCTCCGTCTGAAAACGGCGCACTTTCTCCTTGCTGTCTTCAGCTCCTCTGGTCTTTGATTCCATATGATAAAGCTTCGCATAGGGATCATATACGATCAGATAGCCGTTTTTCTTACTTTCAGGCAAAGATCCACATCATTAAATGCCACAGCCAGTTCTTCTGTAAATCCTCCTGCCTGCTCAAAAACCTCTTTCTTCATCAACAGACAGGCGGCAGTCACTGCACTCATATCCTGAAGAAGGGATGCCTTATGCAGATAGCCGGTACGGTCCGCAGGCATATCTACGAACATATGCCCCGCAATACCGCCCATTCCGATCACACATCCTGCATGCTGGATCGTATTATCCAGATAAATGAGCTTTGCTCCGACACCGCCCACTTCCGGACGCTGACACACTCCAAGCATTTCTTCCAGCCAGTCCGGATTGATGGATTTTACATCATTATTCAGGAAAAGCAGATATTCTCCCTTTGCATGCGCCGCAGCAAAGTTATTGATGGCAGAATAATTAAATTCTTTTCCCCATCTCAAAAGATGGATCTTCCTGTTTCCGGAAAGCTCTTTATAATATCGGAAAATCTCATCAGTGGTACTGTTATTCTCCACGATTATGATTTCAAAATTCTGATAACCGGTATTCTTCTCCAGCATTTCCAGACAGGTCTGAAGAGTCTCTTTCTCGTCTTTGTTTGGTATGATAACAGACACCAGAGGTTTTCCCTGCACCGGATATTTCACCCGGTAAAAGCCCAGATCCTGTGTATGGCTTACCTCGCCTTTCGTACCTGTTCTCTCAAGATGAGCTTCTATTGCTCTCTTGCCGGCTTCAAATGCGTACATTTTACTGGCAGGATTATCTGCAGTGGAGGCTTTGTGTGTTCTCCAGTGATACAGGATTTCCGGAACATGTAAAACCTCTCCGGCATTCTCCGTACAGCGGAAGATAAAATCGTAATCCTGAGCTCCGTCGAATTCTTTTCGGAAACCTCCGGCCTTTTCTACAATACTCTTTCGCACTACAAAAAAGTGGCAGATATAATTATTGGAACGCAGGAGATCCAGATTAAAATCCGGTTTCAGATGTGGCTGAAAATGCTCGTCCAGTTCTGTTGTAACCTTATCCTCGTCTGTATAAAGCGCATCTGCCTGCGGATGATCCTGCAGTATTTTCACGATCTCATATAATGCATTGGGTGCCAGCAGGTCATCATGGTCAAGAAGCCCCACAAATTCACCTTTTGTCATTGCAAACGCGCGGTTTGTATTCTCTGCAATGCCAAGGTTCTCTTTGAGATTGCAGAATCTTACCCGGGAATCTCCGGCTGAATATTCTGCCAGTACTTTCTGCATCTCCTCATTGTCAGGACTTGCATTTACGATACACAGCTCCCAGTTTGAATAAGTCTGAACGATCAGTGATTCTATCATCTGTCTCAAAAATTCTACAGGTGTCTGATAAGCCGGAACTGCAATGCTGATCAGCGGTGAATAATCAAATTTCTGTTTCCTCTGTGTTTCCAGTGTTTCCTCCGTCGGAATGTAAGCCCGGTACCATAGACCATATGGTACTTCTTCCGGTTCAAAACGTTCATGCAGCCTGATCCAGAATTCCTTTGGTCCATAATGCTTCATGTAGCGGAACCCTTTCCGGATCGTATAGGGGGAAAGCTTCCTGAACATTTTCGTCCACTGGATTTTTCCTCCTGCAGATGGTTTTTTACTCATATGATAACCTCGATTTTTACTATGATTTTTTATTTTAACATTGTATGATATTTTTTGCAAGAAAGGAGAGAAATGTGTTATACTGTTATTGTTTTTATGGTTACTGTTCACATACAATGAACAGTTACTTTTCAACATTCTTATGCACAGGAGTATTATATACCATGATGATAAAGAAAAAAAGAATCACTGCAGCCCTGCTGGCTCTGGGACTTGGTGCTGTCACCATGTTTTCACAGTTTCCGGTATCTGCTGCTGAAGAAACAGCTCAGAATACAGACGCCGCCGCACAGACAGCAGATCCGTCTGTCGTAGTCACCAACGGTATCGACGGATGGCCCCAGGCTTCCGATATTTCGTCTGCCGCAGCAATTGTAATGGAAACTTCCACTAACACAGTCCTGTATTCCAAAAATGCAGATCAGCCCCTTTACCCTGCAAGCGCAGTCAAGATCATGACCTGCCTGGTTGCTCTTGAGAACAGCAGTCTGGATGAACAGGTAACCATGACTGCAACCGGTGTTTCCGGTGTTACTGACGGAGGAGCCAATATTTCCTCACAGTTAGATGAGGTTTTCACCATGGAACAATGTTATATGCCATCATGGTTGCCTCTGCCAATGATATCGCACTGCAGGTAGCTGAACATGTGGGAGATTCTGTGGATGCTTTTGTACAGATAATGAATACCCGGGCACAGGAACTTGGCTGCACCAATACTGTCTTTACCAATCCTACCGGCCTTCCTGATGAGAACCAGCATATCACCGCCCATGATATGGCTCTGATCATG
>ENA-OQAN01000408-OQAN01000408.1-human-gut-metagenome-genome-assembly--contig:-NODE-408-length-23342-cov-2.130347_pt1 | contig 23342 bp, 27 predicted proteins | sample MGYA00242735_ERZ504527 | MGnify/ENA primary metagenome ERZ504527 (study PRJEB26092, sample SAMD00036230) | human gut metagenome | host: Homo sapiens | study: EMG produced TPA metagenomics assembly of... | reverse complement strand
CTTTTTGTTTTCCGCAAACCCGGATCTTGCCGGATGCGGACCTTTCCGCTGCCGCCTGTCCGGAAACCTGCGGAGGCAGAAGGAGGGGATTCCGAATAGGTTAAGCGTATCATTCTGAATGATTTTGGGATTTTGTTGTTCAGTTGTCGGAAATAAACTATCTTTATAGCCTAATATTGGAGTTTGGTTATGGTTATAAAAACAATTCTTGATACAGACTTATATAAGTTTACGACATCCTATGCTTATATCAAGCTATTTCCTTATGCGATGGGAACCTTTACGTTCAAGGAACGTGACGATACGGAGTATACGGAGGGATTCCTGCAGGCCCTGAAGAATGAGATTCAGAACCTGAGTGTGGTGGCCCTGACTGCTGAAGAACGTGATTACATGAGCCGTCACTGCCGTTTTCTGCCGCCGGTTTACTGGGAATGGCTTTCTTCTTTCCGTTTTGATCCGGCCCGCATCAATGTCTATCTGGATGAACAGCGTCATTTGCACCTGGAAGTGACTGATTATATGTATAAGGTGACTCTGTACGAAGTTCCCCTGCTGGCCATTGTTTCCGAGATCAAGAACCAGTTTCTGAACCGCTTCCCGGATAAGGAATCCATTCTTCAGCGGCTGGCAGGCAAGGTTGATCTGTCGAACGAAAACGGGATGCCTTTCTCTGAATTCGGGACACGGAGACGTTTCTCTTTCGAGGTTCAGGATATGGTGGTAGGCTATCTGAAGGAACATGCACGCTTCTGCATGGGAACGTCTAACTGTTATCTGGCCATGAAGTACGACATGCGTCCTATGGGAACACATCCCCATGAATGGTTCATGTTCCACGGCGCCCAGTTCGGATACAAGCATGCCAATTATATGGCACTTGAAAACTGGGTAAATGTCTATGACGGAGATCTGGGTACGGCGCTGTCGGATACTTATACGTCTGATTCGTTTCTGTCCAATTTCAGCCGGAAACAGGCTAAGCTGTTTGACGGTGTACGGTGCGACTCCGGTGATGAGTTTGAGTTTATTGACCGCCTGATTGCCCGCTACAAGGAGCTGGGTATCGATCCGACTACGAAGACCATTATCTTCAGCAATGCGCTTGATTTTGAGAAGGCCCTCAAGATATTCCAGTATTGTCAGGGAAAGATCCGCTGCTCGTTCGGCATCGGTACGAACCTGACGAACGACACCGGTTACCAGCCGTCGAATATTGTCATGAAGCTGTCGCGTTGCAAGATGAATGTCAATCAGGAGTGGCGTGAATGCGTCAAGTTGTCTGATGATATGGGAAAACACATGGGAAGCAATGCGGAAGTGGAAGCCTGTCTGTATGAACTGAGACTTGCTTCGGAGATTGATTCATATGATCTTTTTGACACTTTGACGATCCGGACCTCTGAGAATCCTTTCTTTGTGAAGTGCCCTCTGGATGAAAGAAAAGAACGGAATGAAAAGGAGAGTATGTGATTGTATATTAGTGTATTACCTCGTATTTTAACACTTCTGCCGTCTTCATTCCGGTAAGAAAAAGACGTTTTTCTTCCTTCGGACGGCAGAAATCAGGACAACGGGCAGACGATTCAGCCGAAACGTCTGCCCGTTTTGCCTGAATCGGGCCGATATTTGGGCAAAAACGTCGCTCGTTCCGCCTGGTTTGATTAGTCGATTTCGGTCGGATGACCTGTTTTTGGCCCAAATTGGCTGATTTCTGTGCCAATTTGGGCGTTTCTTGTTTAATTTCTTCTCTGGAGTCACCATTATATATAAAGGCCTGGTTAGTAAAAAGCGTCTGAATGTATTAATTTGAATGAATAGAGTCTGTATTTCTTTCATTTTGATAAAACGGCAAATTTATCGGATGATGAATTTTCTGATAAACTTTGTTGATGGTGACAAATTATTATGAAATGAATGAAAAAGTTTTATTTTTATTTTGATGTTCGGAAATAATACATACCTTTGCAACGTCTTAAAGAAAAAAAGTGACTTTTATGAATGCAACGTTTCTACATATTTTGCTGTGCGGTCTGATTAATCTGCTGGAAAAACCGGTGGGGAAGTGAGTCGTGCATGTAACTGAGGTTGCAGTCAAAATAGGAAAAAGCCTTTCTCACTTCCCGGTGTGAAAGGCTTTTTCTTTATCAGTCGGTAATTAAAAATAAAAATGAAGATATATGAGTGACAGATTATTTATTTTCGACACCACATTGAGAGATGGTGAACAAGTACCGGGATGTCAGTTGAACACGGTAGAAAAGATTCAGGTAGCCAAACAGTTGGAAGCTTTGGGAGTAGATATTATTGAGGCTGGATTTCCGATTTCCAGTCCGGGCGATTTCAATTCTGTCATTGAAATTTCGAAGGCTGTTACCTGGCCGACCATTTGTGCGCTGACCCGTGCGGTGCAGAAAGATATTGATGTGGCGGCCGATGCCTTGAAGTTTGCCAAGCATAAACGGATCCATACGGGTATCGGTACCTCGGATTCCCACATCAAGTATAAGTTCAATTCCACCCGCGAAGAGATCATCGAGCGTGCGGTAGCTGCCGTGAAATACGCCAAGCGTTATGTGGAAGACGTTGAATTCTATGCGGAAGATGCAGGACGTACCGAAAATGAATACCTGGCCCGGGTGGTGGAAGCCGTTATCAAGGCAGGTGCCACGGTAGTCAATATTCCGGATACTACGGGCTACTGTCTGCCGGAAGAATATGGTGCGAAAATCAGATACCTGATGGAACACGTGGACGGTATTGACAAGGCAATTCTTTCCACTCACTGTCACAATGACCTGGGAATGGCGACTGCCAACACCATCAGCGGTGTGCTGAACGGAGCGCGTCAGGTGGAAGTTACGATGAACGGTATCGGCGAACGTGCCGGAAATACTTCTCTGGAAGAAGTGGCCATGATTCTTCGCTGTCACAAGGATATCGACATCGATACGAACATCAATACCCAGAAAATCTATTCAACGAGCCGTATGGTATCCAGCCTGATGAACATGCCTGTCCAGCCGAACAAGGCCATTGTGGGTCGCAACGCCTTTGCCCATTCTTCCGGTATCCATCAGGACGGTGTGCTGAAGAATGTACAGACTTACGAGATTATCGATCCGAAGGATGTCGGTATTGACGATAATGCCATCGTACTGACTGCCCGCAGCGGACGTGCCGCGCTGAAGCACCGTCTGCATGTACTGGGTCTTGAGATGACACAGGAAAAACTGGACAAGGTGTACGAGACTTCCTGAAGCTCGCCGATAAGAAGAAAGACATCACGGACGATGACATTATGGTGTTGGCAGGTGCAGACCGCAATGTGAACCATCACATCAAACTGGAATATCTTCAGGTGACCAGTGGAGTGGGAGTGCGCTCGGTGGCCAGTCTGGGACTGAACATCAGCGGCGAACACTTTGAAGCTGCAGCTACGGGTAACGGTCCGGTGGATGCTGCGATCAAGGCCGTGAAACAGATCATCAAGCGTCAGATGACCCTGAAGGAATTCACGATCCAGGCTATCAGCAAGGGAAGTATGATGTGGGTAAAGTACACATGCAGGTGGAATACGACGGACAGATGTATTACGGATTCGGTGCCAACACCGACATCATAGCTGCTTCCGTGGAAGCTTATATTGATTGTATCAACAAATTCAGAAAATAAAAACATGAATACATTATTTGACAAGATTTGGGATGCCCATGTGGTGCAGGAGGTAAAAGAAGGCCCTACACAATTATATATTGACCGTCTTTATTGCCATGAAGTGACCAGTCCGCAGGCTTTTTCCGGGATGCGTGCCCGTGGCTGAAGTGTTTCCGTCCGGAGCGTATCTACTGTATGCCCGACCATAACACGCCGACACACGATCAGGATAAGCCCATTGAGGATCCGGTTTCGAAAGCACAGGTGGATGCCCTGGCCAAAAATGCAGCCGATTTCGGGCTGACTCACTTCGGAATGATGGACAAGCGGAACGGAATCATCCACGTGGTAGGTCCGGAACGCGGACTGACTTTGCCGGGAATGACCATTGTCTGCGGGGACTCCCATACTTCCACTCACGGCGCGATGGGCGCTGTGGCGTTCGGTATCGGAACCAGTGAAGTAGAAATGGTCATGGCTTCCCAGTGTATTCTTCAGGCACGGCCGAAGACCATGCGTATTACCATCGACGGCCAGCTGGGTAAAGGCGTAACGGCCAAGGACGTGGCGCTTTACATGATGTCGAAGATGACCACCAGCGGGGCTACGGGTTATTTCGTGGAATATGCCGGCGAAGCCATCCGCAGCCTGACTATGGAAGGACGACTGACACTCTGCAACCTTTCGATTGAAATGGGTGCCCGTGGCGGTATGATTGCTCCGGATGAAGTCACTTTCGAGTACATCAAAGGACGCGAATATGCACCCAAAGGCGAGGAATGGGACAAGGCGGTAGCTTATTGGAAGACCTTGAAGAGCGATGACGATGCCGTATTCGACAAGGAAGTGCGCTTCGATGCAGCCGACATTCAGCCGATGATCACCTATGGAACCAATCCGGGTATGGGCATGGCCGTCACTTCGCATATCCCGACAACGGAAGGCATGAGCGAAGTGGAAAAAACATCTTTCGTCAAATCCATGCAGTATATGGGCTTTCAGCCGGGCGAGTCTTTGCTGGGCAAGAAGATTGACTATGTCTTCCTCGGTGCCTGTACCAATGGCCGTATCGAAGATTTCCGCGCTTTCGCTTCGCTGGTGAAAGGCCGGAAGAAAGCAGCTCATGTGACCGCATGGCTGGTTCCCGGTTCCTGGATGGTGGACGCACAGATCCGTGAGGAAGGGCTCGACAAGGTATTGGCTGAAGCCGGTTTCGAGATCCGTCAGCTGGATGTTCAGCCTGTCTGGCCATGAACGACGACAAGATTCCTGCCGGAAAGTATTCGGTTTCTACCAGCAACCGTAACTTTGAAGGCCGTCAGGGACCCGGTTCCCGCACTTTGCTGGCCAGCCCGTTGACGGCTGCCGCTGCTGCCGTGACCGGAGTAATTACGGATCCCCGTGAATTGATGTAATGATGCATACCTATTAATCCGAAAACAAATGAAACAGAAATTCAATATCATAACAAGCACCTGTGTGCCCCTTCCTTTGGAAAATGTGGATACCGACCAGATCATTCCGGCCCGTTTCCTGAAGGCAACGACCCGCGAAGAGAAATACTTTGGCGACAATCTGTTCCGCGATTGGCGCTATAATGCCGACGGAACCCTGAACAAGGACTTTGTTTTGAACAATCCCCTGTATGGCGGATGCATTCTTGTGGCAGGCAAAAACTTCGGAAGCGGTTCAAGCCGTGAGCATGCGGCGTGGGCCATTGCAGGCTATGGATTCCGTGTCGTGATTTCCAGTTTCTTTGCGGATATCCACAAGAACAACGAGTTGAACAACTTCGTATTGCCGGTAGTGGTGAGCGAAGATTTCCTGCAGGAGCTGTTCCGCAGTATTGCTGCCGATCCGAAGACGGAAGTGGAAGTAAATCTTCCCGAACAGAAAGTGACCAACAAGGCAACCGGACGTTGCGAGACTTTCGAGATCAATGCTTACAAGAAGCATTGTCTGATGAATGGTCTGGATGACATCGACTTCCTGGTTGAGAATAAAGATAAAATTGCAGAATTTGAAAACCGCCGGGCCGGCCTTTAAGGCAGCCCGGTTCATGTAAAAGCCTATGAACCATCCGAAAATAGAAATAATGGATACCACCCTGCGCGACGGTGAGCAGACCAGTGGCGTATCGTTCGTGCCTCATGAAAAGCTGATGATTGCCCGTATGCTGCTGGAAGATCTGAAGGTTGACCGCATAGAGGTGGCTTCCGCACGTGTCTCGGACGGAGAGCTGAATGCAGTCCGGATGATCTGCGACTGGGCGGCCCGTCATGATTTGCTGTCGCGGGTGGAAGTGCTGGGCTTTGTAGACGGTGGGGTTTCAGCAGACTGGATTCATCAGGCGGGAGGCCGGGTGATCAATCTGCTGACGAAAGGATCGGAGAAACATTGCCGCTATCAGCTGAAAAAGACACTTGAAGAGCATGCCGGTGACATTCTGCAGGTTGTGGAATATGCCCATACGTTGGGGATGGAAGTCAATGTCTATCTGGAAGACTGGAGTAACGGCATCAAGGATTCGCCTGAATATGTCTTTGGACTTATCGACCGGCTGAAGGACAGTGGAATCCTTCGGTTCATGCTTCCTGATACGCTGGGTGTGCTCAATCCTTTGCAGGTTATCGAGTATATGCGCAAGATGAAGAAGCGTTATCCCGATCTGCATTTCGACTTTCATGCGCACAATGACTACGATTTGGCGGTAAGTAATGTGCTGGCTGCCGTGCTGAGCGGAGTGAAAGGACTGCACACCACCATCAACGGTCTGGGTGAAAGAGCGGGAAATGCTCCGCTGGCCAGTGTGCAGGCGATCTTGAAAGACCATTTCCATGCCGTGACAAACATTGACGAAAGCCGGTTGAACGAGGTGAGCCGCGTGGTGGAATCTTATTCCGGTGTCGTCATTCCGGCGAACAAACCCATTGTGGGAAACAGTGTGTTTACCCAGGTGGCCGGAGTACATGCCGACGGAGACAACAAGAACAATCTCTATTGTAACGACTTGCTGCCTGAACGTTTCGGCCGTGTCCGCGAGTATGCACTGGGAAAGACTTCGGGAAAGGCAAACATCCGGAAGAATCTGGAACAGCTGGGACTGGAGCTGGATGATGAGTCGATGAAGAAGGTAACCGACCGGATCATTGAGCTGGGCGACCGCAAGGAGCTGGTGACTCAGGAAGATCTTCCTTACATCATTTCGGATGTACTGAAGCACGATGTAACCAATGCCCGTGTACGTCTGCTCAGCTATTTCGTGACGCTGGCGCAGGGACTGAAGCCTATGGCGACACTCAGCATTGATATCAACGGAAGAGTCTTTCAGGAAAGTTCAAGCGGTGACGGTCAGTATGACGCCTTTGTCCGGGCGCTCCGCAAGATCTATAAAGGTACGCTGGGACGGACTTTCCCGATGCTGGTCAACTATGCGGTAACGATTCCTCCCGGAGGTCGTACGGAGCTTTCGTGCATACGGTCATTACCTGGAGTTATCAGGGCCGTGAGTTCCGTACGCGCGGACTGGACGCTGACCAGACGGAAGCTGCGATTAAGGCAACCATGAAAATGCTGAACATGATTGAAGAAGGTTATGCAGATCCCGTTCCGGCAGAATGAAGGGAATACAAAATAGAGTACAAACATTTAAACGATAAAAAAAGATTATGGATTTAAGATAGCAGTGTTGGCCGGTGACGGTATCGGACCGGAGATTTCGGTACAGGGAGTAGATGTCATGACGGCCGTTTGTGAGAAGTTTGGCCACAAGGTTTCGTATGAATATGCCATTTGCGGTGCAGATGCCATTGATAAGGTGGGAGATCCGTTCCCCGAAGAAACTTATCAGGTGTGCAAGCAGGCAGATGCCGTTCTCTTTTCGGCCGTGGGTGATCCGAAGTTTGATAACGATCCGACGGCGAAGGTCCGCCCCGAACAGGGATTGCTGGCCATGCGCAAGAAGTTGGGACTCTTTGCCAATATCCGCCCGGTACAGACGTTCAAATGCCTGGTGCATAAGTCACCGCTGAAGGCTGAACTCGTGGACGGCGTGATTTTCTCTCGCATCCGCGAGCTGACAGGCGGCATGGTATTTTGGGGAGAAATATCAGGATAACGACAAAGCATACGATACGAATATGTACACGCGTCCGGAGATTGAACGTATTCTGAAGGTGGGATTCGAATATGCCATGAAGCGCCGCAAGCATCTGACGGTGGTGGATAAAGCAAACGTGCTGGCTTCTTCACGCCTGTGGCGTCAGATTGCGCAGGAGATGGCTCCGCAGTATCCGGAAGTGACTACCGACTATATGTTTGTGGACAATGCTGCCATGAAAATGATTCAGGAACCGAAGTTCTTCGACGTTATGGTGACGGAGAATACTTTTGGTGACATCCTGACCGATGAAGGTTCCGTGATCAGCGGCTCAATGGGACTGCTTCCTTCGGCATCTACGGGCGAAAGCACTCCGGTATTCGAACCGATCCATGGCTCCTGGCCGCAGGCAAAAGGACTGAATATTGCCAATCCGCTGGCTCAGATCCTGTCGGTTGCCATGCTGTTTGAGTATTTTGACTGTAAGGAAGAGGGCGCACTGATCCGCCGGGCTGTAGACGCTTCACTGGACGCTAACGTGCGTACACCTGAAATTCAGGTGGAAGGCGGCGCCAAGTATGGTACGAAGGAAGTGGGTGCCTGGATTGTGGATTACATCCGCAAGGCCTGATCTTTTCAGCCGGCTTCCTGTCTGTGAAAAGTATTGCAGGCATCTGGATGGAGGAGTTCCTGGCAGATGCCTGCAAAAAAGTCTGATAACCGGAAGCAGTCCGGTGGGAGATTCAGAATTTTCTGACGCGGATGTGGCAGTAAGGTTCGCCTCCCGTCTTGTCATAATAATGCTGGTGGTAATCTTCGGCGGGCCAGAAAACAGTGGCCGGAGTCAGCCGGGTGTTTACTTCATATCCTTTTTCCCGCAGCAGGGCGATAACGGCTTCAGCCTGTTGCTTCTGTGCTTCATTCAGGTAGAAAATCTCGCTTCGGTATTGCGGACCGATGTCCGGACCTTGTCCGTCGGTCTGTGCCGGATCGTGGATTTCAAAAAACAGTTTGCACAAATCGGTGTAGGTGTCTCTTCAGCATCAAATTCCACGAGGGTAGCTTCGGCATGTCCTGTGGTGTGTGCCTTCACTTCCTGATACGTCGGGTTCTCTTTGTCACCTCCGATGTAGCCTGCCTCAGAGCGGATCACTCCTTTAGCCCGCTCAAACTGATGTTGTGCTCCCCAGAAGCATCCGCAGGCGAAAATAGCTTTTTCCAGTTTCATGTTTGTTGTCTTTTTAGTTTGGTTCGGCGGACTGCAGCCGGCCGGAACGGAATGTTCGTGCGGACAGTCCTTGGTCTAATGATTGTTCAAACTTACAAAAAGTTTTTAATATCCGTGCCCCTTCGCAAATTATTCTGTTATCTTTACCTCCCGAATGAATATTTTCAAACTGATCCGAACATGAAGAAACTCTTTTTCCCGATAATGTTCCTGCTGGCGGCAGGCAGTATGCAGGCACAGACTTATAATGAACTGGTCGAAAAGGCGATGGACTATACGCTGAAGGACAGTCTGGTGCAGGCAGAACAGTTGTTCCGGCAAGCTTGAAGATGGAGCCGGGCAATGCACGCAATGCCTTGCTTTTCTCCAACCTGGGTACGGTACAGAAGCGTATGGGAAAGACTGATGAGGCCATTGAATCGTATACCATGGCCTTGAACATTACACCTTATTCTACAGCCATGCTGCTGAACCGGGCTTCGCTTTATCTGGACAAAGGGCTGACCGACAAGGCTTATCTGGATTATTGCAATGTGATTGATCTGTTGCCCGAGAACCAGGAGGCCCGGATGTTCCGTGCATACATCTACATGCAGCGGCGCCAGTATACGGAAGCCCGTATTGACTATAATGCGGTGCTGGCAAAGGATGTCAGGAATCTGACTGCCGTCTGGGGCTGGTGATGCTGGATCAGAAAGAAGGAAAACTGACTCAGGCACTCAGTTCGATGAACCGTCTGGTGGATGATTATCCGAAGGATGTTTCGCTGCTGAAGATGCGGGCCAACCTGGAAGTTGAGATGAATCAGCCGCAGGCAGCCCTGCTTGATCTGGAAGAAGCCTTGAAACTGGATGCCAATGACCGCGAGGCATACGTCCAGATGGGCGATCTTTATCTGCAGCTCCGCAAGAAGAAGGATGCACGGGAAGCTTACGAAAAGGCAGTTTCGCTGGGCGTGTCGCGCGGTGAACTCGAGGAACGGCTGAAAGAGTGCCGGTAATCCGGTGCCGGAATGTCCGGTTCCGCGTGCCGTTATCGGTTTTGCAGGAAACGGTTGATTACTTCCACAAAGTCTTTTCCGTAGCGGTCCTTCTTGAAGGCTCCGATACCGCTGACCTCTCCGAAGGCTTCGATGCTCTGGGGTTTCTGTGCAGCCAGCAGATGAAGTGTCTTGTCTGACAGGACGATGTAAGCAGGAATGGCCTGCTGGTCGGCGAGTCGTTTGCGCAGGATCCGGAGTTCTTCAAAGAGCTGCTCGTCTTCGTTTTCGTAGACAGCGGGAGTAAGGATCGGCAGAACCGGAGTTTCTGCTTTCCGCTTTCTTTTTCCGGTTTTACGCGGAGCGGTTTCTTCACGCTTGATGACTACCAGCTGGGCCCGTTCGTGACCGAACAGAACTTTTCGTCCGGCTTCCGTAATTTTCAGATGGTTGTTTTCATTGTATGCTATTTCAAAATATCCCAGGTTCAGCATCTGCAACAGGTAATCCTGCCAGTCGCGTGACGGGATGTCTCTTCCGACGCCGTAGGTTTTCAGCTTGTCATAACCCCGGTCGATGATTTCCTGTGTGGCAGCTCCCTTCAGAATGTCGGTCAGTGTCCGTGTACCTATCTGCTGGTCGGTACGGGCAATGGCGCTCAAGGCTTTCTGTACGATGATGGTACCATCGAATCTTTCAGGCGGATTCCGGCAGACATCACAGTTCCCGCAGTCATGATCCATGGTTTCCCCGAAGTAGTTCAACAGAATACGCCGGCGGCAAATATCGGTTTCCGCATACTGCTGCATGCGGTTCAGTTTCTCAAGATTGATCTCCTGCTGGTTGCTTTCGGCAGCAAATTTGGACAGAAGAACAATGTCTCCGAAAGAATAGAATAATAAGGTGTCGCTGGGAAGACCGTCACGTCCCGCCCGGCCTATTTCCTGATAGAAGCTTTCGATGCTTTTCGGCAGGTTGTAATGAATTACCCATCTTACGTTCGATTTGTCGATACCCATGCCGAAAGCAATGGTGGCACAGACGATCTGTACCCGGTCATTGATGAAATCATCCTGTGCGGCATCGCGTGCGGCCGTACTCAGTCCGGCATGATAGACCGCAACATGCAGCCCGTGATCCTCAAGCATCTCAGCTACTTTTTCCGTCGTGTTCCGCTCATGCAGTAAATGATTCCGCTTTCTCCCGGATGACGGTCGATAAACTGAAGAATGCTTCTGATCTTTTCTTTCTGCTGATAGCCCCGTTTTACCTCCAGGCTGAGGTTGGGACGGTCGAAGGAAGAAATAAACACTTGCGGATTTCTCATGGCCAGCTGTTGTACGATGTCTTGCCGGGTTATTTTGTCTGCTGTTGCAGTCAGTGCGACAATCGGTACATTGGGAAACTGCTGGCGGAGCACTTTCAGCTGTGTATATTCCGGACGGAAATCATGTCCCCATTGGGAAATGCAGTGAGCTTCATCAATGGCAAAAAGCGAAACACGGATATCCTTCAGCAGAAAATTCAGTTCCGAAAGGAGCCGTTCGGGAGAGATATAAAGGAGTTTTACCCGTCCCTGCATACATTCGAAACGCAGATTGGCGTTGACCGTTTCGTCGTTGCTGCTGTTCAGGCACGGGCGATGATTCCGTTGGCCTGCAAACTTTCCACCTGGTCTTTCATGAGTGAGATCAGCGGTGAAACAACGATGGCTGTTCCTTCCATCATCAGGGCAGGAAGCTGGTAGCAGATGGACTTTCCTCCTCCTGTCGGCATCAGCACCAGTGTGTCTCTCTTTTCCAGAATGCACGTGATGATTTCCTGTTGCAGGGGGCGGAACTGCGTATATCCGAAGTATGATTTTAATGTTTTCAGCATAATTGTCTATTGGGATGAAACGGAGTGCAAAGATAGTTATTCTTTCCGTTTTTCCGTTGGGGGAAGACGGGGCTGCACGACGGGAAACACCGAAAAATATGCCGTAATTTGTAATATTTAAGAAAAATGATTTTCATTTAATTGTAGATTTCAAAAACTTCTGCCATTTTTGTATAATGTATAAAAATTAAACCTCTTAATTAAAAACAGGACAGATGAAAGATACAGAACTTCAGATGCAGGAACAGGAACAATCTCCTGCAAAAAAACCTTACAACATCAGGGAGCGCAAAATTAAGAATGCTGCTTATCGAGGAATGATTCGTCCGGAACTGGCGGATGAACTGTATGACAAGATCATGAATATCGTAGTATTTCAGAAGAAGTATAAAGACCCCAATTATTCTGCACGTGATCTTGCTAAAGAATTGAAAACCAATACTCGTTATCTGTCGGCTGTTATTAACTCCCGCTTCGGAAAAAACTATTCATGTCTGTTGAACGAGTATCGTATCAAGGAAGCTTTGCATTTGCTGGTTGATAAACGTTACGCTGAGAAAAATGTAGAAGAAATCAGCGCGTTGGTAGGTTTTGCCAACAGACAATCGTTCTATGCAGCGTTTTATAAGAACATGGGTGAGACCCCGAATGCTTACCGTAAGAAACATTCTGACAAAAAATAAGAATATAGATAATGGAACAACAGGAGGATACGTTTGAGTATCAAGTGGAACAGTTTGCCGATTTGCAGATTTTGCGTTATCGGGTACCCGGTTTTGAAAAATTGTCTCTGCGCCAGAAACAGCTGATTTACTATCTCTCTCAGGCAGCTCTGGAGGGAAGAGACATCTTGTATCATCAGAACGGCAAGTACAATTTACCGGTCCGCCGGCTGCTGGAAGCAGTGTATGTGGCTTACAAGGGACCTCGTGATACGGATGAATTTCGTGCGTTTGAGGTGTATCTGAAACGCGTCTGGTTTGCCAATGGCATTCACCACCATTATTCCTGCGACAAGTTTGTACCTGGTTTCACGCCGGATTATCTTCGCAGCCTGGTTGAATCTTTGCCTGCCGATGCATTGCCTTTGGCAGAAGGAGAAACATGTACCAAACTTTGCAACCGCCTGTTCCCTGTCATCTTCGATCCGGAAGTGATGCCCAAACGGGTTAATCAGGCCGATGGGGAAGATTTGATTCTGACTTCAGCGGCCAATTATTATGAAGGAGTCACTCAGCAGGAGGCCGAGGATTTCTATGCCGCCATGAAGACTCCCGGAGAAACTGAACCGGTCATGTATGGCATGAACAGCCGTCTGGTGAAAAAGGATGGTGTGGTACAGGAAGAGGTATGGAAGATTGGAGGCATGTACGGAGAAGCTTTGCAGAAGATTGTTTCCTGGCTGGACAAGGCTGCTGAGGTAGCCGAAAACGACCGTCAGCGTGAGGTGATCCGCCTGCTGACGGAGTTCTACCGCACGGGCGATCTGAAGACGTTTGATGCCTATTCCATTGTCTGGTTAAAAGATACGGATTCCCAGGTGGACTTTGTTAACGGTTCATCGAGAGCTATGGTGATCCGCTGGGTATCAAGGCCAGCTGGGAATCTATTGTTAACTTCAAGGATCTGGAAGCAACTCGCCGTACGGAACTTATCAGTGAGAATGCCCAGTGGTTTGAAGATCATTCTCCGGTGGCGCCTCAGTTCCGCAAGGAAAAGGTGAAAGGTGTTTCGGCCAAAGTGATTACGGCAGCCATGCTTGGCGGTGATTTGTACCCCAGTACGGCTATCGGTATCAATTTGCCTAACTCTAACTGGATACGTAGCGTGCACGGATCCAAATCGGTAACTATCGGCAATCTGACATCGGCCTATAACCAGGCAGCCCGTGGAAATGGTTTCCGCGACGAGTTTGTATACAGCCCTGTCGAGATCGGATTGTTGGATAAATATGCAGACATCACCGGTGATTTACATACCGATCTGCATGAATGTCTGGGACACGGTTCCGGACGCTTGCTGCCGGGTGTTGATCCGGATGCGTTGAAAGCATATGGTTCAACGATAGAGGAAGCGCGTGCCGACCTGTTCGGACTGTATTATATTCCGGATCCCCGTATGGTGGAACTGGGACTGGTGCCTGATGCGGAAGCGTATAAGGCGGAATATTATGCTTACATGATGAACGGACTGATGACCCAGCTGGTGCGTATCGAACCGGGATGCAATGTCGAGGAAGCTCACATGCGTAACCGTCAGCTGATTGCCCGGTGGGCATTGGAACAGGGAGCGGAACAAAAAGTTGTGGAACTTGTGGTCCGCGACGGCAAGACATTTGTCCGCATCAACGACTATGAGCAGTTGCGGAGTCTGTTCGGCCGCCTGCTGGCCGAAGTACAGCGCATCAAGAGTGAAGGCGATTATGAGGCTGCCCGCCAGTTGGTGGAAACCTATGCCGTACGGATTGATCCTGCCTTGCATGCAGAGGTGCTGGAACGTACCGGCAACTGCATCTGGCTCCTTACAAAGGATTCATCAACCGGTGTATACACCTTGTTACGATGCGGAAGGGCGCTGGACTGATGTGAAAGTAGACTATACGGAAGGATATGCCGCCCAGATGCTTCGTTACAGCCGGGATTATGCGAATGTAACGGAAGACTGAGACGGAATGACACTTACGGCAACTATAAAGAATCAAGGAAATGACAGATCAACTACACGAAACTCTGAAAGATATCAAAGCTAAATTCCGTTTGTATATGAACGGAGTTGTCTCTCAAAGCATGCGCGAAAAAGGACTTGACTACAAATTGAATTTTGGAATAGAGTATCCGCGTATCAGAGAAATCGCAGCAGGCTACGAACCAGTCACGAATTGGCTCAGGCACTCTGGAAGGAGAACATCCGGGAGTGTAAGATTATGGCCGGGCTGCTGCAACCGGTCGATACCTTCTATCGGGAGATTGCAGAGATCTGGATGGAAGATATACACAATTCGGAACTGGCACAATATACGGTGATGAATTTGTTTCAACACCTTCCCTATGCAGCGGAAGTGGTGTTCTGCTGGATAGCCGATGAGCGCGAATACTTCCAGCTTTGCGGCTTCCTGCTGATGGCCCGGCTGCTGATGAACGGCATGACGCTGAACGACCGGCAGAAGCCGAGTTTATGGATCAGGCATTTACAGCTCTGGAAAGCGATTCGCTGCAAATACGGAAAGCTGCTGCTTTGGCATTGTGCAAATTTGGCAGCCAGTCGCGTGAAAATATGAAGAAACTGGGAAAACCGCTGGCTGTTCTGTCGAAGTCACAGCGCCCCGGAGTGAGTGCTATTGCTGAAGAAATAAAAAATGAGGCAGAATATTGCCGGTAATTTTCTTGGATTACTTAAAAAGAGTTATCTTTGACGACTGAACGTATGAACGGATGGAAGAGAATATAAAAGATAAGGTTAGGCAGATCCTCACAGAGTATCTTCAGAAGAACGGACATCGGAAGACGCCCGAGCGGTATGCTATACTCGAAACAATCTATTCCATCAAGGGCCATTTTGATATTGATGAGCTTTATTGTTATATGGCCGAAAAGGAAAAGTTCCGTGTCAGTCGGGCCACGCTCTATAATACGATTGTCCTGCTGATCGATGCAGGTCTGGTGATCAAGCATCAGTTTGGCAATACTTCGCAGTATGAGCGTTCATACAATAACGAGACCCATCATCACATGATTTGCACTTCCTGCGGCAAGGTTTCCGAGTTTGAGGATGAAAATCTGAAGTTAGCCATTGCCCAGTATCGTACGAAGGGATTCTATCCTTCGCATTATTCCTTATATATATATGGACTCTGCAGCAAGTGTATGGGACTCAAGCGTAAGAAACATAAATAAATTTATAAAACTGAAAAGCATGAAAGTAGATGTTTTGTTAGGTTTGCAATGGGGAGACGAAGGCAAAGGTAAAGTTGTTGACGTATTGACACCCCGCTATGATGTTGTTGCTCGTTTTCAGGGCGGCCCGAATGCTGGTCACACTCTTGAATTTGAAGGACAGAAGTATGTGCTTCGTTCCATTCCTTCAGGTATATTCCAGGGCGACAAGGTAAATATTATCGGTAACGGAGTTGTTCTGGATCCGGCACTGTTCAAAGCTGAGGCTGAAGCGCTGGAAGCAAGCGGACACCCGCTGAAGGAACGCCTGCACATTTCCAAGAAGCTCATCTGATTATGCCGACTCACCGTATTCTGGATGCTGCATATGAAGCAGCCAAAGGCGATGCAAAGGTAGGAACTACCGGTAAGGGAATCGGTCCTACTTATACAGACAAGGTAAGCCGTAACGGTTTGCGTGTGGGAGATATCCTGAATAATTTTGAAGAAAAATACGCTGCGGCCAAAGCCCGTCACGAAAAGATACTGAAGAGTCTGAACTATTCTTACGATATCACTGAACTGGAAAAACAGTGGATGGAAGGTATCGAATACCTGCGCCAGTTCCCGCTGGTAGACAGTGAACACGAAGTGAACAGACTGCTGAAGGAAGGCAAGAGTGTTCTTTGCGAAGGTGCACAGGGTACGATGCTGGATGTTGACTTCGGTTCTTATCCGTTCGTGACTTCTTCCAATACCATCTGTGCAGGAGCCTGCACCGGACTGGGACTGGGCCCGAACAAGATCGGAGAGGTATACGGTATCATGAAAGCTTACTGTACTCGTGTAGGTTCCGGACCGTTCCCGACCGAACTGTTTGATGAAACCGGTAAGACTATCCGTGATCTGGGTCATGAATACGGAGCTGTAACCGGACGTGAACGCCGTTGCGGATGGGTGGATCTGGTTGCTTTGCGTTATGCCATTATGGTGAACGGTGTTACCCAGCTGATCCTGATGAAGAGTGACGTACTCGACGGCTTCGATACCGTAAAGGCTTGTGTGGCTTATAAGGTAAACGGAGAAGAGATCGATTACTTCCCGTATGACATCACAGAAGGTGTAGAACCGGTGTATGTGGAACTTCCCGGATGGAAGACTGATATGACCAAGATGACCAGTGAAGATGAGTTCCCCGAAGAATTCAATGCATACATTGCTTTCCTCGAAGAACAGCTGGAAACTCCGATCAAGATCGTATCAGTAGGTCCTGACCGCGCACAGACTATTGAACGTTATACCGAAGCAGAATAACAGACCTTATTATATAAGGGAAAAACGCTATAGACGCAGGCTGGAAACAGGAGGTTTCCGGCCTGCGTTTTTGCTTTTAGCAATTTTATTCTTACCTTTGCCGACATTCTGTAGCGCAAGTATATACGTATGATTTCAATAGAAGGACTGAAAGTCGAATTTGGCGTGACACCTCTGTTTCAGGATGTGTCGTTCGTGATCAATAAAAAAGACCGTATTGCTCTGGTAGGAAAGAACGGAGCCGGAAAATCTACCATGCTGAAAATCCTTGCGGGACTGCAAAGGCCCACAGAAGGAACTGTCGCCGTACAGCGCGGTATTACCATCGGCTATTTGCCGCAGGTGATGGTACTCAGTGATACGCGTACCGTGATGGCGGAAGCGGAAATGGCTTTCGAACACATATTCGAGATGCAGGATCGTCTGGCCAGAATGAATCAGGAACTGGCAGACCGTACGGATTACGATTCGGAAAGCTACCATGAACTGATTGACCGTTTCACCCATGAGAACGAACGTTTCCTGATGATGGGGGGAACAAATTACAAAGCCGAAATAGAACGTACCTGGTGGGACTGGGATTTGACCGGAAAGACTTTGACCGTCCCACTTCCGAGTTCAGCGGAGGCTGGCGTATGCGTATCGAACTTGCCAAGCTGCTGTTGCGTCGTCCTGACGTACTTCTGCTCGACGAGCCGACCAACCACCTGGATATCGAGAGTATCCAGTGGCTTGAAAACTTCCTGCGTGTCAGTCCGGGTGCCGTTGTACTGGTCAGCCACGACCGGGCTTTCATCAACAATGTGACCAACCGCACCATTGAGATCTCCTGCGGACGGATTTACGACTACAAGGTTTCCTACGATGAGTTTGTGGTGCTCCGCAAGGAACGCCGCGAGCAACAGCTTCGCGCTTACGAAAACCAGCAGAAGGAAATCAAGGATACGGAAGACTTTATCGAACGTTTCCGTTATAAGGCTACGAAGGCAGTGCAGGTACAGAGCCGCATCAAGCAGCTGGAGAAGATTGTCCCCATCGAAGTGGATGAGGAAGATACTTCCAGCCTGCATCTGAAGTTTGCTCCGGCCACCCGGTCGGGTAATTACCCCGTTATCTGCGAAGGAGTCCGAAAAGCCTATGGCGATCATGTATCTTCCACGACGTAACCCTGACCATCAGCCGGGGAGAGAAAGTAGCCTTTGTCGGCAAGAACGGAGAAGGAAAATCCACCTGGTGAAGTGTATCATGGATCAGATTCCATACGATGGCAAGCTGGTGATCGGACACAATGTGCAGATCGGTTATTTTGCCCAGAACCAGGCACAGCTTCTTGACGGCGAACTGACCGTATTTGATACCATTGACCGGGTAGCCAAGGGAGATATCCGTCTGAAGATCCGTGACATTCTGGGAGCATTCATGTTTGGCGGAGAAGCCTCCGACAAGAAAGTCAAGGTACTTTCGGGAGGAGAGCGGAGCCGTCTGGCCATGATCAAGCTGTTGCTGGAACCGGTGAACTTCCTAATACTCGACGAACCTACCAATCACCTGGATATGCGTTCCAAGGACGTGCTGAAGGAAGCCATCCGGGAATTCGACGGAACGGTGATCGTCGTGTCCCACGACCGTGAGTTCCTGGACGGACTGGTAACCAAGGTCTACGAATTCGGCGGAGGTGTGGTGAAGGAACACATTGGAGGAATCTATGACTTCCTGCAAAAGAAACAGATGGAAAACCTGAATGAACTGCAGTTGTCGCAGTCGCCCACGAGTGAAGCCCGCAAGGCTGCGCCCGAACCGGTCAGCGAAAGCAAGCTTTCGTATGAGGCACAGAAGGAACAGGCCCGCAAGGCCCGTAAGCTGGAGAAGCAGGTTGCCGAATGTGAAGAGCGCATCAGCAAGCTGGAACAGCAGATTCAGGAACTGGAAAACAAGATGGCAACACCTGAAGGAGCTTCCGACATGCAACTGTATGAGCAGCACCGTCAGCTGAAGCAGCAGGTCGCTTCCGAAGAAGAAGAATGGGAGCGTCTTTCGCTGGAACTGGAAGAACTCAAGTAACTTTTAACAGATATAAAAGCTTATGAAAACTAAACATTATGTGGCCGTTGCAGCAATGGCTTTTGCCGCAATGACCGGTTGTACCAGCCAAAAGGAAGTGAAGAATACTTCCGGTATTGATTTGGCAAACCTTGACACGACAGTTGCCGCAGGTACGGACTTCTTCCGTTATGCTTGTGGCGGATGGAATGACAGTCATCCTCTGACTGCCGAATATTCCCGCTACGGATCGTTTGATATGCTGGCTGAAACCAATCAGAAGCAGCTTCGCGAACTGATTGAAAGCTTTGCATCGCAGACAAATGAGCCGGGCTCTCAGGGACAGAAGATCGGTGATCTTTATACACTGGCTATGGACAGTGTGAAACTGAACAGCGACGGAGTAGCTCCCATCAAGGCACAGCTGGACAAAATTGCAGCCATCAGCGACCGCAAGCAGATTGTTCCGATGATCGCCGAAATGGCATACGACGGCATTGGTACCTATTTCAGCAGCTATGTATATGCAGACCCGAAGAACAGTGCTCTGAATATTTTCCAGATCAGTCAGGGAGGTATCAACCTTGGCGAAAAGGAATATTACCTGGATACAGACAGCGTGACTGCCAACATCCGCGAACAGTATAAACTTTATATCACCAAGTTGTTCAAGCTGGCAGGTTTCACAGATGCTGAGGCTGAGCAGAAGATGAACGATGTACTGGAAATCGAAACAACCATTGCAAAGGCTTCTTTCAGCGCTGTTCAGCGCCGTGATCCGGAAGCTAATTATCACAAGATGACTTATGCTGACCTGAAGAAGCAGTTCTCCGGAATTGACTGGGGATGCTTACCTGAAAGGTCTGGGCGTACAGGGCGTGGAAGAACTGAACGTAGAACAGATTGAACCGTTGCAGACAGTGGACAAACTGATCAGCACCCTGCCGCTGGAAAAACATATTTCTTATCTGCAATATACCTGATCGACGCTGCTGCCAGCTGTCTGAGCGATGACTTCGTGGCTGCCCGCTTCGATTTCTACGGCAAGGTATTGTCCGGCCGTCAGGTGAACCAGCCTCGCTGGAAACGTGCCGTTAATGCAGTAAACGGTATGCTGGGTGAAGTTGTAGGACAGATGTATGTAGAAAAATATTTCCCCGCAGCAGCTAAGGAACGCATGGTGAACCTCGTGAAGAACCTGCAGACTGCACTGGGCGAACGCATCCAGGCACAGGAATGGATGAGCGACAGCACCAAGGCCGTTGCCGCTGAAAAGCTGGCTGCTTTCCATGTAAAAGTGGTTATCCCGACAAATGGAAAGACTACTCCAGCCTGGAAATCAAGAAAGATTCTTACTGGGCTAATGTCTGCCGTGCTTCTGAATGGGCAGTGAGAGACATGTACAGCCGTGTCGGAAAGCCGGTGGACAAGGACGAATGGCTGATGACTCCGCAGACAGTCAATGCTTATTATAATCCTTCAACCAACGAAATCTGCTTCCCGGCTGCTATTCTTCAGTATCCGTTCTTCGACATGAATGCTGACGATGCCTTCAACTATGGAGCTATCGGTGTTGTGATCGGACACGAAATGACTCACGGATTCGATGATCAGGGACGCCAGTTCGACAAGAACGGTAACCTGTGTGACTGGTGGGCAGCAGGCGATGCTGAACGCTTCAACGAACGTGCTCAGGTAATGGTAGACTTCTTCAACAACATTGAAGTGCTTCCGGGACTGAAGGCAAACGGCCAGCTGACACTGGGCGAGAACCTGGCAGACCACGGAGGACTGAACGTGGCTTATCTGGCTTACCGCAATGCAACAAAGGATGCTCCGCTGGGAGTTGTTGACGGCTTCACTGCCGATCAGCGTTTCTTCCTGGCATACGCAGCTCTGTGGGCCGGAAACATCCGCGAAGAAGCTATCCGTCAGTATACGAAGTCTGATCCTCACTCTTTGGGAGAATGGCGTGTAAACGGCGCTCTGCCTCATATCCAGGCATGGTATGATGCATTTGGAATTACAGACAAAGATCCGATGTACATCGCTCCTGAAAAGCGTGTAAATATCTGGTAATTTACTTACCGTATCCAAACAGAAAGTCCGGAACCGGGAATGATCCCAGGGTTCCGGACTTTTTTTATCATTATTTCCGGTGTTTTGTCCTTTTTCGCAACGACTGGACGATCGGGCTTAAACGACCGCACGATTGGGCTCAAACGACCGCACGATCGGGCTTCAACGACCGCACGATTCAGCCCAACGACCGCATAATTTTGGGGGAATGTGCAGACACTTTTTTTCTTTCCTGCTGTCAGGGGATCAGCAGGGAAGAATCACCGTAACTGAGGAAACGGAAGTCGTGGGCGAGAGCGTAATCGTAGATGGTCCGCCAGTCGCCTTTGACAAAGGCTGACACCAGCAATAGCAGGGTGCTTTGCGGCTGATGGAAGTTGGTGACCATTTTCTGTACGATGTGGTAGGTATAGCCCGGAGCGATGATGATCTGTGTACTGGTGTGCAGGGCTTCCAGCTCGTGACGTTTCATGTAGTCAAGGATCTGCTGAAGCGATTCCACGGTCGTCATCGTAGGATGAGTTTCGTAAGGCTGCCATTGCCGGACGTGCAGTTCCTCCTGTCCGGCATCAGGATGAGAGGCTATTGTCACACCGATGTAGTACAGGCTTTCCAGCGTACGGACTGAAGTCGTACCGACGGCGATGGCTTTTCCTCCGTGTGCAATCAGTTTCTCAATAGTCTGCCGGTTGACAGAAATATATTCGGTGTGCATTTCGTGACCTTCAATTTCTTCGCTCTTCACAGGCTTGAAAGTTCCTGCTCCGACATGGAGTGTCACCTCTTCCAGGTCGACACCTTTGTCACGCAGAGCCTGAAGCACGCGCTCAGTGAAGTGCAGGCCGGCAGTAGGAGCCGCTACGGATCCTTTGATCTTCGAATAGACGGTCTGATAGGTTTCCTTGTCGCTTTCCTGCGTTTCCCGGTTCAGATAGGGAGGAATGGGCAGTTCGCCGAACACTTCCAGAATATCGGCAAAGGTGATTTCCGGGTTATCCCAGGTGAAATCCACCAGTGACTAGTGCCGCGGCATTCCCCGCGTGTGGCAGTCAGGGTAATCGTATGTCCCTTCACGTTCATTTCCTTATGAAGTGATCCTTCCTTCCATTTTTTCAGGTTGCCGATCATACAGAGCCAGGCGGCGTGGCTGGTCTGCTGGAAGTTCAGCACATAATCGTTGGGCTGTATGGGTTCCAGACAGAATATTTCAATCAGGGCACCGGTTTCCTTGCGGAAATGCAGACGCGCCTGAATGACTTTCGTGTTGTTGAAGATCATCAGTTCTCCGGCTTCCAGGTAATCGGGAAGAGAAGTGAAACGGGTTTCGCTTACCTCACCGTGACGGTACACAAGGAGTTTGGACTGGTCACGTACGGGCAACGGGAATTTGGCGATGCGTTCATCGCGCAGCGGATAATTGTAATCGCTGATCTTGATATGTTTTGTTTCTTCCATATTGCTATGATTCATTCTTTGCAAAATTACGCACATTTGTGCAAATCCGGAAAGAAAACCGCGAATACTTGTGCCGGCCGTCTATTTTGAAATCGTCAGCAGTTTTCTTTTCCATGTCCAGATCTTCTTCGGTCATAGTGGGAGAAGGGATGTTGCAGATCCGGATGATGTCCTCCGGCTGGCAGGTGTATTGATAATAACGTTTCTCCTTTTCGTCAAGCTGGTCATAGGTTTTCAGCTGTCCTTTCAGCTTCATGAATTCATCCGGGCAACGCTTTCGGATACTTTTACAAACAGGATACGCCGTGCAATGGGGTTATAGTTATAGTCAAAGCAGGTGTAGACCCCCCGGAGGAATGGAGGACGGTCATACATCGGAAGCTTCAGGCTGATATGGAAAAGGGCCAGCTGGGGTGTCTTGTGTTCGTTGAATGCCAAATATAGATGATTGGTTCCGTTCATCAGGGCAGCCCCATGATGAGTTGTTCCGTAGACGTTGTTGTGGATCACTTCCACGTAGTTTCCCTTTTCGGCCGGAGCGATGAGATAGGGCTCGACCTTCATGGCCTGACTGGTGGAAGAAAGACTGTAACTGATGTAGATACCGCTATAATTGGCAATCCACGAGAGGGTTTCCCGCATATTGGCTTCCAGTTCTGCCAGGAAAGGGTTGTCGTTTTCTCCTGTCGGAACTTTGGGAGTCACTTGCATGGCGAACAGAGAAGCCTTCAGCTGGGAAGT
>ENA-OQAN01000407-OQAN01000407.1-human-gut-metagenome-genome-assembly--contig:-NODE-407-length-23365-cov-2.585463_pt1 | contig 23365 bp, 23 predicted proteins | sample MGYA00242735_ERZ504527 | MGnify/ENA primary metagenome ERZ504527 (study PRJEB26092, sample SAMD00036230) | human gut metagenome | host: Homo sapiens | study: EMG produced TPA metagenomics assembly of... | reverse complement strand
TTGAAAAAATTCCTCCAAAAGGTTGTGAGTTTTTCAGATTTTATTTGTACCTTTGCCATGTCTTGTTACGATTTACGCTTGTTTTGATTTGCAACACTAAGATAAAGTGAAAAATCTGACATGCAAATCCTGAGCAACTTTTTGTTGCTCAGGAACTTATAAATAAAGTTAAATCAAAGTGTTGCGGAATTAAGGTATAATTAATATTTGATAACCTAATCTATTACAAGATTCCTTTGTGGAAGATATATACAAACCAAACAAAATACGACACTAAAAAACATGATTTATGAAAACACATTTTTTTTTGATCTTTATCCGTGCACGTTAACACACATTCTTTACTAGAGTTGATCTACTATTGACAGTCACATTACATCCGAAAATCTTCAATACAAGATTATTTCACTATTTAAGACACGGCAATAAAATTATTCATATGTATTGATCTAAACTTTATGTAATAACAAACTATTAATTACTATGAAAGACAAATTATCAATTTGGTGGAAATTCTGCCTGCTAACCCTTTTACTAGTATTAGCTCCACCTGAAATTATGGCACAAGGTTTAACCATAAAAGGACAAGTCTTAGATTCAAACAATGAACCTATCATTGGAGCATCTATCGTAGAAAAAGGGAACACTTCCAACGGAACCATCACAGACTTCGATGGTAATTTCAGTTTCAAGATCTCAGGCAAAGGAAAAACAATCGTTATTACCTACATCGGCTATCAGACTCAGGAACTGACTGTAACTTCCGGCAAAGCCTTGAAAGTTATAATGAAGGAAGATGCACAGGCTATGGACGAAGTCGTAGTCATCGGTTATACCAGCAAAGCACGTAAAGACCTTACAGGTTCTGTAGGTTCTGTTTCAGGAGTTAAAATCGCAGCCATTCCGGTCAGCTCGGCAGCTGTTGCATTGCAAGGTAAAATCGCCGGTGTACAGGTTACTACGGTCGATGGTGCTCCGGGAGCAGATATCAACATCCGTGTACGTGGAGGAACATCTGTAACCCAAAGTAACGAACCTCTTTATATCGTCGATGGTTTCCAGGTAGACAATATCAACGATATTCCTCCTACAGATATTGCATCTATCGATGTATTAAAGGATGCGTCTATTACAGCTATCTATGGAGCCAAAGGTGGTAACGGTGTAGTTGTAGTTACCACAAAATCGGCAAAAGCCGGAAAGATCCAGGTGAGCCTCAATGCTCATCTCTCTACCAGCCAGCTTGCTAAGAAACTGGATCTGATGAATGCAGCAGAATTTGCACGTTATCAGTATGAATGGTCTGCATGTAACGGTAGCCGTTCATCAAATGCCAAATTCTTCCGCGCAAACTTCGGTAACCCGCAAGACCTTGACATGTACAACACCCTTACCTACTCACGGACTGGCAAGATGAAGTTATGGGAGAAAATCCGATTAACTACTCTACCAAATGTCAGCATCGGAGGAGGTACTGAAAAAATGCGTTTCAACGCTTCATTAACCCAGAGTGAAGATAAAGGTATCATCATGGGTTCTGGAGTTCGCCGTACTAACCTTAACATCAAGACAGCTATTGATATCACCAAGAACCTGACTTTGCAAATCAATCCTAAGCTCTCGTTCCGTCGCGATGAAGGAGCCGGTGGTGACAATATCGGTACAGGTGGTATCATCGATGTATTGCGCTATCGTCCTACCAATGGTTTACGTGAATTCGGATACATCGACCGTCTTATGCAGACCCGGATGAAGAAGCTCTTTTCACTTACACCAATCCTAAGAGCGATATCAGCATTAACCAGCAGAAAAAGTATTCATACAACTATACCAATGCTTTCTCTTTGGAATGGAAACCGATCAAAGGTCTGGTACTCCGTTCTGAAGCAACAATCGGATTGACTTGGAAAGACCAGTACCGTTTCTATGGTGCACTAACCAGCGAAGGTCAGAAAAACAACTCACAGCCTGTTGCCAATATTCAGAAAGACTATACATTCAAGTATATCTGGACCAATACTGCATCATACGGCTTCACACTGAAAAATGTTCATAACATCTCCTTGCTGTTAGGACAGGAAATCTATCATAGCCAAAATACCAAGAACGTACAGAAGAACCGCTATTTTCCACGTGCATTCGAAGCTGATCAGGCTTGGGCAAACATGGGATTCGGTACTCCACAGGAATCGTATACACAGCTTTCTACTCCTGACCGTACAGCTTCATTCTTCGGACAGGCAAGTTATAACTACAACCACAAATACTTGCTTTCATTGACAATGCGTGCCGATGGTTCTACCAAGTTCGCGCCAGGAAACCAGTGGGCTACTTCCCTTCTATCTCCGGAGCGTGGGTGCTTTCTGAAGAAAACTTCCTGAATGATGTAGAATGGATCGATCAACTGAAACTTCGTGCTGCTGTCGGTCTGGCAGGTAATAACCGTATCGACAACGATATGTGGCGTTACTTATATTCTGTCAATTCTACTGGCGGTCCTGGTTTCGGAGAATCTACTCAGTTTGGTGAACAATGGTACGGCAACCAGGGAAGTACTACCTTTGCCAACAAGGATATCAAGTGGGAAACTACATTGACACGAAACCTTGCTGCCGATATCACTTTGTTTGGCGGCCGTCTGACTGTAACTCCTGAAGTTTACTGGAATACTACCAAAGATTTGCTTTACAAATCAGACATACCTTCTTCTGTAGGTTATATCAGCCAGATGCAGAACATCGGTCAGGTAACAAACAAAGGTATCGAGTTGAGTATATCAGGCGATATCCTCAGAGGTAGAGATTATGTACTTTCTGCCAACCTTTCTCTTGGTATGAACAAAATGAAAGTAGACAAACTGAACGGTACCGACAATGTTATCTGGGACCAGAACAACCGCTGGAAATCAAGCTACAATGACTACTGTCTGAAAGTAGGCGACCAGGTAGGTCTGATCTACGGTTTCGTTTACGACGGACTGTACTCGATGGATGAATTCTATTTCGACCCGACAAAATAACCTTCAGGCTCTGCTTGGGGATCGACAGCTGCCGAAAACGGAACATCTAAAGACGCTCCGCTGGTAGATGAAAATGGAGTAGAACATCCTAAGACAGTCATCAACGAAGTATCAGGAAACTCTAACTCAGGTATTGCTACTCTTCCTGGAAAAATCAAATTCAAAGATTTGAATGGTGACGGCAAAATTACAGAAGACGACCGTACTGTCATTGGTAACACCAATCCGAAAGTACAGGGAGGATTTGGCGTAAGCGGACAATGGAAGAACTTCGACTTCGCCATGAACTTCAACTTTATGCTCGACTTCGATGTAAACAATGCAACAGCTTATCAGCTTTCTTCATCAGAAGGCAACGATAAAAAGTTCTATAATGTACTCGGTACATTTGCCGACAACGGATGGAGATATACTCGTGATGGCGACGGTGAATGTATGTACAAATGTTATTTCATCGATGGTTCTATCGACATGTACCGTCAGCTGAACGAAGGCAGAACACTTTGGAACCCAACCGATGTAACTCAGAAGATCACTCATTCTTACTTCATCGAAGATGGTTCATTCGTTCGTTGCCAGGACTTGACTATCGGTTACACACTGCCAGAAAAGCTGACATCAAAAATGGGTATTTCAAAAGCTCGTTTCTATGTTTCAGCATCCAATCTGTTTATCATTACCGGATATTCTGGTTACGACCCGGAAGTAGATATTCAGACAGGTCTGACTTGCGGTATGGACTACAACCGCTACCCACGTAGCCGCAGCTTCGTATTTGGAACAAATATCACCTTTTAAAACTTGAAAGTACATGAAACTCAAAAATATATTAGTCATAGGCTTGACTTCTCTGACATTGGCATCATGCAATGATTTTTTGGATGTCGAATCCCCGTCAAGCTACAGCGAAGAGTTCGTTTTCAGCCAGAAAACAGAAATCAACCGCGCACTTAATGGAGTATATGCATCTATCCTTGTAAACGACTTGTATGGAAAAGCTTTCCAGAGAAGCTTCATCCTCAACAGCGATGTAGAATGATGATAAGCAGTACAAACGTAGCTACCCACAACAGTTATGCACGCTTCGACTGCGATGATCAGGGTAGCGAAATCAACAAGTACTGGCAAGCTGCATACAAAGCTATCGAAGATGCCAACCGTTTTATATACAATCTGGAAAACAGCCCGCTTTACAATGAAGAAGACGCTGAAATCATGCAGATGATGGGAGAAGCCAAATGTATCCGTGCTATGGTCTACCATGACATGGTCGTTATGTTCGGAGATATTCCTTTCACTTTCCGTCCGGCTTCACAACTGGGAGGTGATTACGTCATTCCTATCATGGACCGTAAAGAAATACAAGACAATCTGATAAATGACCTGAAGGCTATCGCTCCTAAAATGAGTTCATCCGCTTCTGTCACTGTAGAACGTGCTTCACAGGAATTTGCATACGCCCTCATCGCACGTATTGCACTTACAGCAGGAGGATATTCACTCCATCCGGATAAAAACAATCCTAAAAGCTACGGTGTCATGAGCCGTCCGGAAAATTATCAGACTACTACCGTATTGCCAAGGAATATACCAATCTGGTTATCTCGTCAGGTTCTCACTCCATAGGAACTTCTTATAAAGATGTATTCCTGAAAGAAAGTAATTTCGAACTAATCAGCAAGGGAGATCCTATTTTCGAAATACCTTTCGCTAAAGAATCAACAGGCGAAACTGGAAATATCCAGGGTCCTACCTCTACAGCCAATGAAGGACAGACACTTGGTAAGAACGTATGGGGAGCAGCCGACGGAAACGGCAGACTGAATGCATTCTACCGCTACTCATTCGATGAAAAAGACAAACGCCGTGATTTCGTCAACGGACTCTGGTATTACGGAAACAGTACAAACAATGTCAGTCAAGATTCCTGCCTGATCCGTTCAGACTACACCGTACACAACAACAAATGGTCTAAACTATGGCCAATGCCGGACAATTCCTTAATACAAGTTCAGGAAGTACAGGTATCAACTTCCCTTACATGCGCTATGCCGATGTCTTGCTGATGAATGCCGAAGCTATCAACGAACTGGAAGGTCCGACTAAAGAAGCCCAAGAGTCACTCCGTCAGGTACGTAGCCGTGCCTTCGACGATCAGGGTGCTGTCAATACTTACGTTACCAATGCAGCTTCTTCGAAAGAGAAATTTCTCCAGGCCGTACTGGACGAACGTAAATGGGAGTTTGCAGGTGAAAACATCCGCTGGCGCGACCTTGTACGTAACAACCTGTACAGTCAGGAAGTAGTATACAGCTTCTTACGTTACCTGTCGGTTGCCATGTCAAACGCCGGTACATATACCGGATTTGAAGATGATATAGCCGAACACGACGGAAGCAATTATCTGTCGAACTGCCAGAATATATGTATTACCATGTACTTCCTCAGAGTGCAGAATGGCGTGTAGATCCCAGTCAGGTATATGGTTATCCATACCCGAACACCACACTGGACATCCTCTATATTTACAATCCTTACAAATCGGCAAGCCAGCCGGCAACAGCTCTTACCGCTATCGATGGAAAAACATGGGAATCAGCCGAATTCTATCAGTGGAGTAGCGATTCTGAGCCAACCAACCAATGTAAATATTCATTCTATGGATATATCCGCCACACAGAACAAGGTACTATAGTATTGGTAAAAGACGGAACAGAAGTTCCATTGGAAGGCAACAGCGTTCCTTCAGTCAGCGCATTGCCTCCGGTACGTTATATTCTGCCTTATCCAAATGCAGCTATCCAGCGTTCTGCCGGAGCCTATAAGAACTATTATGGATATTAATAACAACACTCAAAAAAGATTACCATGAAAAAACTATTTCTATATTCCTTAATGCTATCATCTGTGCTTTCATTCAGCTCATGCTCTGACGAAGATGAAAGTTTTGGAGCGTCACTAGACCGGGAATGGATGACAATGTTCATCTGCGACAACAACAGAGGCAAGGGAGATGACTACGCATACAACTGTAAGGCAGAAGGTCCTAACGGAAACGATATTCATCTGTACTGGTACGGTGTAAATGACTGTGCCGGATACCAGATTCGCCAGGCACTCCAGCCTAATGTGTCAAACGGAGCTGATGCATGGGGAACATCTGCTGAAAACGGCTTACTGCTACTCGACACAATTGTGGGTCCCGACGTACTCGATCTGGTTATCAAAGACCAGCAGTACTCTACCGATTTCCGTTTTGCCATTCGTGTATTGTCGAAGAAAGATGACAATATAACCGACTTCTCACATGCATCCAAATGGTACGGACACGGCGATGGAAGACAATGGCTGAATTTCTCGGTATTACTACAGCGACCGTTATGCTACTCCATTCTGTGTATATGTCGACGGTTCAAAAACGACTGAAACAACCATGCGTGTCATGCTGAACCGTAATTTTGATGTAGTATCCGAAGGTGTATCCGAAGATGACAAAGCATCTATCGTGAAAAATTTGAGCTGGATGCCAACAACAACTTCGTTTACCAGTGGCTGGAAGTAGCTCCTTCACCCAACAATCCGGAATCTACAGTAAACGAAAAATGGAAAAACTATAAACTCACAGAAGAAGACTTTGCAAGAGGTTATGTAGATATCGACGGACTTCAGAAAAACTCAGTATATGTCATCAACGTACGCAATGAAAGCGTCAAGGTAAAATGGGATGCATATTACAATACCTATTCTGCACGTTCCGACGGTGAACCGGGAGAACCTATCCTTGTTACTCACGAACTGACAGCTCCAAGCCGTGACTACTTCGATACAGAAGAAGCTTACCAGACAGCTCTCGAACAACACGAAGTTGCACTGAAATATGACGCAATGCGTATCGACTTCATGCTGACCGACTTTATCTCGGATGTTAATCTGGCAGAAGGACAAACATACTATCTGGAAGGTGGAAAAACTTACTGTATGTTCAATAACCTGACAACCTGTAAAGGATTCATCCTCCGTACAAATCCGGAAGATGTAGCTGCTGGTAAACGTGCAAAAGTATTGCTTGGAGGTATGCATACAACAGGAACAAATGTCAACTCAATGAACCTGATGTTTGGTCGTCAACCACAAGCCGGAGAAGGTGGAGAAATCTACATGAAGATGCTTGAGTTCTATGACATCGATTTCGACTGTCCGCTTGCCCTCAACTATGGTGATAATATAGCTGGAGTTGGTTCTACTACAGGTAACTACTTCATCAATATGTTCTCTAACGGAATGGCAGTACACTTGGAAAACTTTGTTATCAAGAACTGTACATTCAAGAGACTTGTCCGTGGATTTATCCGTGAACAAGGACCTAACTACAAAATCTGGGATCATGTATTGATTGAAGACAACCAGTTCTTCGACTGTGGATACTACAGCAACGGAGCCGGAGGTTATCCTTGGATTGCTGGTTCGGGCAACAATGCCAACTCTAACCTTTACAAAGATTTTGTTGTTCGCGGAAATACATTCTACGATTGCCCGTTCCCGTCATTCTTCAATGAAACCAAACAGGCTAACTGGAAGGGCGGAGCATGGAATATCACATTCGAAAACAATACGCTGGTCAACTGGAATACCCGTGCTGCCGGTAATATTTTCAACATGCGTAATATTCCTGACGGAAGTACCTATACCGTAAGAAATAACCTGATTATCCTGACCAAGCAAGATGGCGATGCCCGTAACATGATTATGGCAGGAGCTGATATCCGTAAGACTATGACTTTGCCAGACGGATCTGCCGGACATGTCACACTGAACTTTGAGAATAACTATTCTACAAATACTTTCCTCAGCAACGGACAGATATTCAGTAACAACCCATGGACTGCAACCAAGAACAACTTCAGTAGTCTGGTCAACGACGGTTCTGCAACTCTGAACGGTTCTCTGGAAGTTCTGGTAGACGACATCTCACCGCTGGAACTGATGATTGCTCCTAACCCACCTCACAAAGCTGCAACTAACAGTGACCGCTACATGCACCGTGCAGATGCATTGGACGGAACAGGTGGTGAACATGGTGTGAACCTGTACTACAGACAAGATAGTAAGGTATTGAATTCTAAGATTTACCAGCTGGGTATCGGTGCTCCAAAATGGAGAAACGGTCAGAAATAAGTCTGTAAAAAGAAATCTCAGAATCATTAAAGTCATATTCTGAAACCCAAAGCCCTACCATTACCCCGAAAAGGAGTCTTGATAGGGCTTTTTTATGTTCATCTTCTACACTGGCTATTGCCCGATAACAGTCAGCGCATCCTCAATACATTATTCCACAGCTGCCACCTAACAGTCGGGTAATAAGGGATAACTTTTTTTTTATGGTAGATTCTCTTGAATATATTGTACCTTTGTAATGGAAAAAATCAAATAAATCCATTACCACTAATGTATAAATCAATTTATTCGTCCCTGCCCTGTTCCGTAATCGACGCCGAAAAATCCATGATCCAGATTATAACCCTGCTTCATATATATCGCCATCTGGGACCAATAAGAAGCCTGACCCGCTCACTGTTTCATCCCAAGGCTGTTCCCTTCCAATGGCAAAATCTGAACTTCAGCAACCGTGTAGGATTGTCAGCCGGATTCGATAAAGAAGCAAACTGTTTCGATGAACTGAGTGACCTGGCTTCGGATTTATAGAAGCGGGAACGGTTACTCCACACAAAGTCGATGGAAATCCTTCTCCACGTATATTCCGGTTACCTAAAGACCATGCTCTCATTTCACGTACCGGATTCAACAATCCCGGAAAAGAAATGGTATTACAGAATCTGAGGCAGAAACAAAACGGGAAATATATATTGGGAGTCAATATCAATACCAATTATCCTGCCGACGAAGAGCTGGCTAGAGCAGAAATTACAGATCTGTACAGCACTTTCAGCGAATATGCCGATTATTATACAATCAACTGGGGAAGCATTGCTCCAGAAATCCTCAGTTCCGTACTGATTGCAGTAGCAGACAAAAAGAAGCAGATTGGCAAACCTATATTTCTGAAGCTTCCGGCTGATGTACCTATAGAAAAGCTGGACGATATTATCAGCTTTGCCCGCCAGCATCATATCGACGGATTTATCGCAACCGGTCCGTCACAAGACCGCTCCTTGCTTATTCATTCTTCTCAAGCTGAAGTCACTCACGTAGGTGCCGGAGGAATCAGCGGACTACCGATTATTTATAAATCAATAGAGGTTGTCAGATATCTTTCTGCACATACTCCTAAAGAAATGCTCATTATCGGAGCAGGAGGAGTCATGACTCCAGCAGAAGCAACCAGCATGCTGAATGCCGGAGCACATCTGGTACAGATCTACTCAGCATTCATCTACGAAGGACCCTTTGTCGTAAAACGTATTGCAGAAGCATGCAAATAAAGAAGTTTTACTATAACCTAACTACTTACAATGAAACTGTAATATATATAAACATTACCCCAAAAAACAAATAATTCAATTTTTCAAAGACTAAAGCAGGCTCCAGACAAAAGAATCAGGACCTGCTTTATTTTTATTCAACCTCAAACAAAATGAAGTACCCCCAAAAGTTTTGTGTCTAACTTTTGGAGTGCACTTCAAAATCTTATAGATTGAAATTTAGACATAAAAATCTCCTGCCTTAGCCGTTATTTATTTTAATTATAGGACTAAAAGCAGGAGTTTTTTATGTCGTGACTTATAGATTATAAGTAGGCCTATCTTAATTTTTTATTTTGAAACAGCCCCTTTAAATAATTTATCTTTACCTAATTGATATTATGAAACTTAAATCTTAAAAGTCAACATCCGATCCTTTATTAACCAAAAGCTGATACTTAATATACCCTCCCGATTTAGAAGAATATTTCGTATAAATAGCCGTAATAGATCCTGTATCACCATTCTCCGGCAGTGGATTTAAAGCGAAGTTAGCATAGCCACTTACACGAAGAATCAGATTTGCAAGTTTATCCTTTTCGTCAGAAGGAGCATAAGTAAAGAGTGAAGATCCATAATAACGCTGATTGTTATAGTTGTATGCAAAAGTCGGTGTCAACCCCTCTTTATCATAATACTTGTTAGTATAAGTCGCTTCTGTAGAATTATCGATATAAACAGTTTCCAAATATTGCGGATATGTATCACCATCAAAAGCTCCAGCTTTGTAGGTCAGACCTTCAAAACGAATCAGACGTCCCAACTGATCATCATTCAGTACTGTTTTATAATTCTGCGGAGTAACTACCAGCGTATCTGATGATTCCAGACTGCCTAATTCACCTGCAAAGATATGAGCATCGCGCTCCATTTGCGTATCAAGATTACGATTAGCATAATTCTTTGCAATATCTTCAGCAGTAGGCATTCCACCTACACTCAACATATAGCGGTAATTACCGATAGCAAGCCCCTTCAGTTTTACATACAACGTCTGTCCTACCTGATAATATACATAATTGCTTACCATCAGCTTCAATTCAATACCAGCAGTACCATCGTAAATATAAACTGACTTATATACATTACCTGCCTGATCACTCGAAATGACCTTTCCTTGAATCACATAATCCTCAGTTATTTCTTTATAACCAGCCAAAGGAACATTGGCACACATATCTTTCAGTTCTTTAATAGAAATAAGCTGGCAACCTTCTGATTCAAAATCGGCAGCTGTCCAAACCTTAGCAGGAGCCGGTTCATCAAAATCGCTGTAGCAACTGGTTACACCCATAGAAAGTGCCACCATCAAACTACCTATTATCAATTTATTTATCATAATAACAGTTCTTTTTCAGGGTTAGAAACGGAAATATAAATTCAAGTAATAATTTGTACCGAACATATAGAAGTACTTAGAATCGAAAGGCTGATAAGTAAGTGTACTAGCCTCCTTGTTCTTCAACAAACGAATCTGTTCATAACCTCCAGTCTTAATATTCTGGTTGTTCAGCAAATTATCAACACTCAAACTGAATCCCAATGTATAAGCACGGTTAATATACCAGTTCTTACCAATACTTGCATTCAATACATACGCTGCATCAAATTTCTCTTGTCCACGGATAGCTTCCAGCATCTCAGGATTTTCAAGCATCGGCTTTGTCAATACAGCATCAGTACGATACAGCGGACTCATTGACAGGTACATGTTATTATAATAGTTCAGGTCAAGCGATGCAAAAATATTATTACGGCTACGGTAAGACAAACCAATATTGGCAGCTGTCTGTGGAGTACTTTCTACACGTTTATTTTTCCAATATACCTTACCCTGATTAATAACAGCCGCACTGTTGTCCTGAATCTGTACATAGTTTGGATTGTTCGAGTAAATATACTGTCCCCAGCTCAAAGCTCCTTTCAATGACAACCCTTCATACAAAGGAACAGATGCTGCTACTTCCAATCCGAAATGCTGCTTGTTAATGCCACTCATAGCGAAGTTTGAGAATGTAGCTTCTACGTCATCATAATAAGAAATCACTTTAGTCTGGTCTGTAAAAGTTGTATAGTAACCAGAAACACGTGCTCTAAAATCACCCATACGGAAATTATATGAAGCATCTACTCCAAAAACTTTCTCAGCTTTCACACCTGGTGTTACATCATTACGCGTACGAGGAGAAACAAAAGCTGATTGGAACGAAGGTGCATCTTGCATATATACAATGTTCGCTTCGAAATTATGAGCTGACGAAAGTACATAACGGAAATTAGCCTTCACTTTATATGTAAGATAATCCAGTAAGTCGGAATCCCCTTTTGAGTTTTCATAGAAAAGTCCTTTACGCCAAATACCATGACGCCACAATGCAGCATAACCTAATTCAGCTCCCAAACCAATCTGCAAGTTATTCAAAGAAAAATCATACTGCAACCAGCCACGTCCGTTAAATACATTAGCATAATAATCATAACTGTACTTATCTCCCACGCGTGCAATAGGTGCTCTTCCGTACTGTTCATAATAATCCATATTATTCTGGTATGAAATAATATCGATGCCTAAGTCACGTTCTGCAAACTTGTCGATATCCACCCAATAATCACCACCCAATAAGTCTTTTACCTCACTATAATATTCAGTACGGTTACGACGTACATTAAGTCCTCCATTCAGCTTCGAATTATCTTTAAACAAATGTGAGAACTGCGTATAGAAATTCCAATCGAGCTGATCTGTATGACGTTCTTCTATCATGTTAATAGAACGATGTCCCTCTCCATAAAGTTCGTTCTCAGGCTGGTTACGGTTTATCATATACAAGTTATCCCAGTTAATATAACGGATATTATTCGTATTTGCCATCCATGCTTCTTGCAACCATGCTCCTGTAGTTGTATTAGGATAATAGCTAGGCAAATAAACGATAATAATCAGGACGAGGATCTGGACCTCCATACCATGTCAGTGCGGAATAACCATTCTGTCCGAAACGAAAGAGAAGTGGCTACGTTCAACTGCGTACGGTCCTGTAATATCGAACGTATATTCAGCATAGCAAGTGGTTCATGATAATCACGAACACGGGCATTACGACGCTTTCCATTCTGCCATCCCCAGTTAGGATTATAGTAATTGTTTCCTACCAAATCATATGCCTCCTGTGTAGAAGCCTGCTGTGCACCGCGTTCTGTAGGAGCGCCCAATACAGTTAAAGACAAACGATGCTGCGGATTGAACTGTTTTTCAACAGCCGCAAAATAACCGAAAGCATTGTAATATACACCATTTACATATGCATTATTTCCCTGACGGGTAGAAACAGAAAATGCATACGACCATCCATTATCCTGCATACCGGAAGAATAAGTAAGCATACCACGGAAACGATACATAGAATTAGTGCTTACCAAACTGGCTCTCAACCCCTTACGCATCTGCGAAGGACGAGTATTGATGTTTGTTACACCAGCAATACCACCAATTCCCATTTCACCCATCTCTAGTCCGGTTGTTACCTCTTGATTACGAGTAGCATCATTCAGTCCACTCCAAAGTGACCAAGGAGTATAGCCTGTCATCGCATCGTTCAGCTGAATACCATTCATATATACATCTGAGAACTGAGAATCATATCCACGCACATTAAAACGCATTTCACTGAACTGATAGGAAGCGATATTATTGAAAACATCCTTCGATGCCGATAATGAAGTGGGCAATGATTGTGCATCATCCATCGTTTCCGTATCGAATTCAGCAAATATCGCATCATCCAGCACAGGCTGACGATTAGCAGGAACCATAATAACACGCATTTCACGCATATTTTTTCCTACACGTACCGGCAAAGTCAAATCTTCGAACTCTGCTGTTTCAAAACGCAGTTCATACTCTCCAGGAGCTACGTTCTCGAACAAAAACTCACCACTGTCATCAGTCGATGCAGTACGGTCGCTCGGAACAAGTGTAATCTTTACATTGTCTATCTTTGCACGCGTAGTACGCGATATTACTGTACCCTTAATACCTCCTCCCGTCTGAGCAAAAGCCGTAACGGTAAGCAGTGATACTAGTAAAAACAATAATGTCTTGAATTTCATAAATTTATGATTAGTTTGATTACTTACTATATAAATATATACGGGGAAATGGTCGCTGAAACCTCCCTGAAAATTATTTCCAACGAAAGTACGTAACGGATATCCCTTATACTGCCCTTCTTTCTGTATCATGTAATGACGCTTGAAAATATTTCCATAAAATTTCGATTTTTCAGCTTTCAGAATCTGTAGTTTTCCTTTTTCACCGTCCAGCAGGTTTTCCACTTACAACAATGTTATCGAATATATTCCAAGCATCACCATATGCCAACGTTCCATATCCAGCTTTCAGCAGAGCTGCATAAGGTGCATAATAATCAGCAGGCTGAACCTCCTTTACTTTAACTTTTGCTCCTATACCGTCTGCTCCCGAAATACTGCTGTCTATAGGATCATCATTAAAGTCCCCCATCATGACTACCTTTGTAGCTGGACGCAAGGCACGAACAGAATCTGCTATCTGACGCATTTGATGTCCTACAGCAATACGTTTAAATTCAGAAGCTTCCTTACCTCCCAGTCGTGAAGGCCAGTGTGCTACCATAAACAGAAAATCTTCTCCTTCTATCTTTCCCCACATCGCCACAATGTCACGAGTTTTGAAATCGGGCAACGAAGGAATCACGGTACGAATAGCTTTTGAACCTTCCAGTTTCAGCACATCTGGGCGATAGATAAAAGCAGCATCCACCCCACGTGCCTCAGGAGAATCGTAGTGTACAATCCGATAGTTGGCAGGAGCCAGCTTTTCTGTGGCAACAATATCCTCCAGTACATTACGGTTTTCTACTTCACATACACCTATTACAGCAGGATAATCTTTATTGATTGCCGCAATATCAAAAAAGACTTTTTCTATATTAGTCAATTTCTTATTATACTTATCCTGAGTCCATTTCTTGGGTCCCTCTGGAGTGAACTCATCATCTAGAACATCTGGATCATTCTGCGTATCAAAAAAATTCTCCAGATTGTAAAAAACAACTTTATAGGGCTTCTTCTGTGCATAGCCCGACACACAAATCGCAGCAAGCAACACCCCAAGCATCAATATTCGTTTCATAGTTATAGAATTTAATTAAGGTTCCACTCAATAGCATTGAAATCATTTTTTACCTCTTGCGGCACACCCGGGAAGAAGGTAAAGCCTGTTAATTGTTCTATTTCAGAAACTTTTTTACAAATCGCTTTTGAAGGCTGTGATTCAGAGTAAGCTCTGTTTTCCAACCAGAAACCAATAGTTTGCAACTGAGATGCATCACATTGGTTAACCCATTTACCGGAAACTCCTGACTTAGTTCGTAAAAGAACCTTAAAATAATGGGTCGGCACATCTACCTTCACTCCATTGTTGTCAGTAGCTTTCGTAGATGCACTTCCATAATAAGCTCCAGTTACTACATAAAGCGTATCTGTACACATATAGCTTTTGCGCAATTTATCTTCCAAGTTCATCCAAATAGACTGATTCAAACCTTTTCCTGTTTGAGGAGTCTGGTTCTGAAATAAAAAGTCTGTGCATTCATTTCACGAGTCATCGTTCTATCAGCTGACGGAATCTGGTGTCCACGGTCGTATGCGGGATATTCCTTATAAGCCTTGCTCACAAAAATCTGATATTCTTCTGCAATATCGGGATCATAAATCCATTCATCCGTTCTATCCAATCCACCGATATAACAACTATGTAATGGATAAGCTACCCAAAGTGCTCCTTTGTGCGACTTATCATAACACATAGAATAGTTACGGACTTCTTTACCATTCAATTTCACATAATGAGTAACATACTGGTAATCTGCCCCTTCCTTATATACCGGAATTTCCGCCCATGAAGAAGAAAACTCAGGAGCATTTAGCTGTCCTTTCTGAGAAAGAGTCAGAACGGTCTGTTTACCTCCAGCAAAACTAATAGTTATACTAGCCTGACGTTGTTCATCACCTAAATTTTCTGTATAATAAACATACAGAACATTCATTCCCTCTGCCAGTGTACCTTCTTTATCAGACACTTTCGATGAAAGAGAGAAAGAACACCATTCTTTCCCTTCAGTAATTTCAGCTTCCCACTGAGTTCCTGCTGTTCCTTCCATTCGAATAGCCGCATTTCCCTTCTCCGCAGATATAGACGAAGAGTTGTTCCAATAAGCCGTTCCGGAAGGAGCAATCTCTGTACCTTCATCATTTCCACACGCCCACAACGTAAGCGAAAGAAATGCTATTATAAAATAACGGAACATGGTTGTTTGTTTATTTCTATCCACTATTATCATATGTATTGTAGAGGACACAGAGGGACACAGAGTTTTTCTCCGTGTCCCTACGTATGCTCAAAAGTTATATCGTTCAACTACAAGGATCTCAATTAATATAATTGAATACCACACATAAATGCACGATTACCTGTGCTTGAACCACTACCTGTAAAATCTGCACTTGTAGAGATTGTAATCGTAGAGGTTGCTGTCAAGCCTGTAAGTTGGAGTGTATAATAATCCGAATCCTCAAAATTTACAGTGAAAGGAGGATTTCCAGCGATACCAGTCTTTGCAGGAACAGCTACACTGCTCGCACCGTTTACAGCTCCGCCACCATTTACTTTAATATATAAAGTAGCTCCACCGCTATACGCTCCGGCATAGAATGAGAACTTCTTGTCGCCTGAAACTCCGATAGCTCCAGAAGTAAATACACCAGCTTTTGAACTAGTTCCAAATTTTATACCTGAAATTTCATCAGAAGAGCCGTTTATCAGTGCTCCAGCTTCATACATATTGGCATCATTTGTACCATTTCCGAACAGGAATGCATCCATTGAAGTAAATGTACCCTTTGTATCACTACCTGTTCCCTGAGCAGCCACTGTTACCGGTACTTCCACAGAAGAAGAAGTGCCATCCAAAGTAATCTTCAAAGTTTGAGAAACAGCATCGGCTGTTGTATTTGCTCCAGCTTTCACTGTTACCACGGTTCCGCTTACAGTAGCCGACAAAATACCTGACAAACCGGATGTACTCAAAGTCTTACCTTCAGCGTTCGCTACGGTTACAGTTATATCTTTAGTACCGCCTTCTGCTGTAAAGCTTACCTTATCAGGATCAACACCTGTAATGGCAGGTTCAGAAGAAGAGAATGCCTTTACATCATCCAAGTTACGCGGAGCAATCTGTGCAGCACTTCTGTACATAGTAGCCACACCTGTCAAATCACCCGTTGCATTTACATAAGTCTGACCTGCAAAAACAGAACCGGCCTGACAGTATACGGTGAAGTCTGTCCCGCCAGCAGTAAATGTATGAGTATCATATTTATCAGCAGTACACCAAGTACCAGCACTGTTAGAAGATGCATTCTTGATAGTTACAGTCATTGCCTGATATGCTGCCAACTTATCAGCAGTAATTTCAATAGGAGTAACATTTGCTGTTCCTACCTTTTCTACCTTACACCATGTTTCATCTTTTGCACCAGTCACTTCATATAAACCTTGATAGTTCTGAACCTTTGCAGCTCCTTTTACCAAAGTAACCTTTACTTTGTCACCCATCTTCAGTCCCAAAGTCTTAGGATCGACCTGACTGCCATAAAGAGTCACACCGTTCTTTTCACCAGTAGCACCTTCTGTTGCGACCTGCAAGTTATTGGTTGTAAAGTTTCCGTTTTCTACGTCAGCTTGTACAACAGCTTCGAAGAAACGGTCAGCATTGGCATCAATCACCTCACCAGTGCTCATTGGTTCAGGCATCAAAGCAATCAGTTCAGGGATAGTAATAGCAGTAGCTTCACCCGGTTCCACAACAGAACCACCCTCAAGATCAACCTCCTGACCGCCATTTCCTGTAGCCAGTGTAATGTCATCCAAACGATATACAGAAGATTCGTTTGCTGTAAAACGGATATAAAGTTCAGAAGTAGCTTTCTTCAATGTGAAGTTAGCAGTTGCAAAAATCCAGTATGGAGTTTCAGCATCACCATTATTCTTTTCGTAAGCAATTTCAGTCCAAGTAGTACCATCTGCACTTAACTCTACCTTAAACTTGCTTGTATCGAATGTATTATCATACTGACCGTCATCACCTTTGCTGGAACGACTTCCACCAAAAGTCAGTTTCAGGTTAGTCTGCCCTTCAGCCAAAGCAATTTTCTGGATATCGAAGTTGGCAGGTGCACTACCAAAGAATACAACGTTCGGACCGGAAGCACCTTCGTAAGCATCTGTATTGGCTAAACCTGATGAACGTACAGATGCATTATTGCCTGCATAAGTTACATTTGCAGCCGCATCACCAGTCTTATTCCATCCATCGTATTCACCAGCCAAAGGCCATGGAGAAGAAACAGATTTATTACCAACAGTTTCGCTGTAAAGTACTTTCGATTCAACCACCACACCACTCTTCACTGTTACAGTAGCAGTCTTCAGCGGACCAGACTGGTTTCCGATAGTAATATTGATTTTAGCCTCACCGTTTGTTCCTTCAGGTACACTTACCTGAACAGTAGTAGAGCCTTCGCCAGAAGTTTTCGAAAGGGTAACCCAATTAGTATTATCTTCCACGGCTGCATTCCACGGACGGTTCGTAGAAATATTAAATGACTGAGTACCGCCATTCTCAAACGTCAGAGTCGTAGGATCGACTTCCAGATAAGGAGCTTCTGTATCATCGTTATCATCCACGCAGGCAGTAAACGAAACAGTTAGCACCATGAGCAGTAGCCCATACCAAAAACTTAAAGACTTAAATTTTGCCATTTTGTTTTTTCATTAAAAGTTAATATATTATTTTCACTAATCCAGCCGAACCAAAGATAAAATAATGATTATAGTTTTTATTTTTTGTCTGTTTATTTTTTAAATTTCTCGCATAACAAGCATGTAAAAAAGAGCAAATGCACTCTCCTGCATAGAGATTTTAATTTTGTGTCATTTTATAAAGCAGATAACAAATATAAGAAAAAAAATAAAAAATAAAACTCCCATTAAAAAATATCATCAACATTAACTTGATTATGTTAATAAGCTCAACAAACCAATAAATACTTTTATGTAACAATATATTTCTGAATAGAAAAATTAATATTTAGTCTTCTAAATAGCTAACATTTTTCAAAAGAAAAAAGCATTGCATAACAAATTATCAATTTAGATTACAATTAATCAGAATGACACATTCTTATCCAACTTACGATTTACACAACTTAGTTATTAACAACGTACGCCATCATATATAGACAGCTGATTATCAATATATTAAATCATAATCATCTTTACTTCACATTATCTGTCTAAAAGATTTAGATATTACATATTTTACAATTTATATTAAATAAAAAGTTGTATCAGACGTTAAAGTCCCAATACAACTTTTATACCAAGCAGAACAAGTATGCTTATCTTTTAATAAAATATACTACAGTCGGAAGATGGTCGCTATATCCATTCATCCATCTGCCTCCAGCCTGCGTACGCAAAGGATAGCCTTTGTATTTTCCATCCGCTTGTATCAGGTAATCACGCTTGAATATTTCATGAGTGAAGTAACTCAGCTTTTTATAGCGTTTATTCAGGAAATTGCCAGTAAAAACAATCTGGTCGAACAAATTCCATTTACCTCTATACTTTAATGTACCATCGCCTCCGGCAAGCGTATTCCACCAAGGATTATATAAATCTTTCTTCTTCACATCCTTCATTTCACGCTTTGCTCCCAAGGCTTCTGCCATACTTTTATCCATAGGATCATCGTTCATGTCGCCCATGATTACAATCTTGATTTTCGAATCCAGACGTTGCAGCGAATCCTTCAGTGCACGTACCTGCATACCTGCACGCTCACGAGCCGGAGATTCAGCTCCACGCGATGGCCAGTGATTTACAATAAAAGCCACACGTTCGCCAGCCAGTTTACCGTCAGCAATCAGAAAACCGCGTGTCGGACGATCTGTAGGTTGAGCCAATACATAAGGAACCAGTTTGGTAGCTGTCACTGTATACAGTTTCGGGTTGTAAAAGAAAGCACAATCCACACCTCTTTCGTCCGGTCCTTCATAATGAATAATCTCATACCCGCGATCGGCCAGTGCCGGCTGTTTCAGCAAATCTTCCAGCACATGACGGTTTTCCACCTCAGCCATACCTATTACCGCAGCCCCTCAGGTGTCTTGTCGGTAGCCAGCGATCCAAGTACCGTCGACATATTTTTCAGTTTCGACTGATATTTCTTATCGTCCCATTTATTTCTTCCGTCGGGCAGATATTCATAATCTTTCTTACCCTCATCGTGCTTCGTATCAAACAAATTTTCGAGGTTATAAAAGGCAACTCCGTAGACCCTACCTTTCTGCTCTTGAGCATAGCCCGCTATTACCAGACATGCCCAGAAAAACGCAAACAGATATTTTTTCATACAAAAGATATAGGATAACAGAGGGATTGAATGTAAAACAATCACATTCAATCCCCCTCTATTATTAAATAATAACTTTTAGCATCAAAGTTTCACAGGATCTCCTGCAACTTCAAATTGTCCTTCTCCTAAACTCTTATAACGGAACTCATATAAATAACTTGTTCCATCATAAACCACAGCTTGTATTTTATAATACAAATCTACACCGTTCATCTGTGTAGGAGCATCGGGATAATTATGAGCAAGTACCATTCCGCATGCAACCTGAATCTGCTGCATCAGGTAAGCATTAGCCTTCTGCTCATCTTCTTTATCTACCAATCCTTCAGGGTCATTTCCTGTACGCTTATACATCTGTATATTAAAATTCTTATAATGAGAAGATGCACCAAACCACCATTCTCCAGTGTCGGGGTAGTCTTTATCCAAATAAGCAGGCTTATTCTCCGCAACCCAGTTCACAAGATATTGATAGTCATCGACAGTCATCGAAACGGTTATGGTAGATCGAACAGCCATTTCTCACCATTATGTAAAAAAGTTTCTTTTTCATGAAGAACAATATTATTATTCAATACCCAAGTAGCATCTAACAAATATTCATCTGCCACTGCAGTAGTTACTTTTCCATCATAATACTTATACAAAACAACTTGACGATCATCTTTTTTTGCATAAGGTAATTTTTGAGATAAGAATACAGGCAAATAATCTACCGGTTTGAGAGAAGAAGAGAAATTGTCATTTTTTCCGGGATCACCCATTGCGTCATAATCACTAGGAGTAACCACCAGAATATCATTGCCTAAATAAGCCCCCCATTTACCATTTATAAACTGGAACAGGGAATTATAAGGTTTCTGCTGAGTAGGCTGTGAAGTAGTTATTTTTACATTATCCAACTGTATGGTCGTTGTAATCCCGCCTTTTGCTCCACGATATCGAAAAGCAACATAAATGTTTTTTCCATTAAAAGACTTCAGCGAATAAGTTCCGACATTCGTTTTATCCGTATATCCGCTTTCCATAGGAACCGGATAAGTAAAGTAATCGGTGATATCAGTCCATGCAGATACGTCGAATGCCTCCCCAGCATTATACGTATCAGAAATCAATACGCTAAAAGCATCTCCGTTATAATGCCCGAACACAATATCAAAAGTTAACAAGGCATCAGCAGATTCAATTTTTACAGGTTTAGTTATCAAGTAATTCTCCAATTCTCCGTCAGCTTTGTAAGCAGACAACTCAGCTGCTCCGTCACCTTTATAGACATTTGCCGACCACTGTTCTGTACCTTTCACACTGATTTGTTTCCATCCCTCAATTTCAATTGGCTGTTTAGCAGTACATGAGTTAAAATTTTCACTCAGATAATCCGTACCTTCCACCGGATCATTCAGGTCATACATATAATCTACCAGACAAAAATCCCCTTCCTTGGCATCTTCCATACGAGTCGCTAAAATCTTGGGAATCTCCACATTAGGAGCATGAGAAGGAGATAAGAAATTATTTCCCCATATAGTCTTATAATCATCTCCACTTAAGGTATAAGCAGACACAACAGAAAATTTCTTCAGAGTTTCCGAAGTATCTTCCTGATAGTTATATGTAACCCCTACGGTAGACCCTTTTCCCCATGATCCATACATATTTGCCAATATAGCCGGAACATACTTTTCTGCCGAAGCAAAAGAATTCAGAGCCAAATCAGAAGCTACCTGTTTTGCCAATGCCTTTTCTTCATCCGTCTGTGCATCAGCCTCCGCGGCTTTAGCTATAGATTCATAATCGGCCTTTACCAGGATATATTCCTCCTCAGTCTTCGTAATGGTGATACCTTCCGAATCTATTTCATTATAAATATCTTCCATCGGATCACATGCAGCCAGCAAACCCACCAAAGAAAAAACAATGCTATTAAATTATATTTCAATTTCATACCCAAATCATATTTTAAGTTAGTCATCAGAACATTACTTTAAATCCGGTAGACCATGTTCTTCCAAACCCATAGAATACCAAAGCAGAATCCCAGTCATGAGTTGCACCGTCTGTTGCATCCGCTACATAGCAAGTGTTTGTCAAGTTATACACATTACTGTAAATCACAGCCTTCAATCCTTTACATAAATCGAAACGATAGCTGAGTCCCAGATCGATGGTATAGAAGTTAGGCATCTTCCAGGAATCAATGCCGGCATCCGACTTGCTGGTACGGTTCGACGGATCGAAGTCAGCGTAATTCTTACCAGCAAAATTATAATCGGCATTCAGTTTCAAACCTTTAAAAACTTCCCACGAAGCAGACAGCGCAGCGGTAAGTTGTGCAGAGTTACCCACATGCACATCCTTTACATAGGCATCGTATGTACCAATAGGCTTGCTTGCCTCATCATAAATGGTGAAATGTACATCATCTGCCCATTTCCAGTCGCCTAGCGAGAACATTCCCTTCAGTTCGAAAGTTTTGACCGGTTTATAAGTCGCTTCCAGCTCTACTCCCATATGAATGGCATCCAGACCTGTGATATTGGCATATTCCTGCCCAACTCTTCTGCGGGTCGACTTATCCATCCAGCGGGTATAATATCCATTCAACGCCACATTAAAATACTCATTGTTAAAACCGTACCCTAACTCAAATGTCATAATCTTTTCATAAGGAGCATCGGCATTGGCAGAAACATTATTGTTAGGGAATACAGAATTGAAAAATGGAGCACGGGTAAAGTATCCGCCATTAACGAATACATTGTGGTTCCTATTAAATTTATAATTATATCCAGCTTTAACACTCCACGGTTGGAAGTGATAGAAATCGGAAATTTTCTTTCCGTCTACATTCCCACCCTTGTCATGATAGCGGTATGATTCGTTGGTGATAGAAGCAGAAAGGAAAGACGACCACTTATCTGTACTATATTCTGCCTGCGCGAACAGACCTGCCCAAACAATTTCACCCACACTATGATACTGAACGATATCACCCTCTTTCAGAATAACATTAGAAGATTCATAATCTAGATGTTTGCTGCCCGGAATATAATACGCACCGCCTAGCAGGTTATCGATGACTTCCTTGTGATAACCTTTGTAATAACGCCCGTCAAATCCTCCTGTAAATGTAAATTTCTCTGTAACCTTAATTCCGCAACACTTTGATTTAACTTTATTTATAAGTTCCTGAGCAACAAAAAGTTGCTCAGGATTTTGCCATGTCAGATTTTTCACTTATCTTAGTGTTGCAAATCAAAACAAGCGTAAATCGTAACAAGACATGGCAAAGGTACAAATAAAATCTGAAAAACTCACACCTTTTGGAGGAATTTTTTCAATCATGG
>ENA-OQAN01000406-OQAN01000406.1-human-gut-metagenome-genome-assembly--contig:-NODE-406-length-23442-cov-1.528887_pt1 | contig 23442 bp, 38 predicted proteins | sample MGYA00242735_ERZ504527 | MGnify/ENA primary metagenome ERZ504527 (study PRJEB26092, sample SAMD00036230) | human gut metagenome | host: Homo sapiens | study: EMG produced TPA metagenomics assembly of... | reverse complement strand
TTGAAGGTGTCGCTGTGGTCTTATCGGCAATGTACCGTGCTGATATCGACGCTAGGATGTCTCCTTTCGAATCTTTTTGACATCGTTGCCAATTTCCAGGACAGGAAGGCCGACGTTGATGGCGTTGCGGTAAAAGATCCGGGCAAAGCTTGCGGCAATGATGACGGGCACGCCCGATGCCTTGATGGCAATGGGAGCATGCTCGCGGGAAGAGCCGCAACCAAAGTTCCAGCCGCCGACCATGATATCGCCGGCCTTTACCTCTTTGGCAAAGCTTTCGTCAATGTCGACCATGCAGTGGGAGGCCAGTTCCTTGGGATCAAAGGAATTGAGGTAGCGGGCGGGAATGATGACGTCCGTATCGATATTGTCTCCATAGGTCCAAGTTTTTCCTTCGTATTTCATCTTATTTGACCTCCTTTGGGGCGGCAATCTTTCCTAAAATCGCACTGGCTGCTGCGACTTGCGGACCTGCTAGATAAACTTCGCTGTCCACGTGGCCCATGCGGCCCCGGAAATTGCGGTTTGTCGTCGATACGCAGCGTTCACCGGCGGCCAGGATGCCCATGTAGCCGCCCAGGCAAGGACCGCAGGTCGGCGTCGAAACAACGCAGCCGGCGTCGATGAAGGTATCGATGTAGCCTTTTTTCATGGCTTCCTTGTAGACTTCCTGGCTGCCGGGAATAACGATGCAGCGCGACATCTGGATGGACAGTACGGCCTTCAAGGATCTTGGCTGCAATGGCAAGATCTTCCAGACGGCCGTTCGTGCAGGAACCGATGACGACCTGGTCGATGGGAATGTCTCCAAAGGTGCCAATAGCTTTGGTGTTTCCTGGCAGGTGGGGGAAGGCAACGACGGGGGTAAGGGCTGTTAGATCGATGGTCACGGTCCGTTTATAGACAGCGTCACTGTCTGCTGTAACAATTTCATAGTCTTCAACACGGCCTTGTTCGTAGGCTTGGTCTTTTCATCGGACGGGAAGATGCCGTTTTTTGGCGCCTGCTTCAATGGCATATTGGCATGGTGAAGCGGTCCGTCATGGAAAGCTCAGTAATGCCGTCGCCCGTAAATTCCAGGGACTGGTAGAGGGCCCCATCGACGCCAATCATGCCGATAAGGGTCAGCATGACATCCTTACCCGTAATATCCGCCGGTTTTTTTCCTGTAATGATGACCTTAATGGCTTCCGGTACCTTGAACCAGCACGTGCCCGTTGCCATGGCAGCGCCCAGGTCTGTTGACCCCACACCGGTGGCAAAGCCGCCCAGGCGCCGTAGGTGCAGGTGTGGGAATCGGCGCCATGGTGAGCATGCCCGGTCCGACAATACCCTTTTCCGGCAGAATGACGTGTTCGATGCCGGCTCGTCCAGTTTCATAATAATGGGTGATATGATGGGCTTTGGCGAAGTCACGGACAATCTTGGCAAGGCCGGCGGATTTAATGTCCTTGTTGGGAATGAAGTGGTCCGGGACAAGGACGATGCGGTCCTTATCAAAGACGGGGCGCCCAATCTTTTCAAATTCCTTGATGGCCGGCGGTGCTGTAATATCGTTTGCAAGGACGCGGTCGAGTCGGCAGGTGATGAGGTCACCTGGTTTAACGAGGTCCTTTCCTGCGTGTTTGGCGAGGATTTTTTGTGTCATGGTCATTCCCATCGTGCATACATCCTTTCTTTTACCCTAAATTTAGCGGGCACTGGCCGCTTGGTGGAAAGCATTGACTGCCTCTTCAGAGGAGATGAGCCAGCGCCATAGACATGATCCTTGGCGTCTTTGCGGCGGTTCAGGCACTGATGAAGGCCTTGATGGAGGCCGTCATCGTATCCGTGTCGACGCCGGCACCCCAGGTTGTGACGCCTTTTTCATCTGTAATGCCAAAGTAGGCAATGCCCCGTGATTCAGCGACCCGGTCCAGGTCGTGTTCGCTGTACGTAAGGTCCGTCACGGTAAAGTGGAAAGCCCGGCAGAGGGCATCCTTGACGGCGTCGAGCTGGCCATTGCCGGCTCCTTCAAGGATCACGTCGCGGCCGGCAGCCCGGACGAGGACTTTGCCCTGCCATTTTCCGTCCTTCTTGCGGAAGAGCGTATCCTGCAGTTCAATGGGAAGGCTCTTATCGACGTAATGATCCTTAAAGAGATTGAAGATTTCATCGGGCTTCAATTCCTGGTGCTTATGATCGGAAACGTCTTTTACAAAGTAGCTGAAGTCTTCCCGCATCGCTTTTGGCATATCGATGCCATAGGCTGTTTCCATGATGTAGGCGACGCCGCCCTTGCCGCTTTGGCTGTTGATGCGGATAACATCGGCATCATAGGTGCGGCCCACATCGTGGGGATTGATATAAAGGTACGGGCACGTCCAGTACGGGTCATTGTGCTCCTTACGATATTTCATGCCTTTGGCAATGGCATCCTGATGGGAGCCGGAGAAGGCGGCAAAGACAAGCTTTCCGGCGTAGGGCTGACGCTCACTGACATGCATGCGCGTTACTTCCTCATAGGTCTTTACAAGGTCCGGCATATTGGAAAAATCAAGCTGCGGATCGATGCCCAAGCATAGAGGTTCATGCCGATGGTGACGATGTCCGCGTTGCCTGTCCGTTCGCCGTTGCCAAAGAGCGTTCCTTCTACGCGGTCCGCACCGGCGAGCATGGCCATTTCTGCATCGGCAACACCAGTGCCGCGGTCATTGTGGGGATGGACGGAAAGGACAACGGCATCACGGTAGGAAAGGTTCTGGGAAAGATAGGCCACTTGGGCGGCAAAGATATGGGGCATGGACATCTGCACCGTCGATGGCAGGTTGATGATGACCTTCCGGTCTGGCTGCGGTTTCCACACGTCGAGGACTGCGTTGCAGACTTCCAGGGCGTATTCTGGTTCCGTCCCCGTAAAGCTTTCTGGTGAATACTCAAAGCGGTAAGACGCGTGGGCTTCTTCCGTGAGGCGCTGCAAAAGACGCGCCCCATTAACGGCAATTTCCTTGATTTCCTCCTTTGATTTGTGGAAGACTTGCTCCCTTTGCGCGACGCTCGTCGAATTGTAGACGTGGACGATGGCGCTTTTGACGCCTTTCAGGGCTTCAAAGTCTTTTTGATGATGTGTTCCCGTGCCTGGGTGAGGACCTGGACCGTCACATCGTCAGGGATGAGATCATGGTCAACCAAATAGCGGAGGAAGTCATATTCCGTTTCTGACGCGGCAGGAAATCCGACTTCAATTTCCTTGAACCCCATGGCGACGAGGGTCTTGTAGAAGCGAATCTTCTCTTGGAGGCTCATGGGAATCACGAGGGCCTGGTTGCCGTCGCGTAGGTCCACGCTGCACCAAATAGGGGCTTTTTTGGGCGCGTCGGCCATGGCCCAGCTCATATCGACGACAGGGGGCAGATAATAGCCCTTTTTGTAAGCTTCTACATGTTTCATGATGATGTCCTCCTTACAGGCAATAAAAAAATCTTTCTTCTCTCTTTGTGAGAGACGAAAGATTCAAATCTTGCGCGGTACCACTCCACTTCACACCATTTGGTGTGCCCTTAGCCGGTACGGATGACGTGTCCATCGATACCGCCCTGATTGATAACGGTCAGGAGCCGGCTTCCCCTACTGTCATGCGCGGGTTCAGGAAAGCTGCTCAGGGATCAGTTCGGTTTCGGTCCGCCGCTGCCTTGCACCACCCGGCAGCTCTCTGGAGGTTTTCCTGAAACGTACTCTTTCCCTTCAATGCATCTCTTGCTTTGAATTATGGTTCAGATAGTATCATGAAAAAAGACAAAAATCAAGAAAAATTTTAAGGATAATACTAAAGCATGCTTTTTGCAAATAAAAGTGTAACCTATAATACAACTGGCCTTGATGAGCCAAAGAAAAGGCATGCAGGCGGGGCCTAATGAAAGGGGGCTGCCCAAAGGGGCAGCCCCATCCAGTTATTTTTTTTGTGGGGAGGGATTGGTTCGCATCTCAATTTCAAAGATGTTGATGACCTCAGCATCAGGACAGGCAACACGGAAACGGTTTCCCTTCATGCCGGGAAGGGTGCCGCCGTAGCGGAGAATATCGATATAGGGAAAGAGGGCATGCTGGGCCATGGGGCACAGCATGCCCCGGTCATGGTCCCAGGACAGTTCCATACCCTTTACATGGCCGTGGTGGCAAGGGGCCTCCCCTTTTTTATCAACGACACGAATGATGATTTCACAGCGTTTTGTCATCTTACACCATCTTTTCTGGATGGAAATGGGCATCAAAGTCCGTTTCTGTCATGTAGCCCAATTCGAGGATGGCTCCTTGAGGGAAAGATCCTTCTTGTGGGCCAGTTTAGCGACTTCCGCCGCCTTTTCATAGCCGATATAGGGGGTCAGGGCCGTAACTAGCATGAGGGAGCGGTGGAGGTTTTCCTTCATCTTAGCTTTATTTGCCTTGATGCCGAGGGCGCAGTGGATGCGGAATGATTCCATGGCGTCTCCCAAAAGCCGCACGGACTGGAGGAAGTTATAGATTGTAACGGGAAGAAAGACATTCAACTGGAAGTTTCCCTTGGGACGCGGCGAACCCAATGGCTGCATCATTGCCCATGACTTGGACGGCAACCATGGTGACAGCTTCGCATTGGGTGGGGTTGACCTTGCCCGGCATGATGGAAGATCCTGGTTCATTGGCGGGAATGGTGATTTCGCCAAGTCCGTCCCGGGGTCCGCTGGCCAGCCAGCGCACGTCGTTGGCAATCTTCATGAGATTGGCGGCTAAGCCTTGAGGGCGCCGTGACTGAAGACCATGTCGTCAAGGCTTGTGAGAGCATGGAACTTATTGGGGGCGGTTTTAAAGGCATAGCCTGTATTTTGGGCGATATAGGCGGCAACGGTCCGATCAAGTCTTTGGTGCATTAAGCCCTGTCCCGACGGCCGTTCCTCCTAGCGCCAGTTCAAGGAGCCCTTTTTCTGAGGTCTTGAGTTCATCACGGCTGCGTTCAAGCATGGTTCGCCAGCCCGAGATTTCCTGGGAAAAGGCAATGGGAACCGCATCCTGGAGATGGGTCCGGCCTGTTGTGACAATGCCCGATGTTTCTTTTCAAGGTCCTTGAAGGTCTTTATGAGCGCGTCAAGGCGAGGAAAAAGATGTTCTTCGATGCCCTTTATGGCGGCAATGTGCATGGCCGTCGGGAAGGTATCATTTGAGCTTTGGGATTTATTGACGTCGTCATTGGGGTGAAGGCATGTCTTTTTGGCAAGCTCATTTCCCCTGTGGGCAATGACTTCGTTGATGTTCATGTTGCTCTGGGTGCCGCTTCCGGTTTGCCAGACCGCAAGGGGAAAGTTGCCGTCGAGACTGCCGTCAAGGATCTCTTCGCAGGCTTTTTCAATGAGTACGGCTTTTTCCTTAGGGAGCGTTCCCAGCTCACAGTTTGCTTGGGCTGCTGATTTTTTGAGGATGGCGAAGGCGGAAATCACTTCAGGCGGCATCTTTTCCGTGCCAATGCGGAAGTTCTCAAGCTGCGCTGCGTCTGGGCACCCCAATATTTATCGCAGGGGACGAGGATTTCCCCCATGGAATCATGTTCTTTCCGAAGGCAGGCCTTTGCCGACTTTTTTGATCGCTCATGATGATCGACCTCCCTTTTTTGTCCTTATCTTGCCATTGTATCATATCCCGCAGGCTTTGCCGTGAAAAATTGGAGCCCAGCATTCTCTTTTGCACATTTCTGCTGCTTTTTCAGGATTCCAAAATATTTTTTCTTGCCCTATTGCTGCCTTTTCGCCTACAATGGGACCTATCAGCATGTTGGAAAGGAGCCTTGGTATGGATCTTGCGGCCTATCTATCTTTTTGTTTTGTCATGAGCTTTACTCCCGGTCCCAATAATCTCATGAGCCTTGCCCAGAGCCGAGAGCGGACTTTTCGAGGCGCCCTGCCTTTTTTGCTGGGACTTCATGTTAGTCTCTTTTCTATGTGTACGGTCATCTATCTATTTATTCATGCCTTGGAAGATATCCTGCCTTTGATGGATCTTCCCCTGCGCATCTTGGGAGCTCTCTATCTTGTGTATCTGACGGTGCGCCTTTTCATGAAAACGGAAGGAAAAAGACAAAGACCATCGATTCCAAACGGCTCTTTTTCTCCGCCTTGCTCCTGAATTGGACCAATGTCAAAGTCGCTCTCTTTATGATGGTGGGCTATACGTCTTTTCTGCTTCCCGGTGGAGGCGGCCCTGTTTGGACCTTTCTTCTCGGCATGGTCATGAACCTTATGTGCAGTGCCGCCAATTTTACTTGGGCCCTAGGCGGCTCCCTCTTGGATCGCTTCTTCAAGGCTCACGAAAAGCCTGTCTCTTTGATGATTGCTCCTTGCTTCTCTATTCTGCCGTAAAGATCCTTTTCCCCAGTCTCTTTTAGGACTGGGGACTTTCGTTAATGGCTGCAAGACGTCGGCTGAAGATCCATCTGGCTAGGAAGAAGGTCGCCATCTCCGCTGCTGTCTGGCTTTCAATAAGGCCATATAGCCGAGGAAAGCACCCATGGCATGCATCAAGGGGATGTAGATGATGGCTTGGCGCAAGGCTGCCACAAGAAGGGTTGTTCTGCCGTCTCCCAGGGCTTGGAGGGAAAAGGTGATGTGGAAATTAAGGAAGGCAAAGGCGAGGCCAGACAGCGGAAACGTAGGAAGAGAGCCCCTAACGCAAGGGTCTCAAGGCCGATGGCACTTTCTGGCTTGGCCGCAATGAAAAGGCTTGCAATGGGAACCGCGGCGAGCTCATAAAAGAGCACGCAAAGGAGCGAAAAGAGAAGGCCTGCGCGGCGCGCCATCTTGATGAACGCTTCATGCGTATGATTTTCTGGCCCCATAATGATAGGCCACAAGGGGCAGCATGCCTTGGCAGATGCCAAGGCCTGTATTGAGAGGGATCCGTTCAGCCTTCATGACGATGCCAAGGGCCGCCAGGGGCGCGTCGCCAAAGCCTGCCATGAGGTGGTTTAAAAAGAGGTTTGATGTATCAAAAAGCAGGTTCGTAAGGGCTGAAGGAAAACCCACGGAAAGGCCGGAACGAATCTTCTCCTTGCTGGGCAATCCTTCAGGAAAGGTATAGGCAAGAGAGCTTTTCTTTGCAGTTTTTACGAGAGATAAGAGAAAGTAGCCTAGGGAAATCAGGTTTGAAAGGAGGGTGGCAAGGGCCGCCCCTGTCAGTTCCTCTCCTTGAGGAAGGAGAACGAACATGAAGAGGGGGTCAAGGATAATATTGAGGATGGCTCCTAGGGAAAGGCCAAAACTTGCTTTTTTGGCAAAGCCGACGCTTCGGAAAAGCTGGGCCAAGGTGCCTGATAGGACGGTCGGAAGGTACCTAAGGTGACGACAAGAAAAAGGTAGGTCTCCGTATAGGCGTAGGTGGCAGGGGATGCCCCTAAAAGAACCAAGATGGGGCGGCGCAGGAAATAGAGGGTGAGGGAAAAAACAAGGGCCCCTGCAAGGCTTCCATAAAGGGAAAAGGCGCTTACCTGACGGGCACTTTTTTCGTCTCCTTCCCCAAGACAGCGGGACATGAGGCTGCCTCCGCCGACACCAAAAAGGTTGCTCAAGGCGACTGTAATGGCAAAGACGGGAAAAACCAGAGATACGGCGGCAATCATATACGGATTGCCTGTACGGCCGACAAAAAAGGCATCGGCGAGATTATAGATAAGGGTAATAAGCTGACTGATAATGGTTGGAATGGCCATGGCCGCAAGGGCTTTTGGCACCGAGCTTCTTCAAAAAGGGCCTGGTTTTGGTCACGAAGAGACATAGGGAACGCTCCTTTCAGGTTCAGCTCCTATTGTAGCATGGAAAAAGAAAAGAGACTGCGGAAAAAATGAGCGGTTCATTCCTTCGCAGTCTCTTTTTGTGCCGTCTTAGCTTCGCCAAAATACTCCTTGAGTGTTTCCATGCCCGTCCGGTAGGTCGGAATGCCGCCTATGGCCATGCGGGCGTGGGTCTTGATTGCCCAAGGGATAAAGGAGCGCCCTCTCTATGAAAAAGAGCCTGCGAGAATAGGGGGAACATTTCTTCGCAGGCTCGCGTTTGTTTATTCATTATGGGTTTATTACGTTATTGGCAAGAACCGTGACTTTGATAACATAATGGTTATACAGCCTCAAGGTTTTTATTCCATTAGCTTCTTGCCTGATAGCTGGGCGCTGGAGGTGACGACACGAGGTTAGGAGGGGAAGCGCCCAGGCGTCAACTATCGTAAATCGTGAGACGGGCTATCGTACGATACGGCATGAGCCCCTTGCCTCATATCGATCCTTTTTTAAAGCAAGGGGCTCACGTGCTACATCAAATCGGAGCGATTTTTGCTCCGAGTGGATTTAATCCTAAAGACTGTGCAGTAAAGCGTCGGCAAAAAGAGCAGGGTGAGGGCCGTAGCTCCCGTAAGGCCGCAGGCCATGGCAATGGCCATGGCGTTCCAGAAGGGACTGGCAAACATAGGGACAAGACCCAGGATGGTTGTGAGCGCGGCCAGCATGATGGGGCGGAAGCGCACCAGGGAGGCCTCAACAACGGCTTCGTAAGGTGTCATGCCCGCTTCTTCATGGAGGTCAATCTGCTGGATGATGACCATGGAGTTGCGGATGACCGTGCCAATAAGGCAAAGGAACCTACTTCTGCCATAACGCCCATGGGTGCATTGAAAAGGAGCAGTCCCAGGGCAATCCCGGTGATGCACAGGGGTGCCGTTGCAAGGATGACAAAGAGCTTGCGGATGTCTTTCATTTGGAACATGAGAAGGATCAGCATCAGCACGAGCATGCCCGGGATTGGTCCCAGAAGGTACTGGGTGGCCTGCGTGCTGCTTTCCAGTGGCCCATCGATGGCAATGGTAACGCCTGGCGGGAGGCTTTCCCGAAGGTCTTCCATATCTTTCCAGATGGTTTTTGCCACGTCATTTCCTGTAACCCCTTTGCCGACATCTGCACCGATGGTAATGGTGGGCTGCAGATTGCGGCGCCAAATCATGTTGTTTTCCATAGTCGGGGTGATACGGGCTACCTGCGAGAGCGGAATGGAGCCCGATGCGGTGGGAATGGTGATGGCTCCATGTCGCTTAAGGAATTGCGGTCCTTTTTGTCAAGCTGGAAGACCAAGGGTCGGATTTGGTCGCCGTCATAATACTGGGCGAAGGAATATCCGGAGACATTGGCGTATAGGACACTAGCTACCGTACTTCTTGTCAGGCCCAATTGCTTGAGACGGTCATTATCGATTTCAATCTTGACCGCCGGGGCCTTTTCCATCCAGTCGAAGATGGTCATGGTGACATTGGGATTCTTTTCCATTTCATCCCGAACCTTAGCTGCATAGGCACGGCATAGATCCGCTGTCGGGGCGGAAACACGGAACATGACGGGATAATCCTTCGGCGGTCCGAGAGGAATCGACTTGGAATAGGCTGTTACTTCCGGCAGCTCCATTTTGATGATCTTATCAATCTTTTTGGCAACGCGTTCCCGGGCCTTAACGTCCTTTGCAACCGTGACGAGCTGGGCATAGTTGTCACGGGGCTGGACGGGATTTAGAACGAGAATGAAACGAGGGGAACTTTTGCCGATATAGGCCGAATAGTGATCGACATCAGGGTCACCGTCGATCGCCTTCATGAGGGTATTCATGGCACGGTCACTTTCCTTGATGCCGGCGCTTCGGGAGGTGAAGCTCTGTAATGACCTCAGGACGCACCGATTCGGGAAAGAACTCCTGTTTGACGAGGGAGAGAAGGCCTATGGACCCCAGCAGGCAGGTGAGGGAGCCGGCGATGACCGTCTTGCGGTGGGCCAGGCACCAATCGATGATACGGCGGAACTTATTGTAAAAAGGTGTGTCATAACTTTCCTGTTCAATCACTTTAGGCCTGATCCATTCATAGCCCAAGGTGGGGGCAACGGTTTGGGAAACAAACCAGGAGAACATGAGGGTCATGGTGATGACCGGGAAAAGGGAGCCCGCAAATTCCGATACATTTGAATTCGCAAAGGCAATAGGAAGAAAACTGGCACAGGTGATCATGGTCCCAAAGCAAAGGGTCATGCCGTTTGTCTTAAAGGCGTAGGTGGCTGCTTCAAGGCGGTCCATGCCTTCGCTCATCTTGACTTCCATGAGCTCGACAACGACAATCGCGTCATCAACGAGCATTCCAAGGGAGATGATCAGGCCCCTAGGGAAATCTTGTGCAGATCGATTCCCATGAGGTACATCCCTACAAAGGAGCCCATAAGGACAAGGGGAATACAGACGGAAATGACATAGCCGCATTGGCGCCCCATGGAAAAAAGGCTCACAACAAGGACGATGAGGATGGCTTCATAGAGCCTTCCGTAAATTCACTGATGGAGTCCTCAACAACCTTGGGTTGGTTAGCTACTTGGGAAAGATCCATTCCCAAGGGCAGTTCTGCCTGCATTTTTGCTGTCAGTTTTTCTAAATTATGGCCCAAGGTAATATTATTGCCGCCATCTTTCATGGAAATGGCGATGCCGATAGCTTCTTTGCCGTTGGCATACATCTTGGTTCAGGCGGGTCGGGGTATTCCTGGTTACGCTGGCAATATCCCCCAAACGGAAGGTCCGTCCGCCTTGTGTAATCAGGATGCTGCGGATTTCATCAAGGGCCTTTGTCATGCCTGTAACCCGAATCTGGACGTTGTCCCCTTTGGCATCGACAGTTCCTGTGGCCGCCATGGCCGTTTCACCGCGGATGGCGCTGGTGACGCTGTCAAGGGAAAGTCCCAGCTCGGCGAGTTTGGTATTGGACATGCGGATGTAGATGTTCATGGGCTGCTCACCAATGAGTTCCACTTTGGATACATCGGGAACGGTGTAAAACTGGCGCTTTAGCTCTTCAGCTTGGCACGCAGGTCTTCCTTGGAGAAGCTGTCCGATGTGAGAGCATAGATATTGCCGTAGACATCATCAAAACGATCATCGAAGTAAGGCCCATAGATGCCGTCCGGCAGTTCTGACTGATGATCGATGACATAATTGCGAACTTCCAACCAATGTTTGCGAACCTCGCTGTTGGGGACCTGTTCTTTTAGGATGACGTTTACGACTGAAACGCCGGGGCGGGAATAGCTCGTAATATAGTCGATGTCCGGTGTGGCTTGGACCATCTTGTCCAGCTTGCTGGTCACAAGTTCCTGCATTTCATCCGCCGTGGCCCCGGGCCAGGCCGCGGAAATGACCATCTGGCGGACGACAAAGTTTGGGTCTTCACTGCGGCCCAAACTGTGGAAGGAAAAGATGCCGGCGATGAAAATGAGAACCGTAAAGAAATAGACGACTTGCCGGTGCTTGACGCACCAACGGGATAAATTGAAGTTCATCAGGTGTCACTTCCTTCCACTTTGACCTCCATCCCTTCCTTGAGTTTGCTGATGCCGCCCGTGACGATGCAGTCGCCTTCTGTCAGGCCCTCGGTAATCGTAACCGTGTCATCTTCGTAACTGCCCAAGGTAACAGGATGCAGAAAGACGCGGCCATCCGTGACAACCCAGATGCCAGTTTTCCCGGCAGCTTCATAGAGGGCGGAACGAGGAACCATGAGGGCGGCTGTGCCTTTTTTATTAAAGCCACTTTTGCGGTCATACCAAGCTGCGCCCCTTGAGGCATTTCCGTGAGGGAAACCCGGACCTTGTAGGTCTTTGTAGCAGGGTCTGCCATGGGGGAGATGTAACGGACCGTACCTGCTGCTTCTTCGTTATGAAGGGCCCAGAAAGTTACCGTGACGGGAGTTCCTGGTGCAATGGACGCAAGTCGGCTTTCGGGAACGAAAATCTCCACTTCCCGCTGTCCGTCCTGAATGACGGTTGCCATGGGGCTTCCCGCTGTGGCTACTTGTCCCACTTCGCCGGAAGGCGGCTACGACGCGTCATGATCGGCCGTAAGTTCTGTATAGCTGAGCTGGTTCTGGGGCCGTTTGGAGACTGGCTGATGCCTGGGAAAGGGCGGCACTGGCGGCTTCTTCCTCGGTCCGATACTGGTCCCACAAGGAGGCGCTGACGGCTCCCTCTTCATAGAGCTTCGTAGCGGCTGGCATTGTCGCGGGCAAGCTTGGCTCGGCTGGCGGCGGCATTTACGGCTGCTTCAGCGTTCCTGACCTGTTCCCTTACATCCTTTGGATCAATGGTCATGAGGACGTCGCCGGCTTTTACCGTATCGCCGAGGTTTACGAGGCGTTTGGTGATGCGCCCGTTTACCTGGAAGGAAAGGACGGATTCATATTTGCCTCGGACTGTGCCAGGATAGGTGTAGGTCCCACTCGTTTCATCCGTACCGACCGTTATGGTCCTTACATAAGGAATGGTCTTGGCGGTCTTGGGTGGGAAAAGGATCTGGTAGAGAGCGCGCCCCAAAAGGATGAGGAAGAAGAACGCGGCAATCAGGCAATCCGTTTTTTATGATGGGCCATATAGGCTTTGATTTGATTCATGGCTTGGGACTCCTTTCTGCTCTTTTCATGGGTGTCATGACAAAATCGATGAGTTCATCGAGGACTTCTTCTGTTGGTCTTTGATCGGGGTTAAGGGGAGTTGCCCGGTCCTTGACAAGGTAGAGGGTTTCCGTAATGGATTCCACCGTAAAGACGATATGGGAAAGCGCCCTCTCATCGGGAAATGGGTTCAGGAGACCTTCTTCGGCAGCCTTTTGGAAAAGGGATTTCAAATAGTTCCCCATGGAAGGATCCGCTGCCAAACCGTATCATCAAGAAGGCCCGAGGGCATGATGAGTTCCTTGTAGCAAAGATCGAGATGGCCTGACGGATCAAGCTGGTACGGAGCAGGGCCTTTAGGAAATAATGAATTTTTTGCAGGGAATCAAGAGGGGTCTCTTTCGTTTCCTGCTTGAGGTCATCAATGATCGAGAGCTGTCGGTCCACGACAGCGCGGTATAGGTCTTTCTTGCCTCCAAAGTAATAGGAAATAAGGGCGGGACTGCAGCCGGCCTTTTCTCCTAGTTCCTTGATGGTGACGGGATAATACCCTTTTTGTGTAAACAGCGCTTCCGCCGCTGTAATAAGGGCCCTGATCGTAAGGCTGGGATCCCTTTTTTTCATGGCAATCTTCCTTTCTATTAATTGATTAATTGATTAATTAATTAATAGTATACCACTCCTTTTTTGTTTTGTAGAGTAGGAAAGAGGCTAGGGGCTACCAAAAATGAAAAAACTTGTTATAATAAAAAGGAATTTACAAACAAAAGTTTGAATAATGGAAAGAAGGCGACCTATCATGAAGTTACTACATCCAGCAGCGCTGTTTTTGACCTTTGTCCTTACTGCGGGAAGCGCGGTGGCTTTTGCAGCCCCGGATCTTACGGAAGCCCTAAAAAAAGACGGTGGCGGTCCAGCTGCCTATCTTCATCAATTCGATCAAAAGGATTCCCCCTATTATGTCCATCCTGATTTTTACCGGATGAAGTCTCACGGCTCATTGCTTCTCCTTTCCCACTACCGGACGCATCAGCAGGAGACGGAATATACCTGCGGCCCGGCAGCGGCACTTACGGTCGCTGACTATTATCTTGGCAAATCGCCTCATAGTGAAATGGAAATCGCCCGCATCATGAACGCATCCGTGGGGAATGGAAGATGTAGGAACAAATACAAGGGGAATGGTGCGTTATTTTACCGGTATGGGCTGGACGGTCCATTCTTCCCTCACGGATGGTTCCCCGGAAACCTATGAGGCCTTTGTGGCCTTTGTGAAGCAGAACCTTTCCAAAGGCATTCCTATTATGGTTGAAAATGTGGATTGGGCGGTCATTGGCGCGTTATTATCGGGTTGATTCCCTTGGAGATGACAAGGGGGCCAATGATGTCCTGATCATGGCCGATCCCTATGACACAACCGATCATTTGCAGGATGGCTACGGCATTGTCCCCAGCCAGCGCTTTTATTATACGTGGTTTGATGCTAAGCTCTTTCGCCCTGGTGAAGCGGATCGGCAGTGGCTGACAGCTGTCCCGCCCCAAAAACTGAAGAAAGGAACGCATTGATATGGAATTGCTCCTTCTTGCCCTCTTGTTGGGGGCCCTCCTTTTTACCATCATCCTGCTCTTCCAGATGCAGCGTTCGCTCAGGGAACGGGATGCCTACGAGCCGAGGTAGCCCGGCAGAATGCAGAACAGCTGCGTTCGAGCCTTGATCAGAAGGTGACCTTGTCCATGAGCGTTGTCAGCGACCGACTTCAGCAGGTGAGCCGCAGCTTGGGAACGCTCCAGAGCCTTTCCCAGAATGTAGGGGATCTTAAGAAGGTGATGGGGAATGTCAAAAATCGCGGCATTTGGGGTGAAATGCAGTTGGCGCGCCTGCTTAGCGATATGCTGGCCCCTGATCAGTATGGAACGAATGTACCATCCGCCAAGAAGTCAGGAACGGGTGGAATTTGCCATCTGTCTTCCCGGGAAGGATGGAAAGACGCCTGTCTGGCTTCCTATTGATGCAAAACTGCCCCAAGAAGATTACCTGCGTCTTCTGGAAGCCCGTGAAACGATGATGAAGATGCCGCGCAGCAGGCCTTAAAAGGATTGGCGGCCCGGGTAAAGCAGGAAGCCCGGGATATTCGGGATAAATATATTGCCCCGCCGTACTCAACGGATTTTGGCATCCTCTATCTGCCCCTTGAAGGGCTCTTTGCGGAAGTGACCTCTGTGCCCGGCCTTTTGTCGGAACTGCAGCAGAAATATCGCGTGACCGTGGCCGGTCCAACAACGCTTGCTGCACTCATCAACAGCCTGCTCATGGGATTTAGGACCCTGATGGTGGAGAAAAAAGACGAGTGAAGTCTGGCGTTTTGTTGTCAGGATCCAGCAGGATATGGAAAGCTTTGATCTTGCTGTGGACCGGGCCCAGAAAAAAAATAGACGATGCGGCTTCTGCTTGGAGGCCGTATCCCAGCGTTCCAAAATCCTGAAGGACCATCTTGCCCGAGCCGAAAAAAATTTTCAAAATGCTCTTGACAAAACAAAACGAAAAGAAACTAAAATACAGAACATTAAAGATTTAAAACATTTAATTAATATCATTAAAATTATTGATGAAGGAGAATAGTACAGGTCTCCCATCCTCCAAGAGAGCCGCGATAAGGTGGAACGCGGCAGGGTGGGTCTTGGAATCCGCTCCGGAAATGATAGGGAAAGAACCTATCCGGCAGTGCGGCCGTTACCCCGTTTGAAGGCCCATTGGGTAAAACAAGGTGGCACCACGTGAGAGCTTCTCCCGTCCTTGGCGACTGTTGTCGCAGGGATGGGAGTTTTCTTTTTACGGGCGCGAGAGGAGGAAGCATCATGGAAAAACAAAAAGTGCTTGTCGCGGAACGGATCTCGGATAAGGGGGTGGTCTGCCTAAAGGCTGAGAAGGCCCTTGATGTGACCGTTGATTTTGACATCAAGCGGGAGGATCTCTTACAGGTCATTGGGAATTATGATGCCTCATTGTCCGCAGCGTGACAAAGGTCAACGAGGAGCTGTATGATGCGGCAAAAAACTCAAGGTGATTGGCCGGGCTGGCAATGGTGTGGATAATATCGATCTTGACGGTGCCACCAAACGGGGCATCATTGTGGTCAATACGCCGGAAGCCAATATCATTTCGGCCGCTGAACATACCATCGGTCTCCTGCTTGCAAGCTGCCGCAATACGGTCCGGGCCAACAAGATGCTCGAAGAAGGCATCTGGGAACGCAAGGACCTCAAAGGCAGCGAGCTCTATCATAAAACGCTTGGCATCATTGGGCTTGGCCGCATTGGGGCTCTTGTTACAAAGCGCATGCATGCCTTTGATATGCGCGTCATTGCCTATGATCCTTATATCCCTGATTCCCGTTTTCAGCGCCTTGGTGTGGAAAAATGTGAGACCTTGGATGATTTGCTGAAAGAAGCGGATGTCATTACCATCCACACGCCTAAGACGGAAGAGACGGTCAATATGCTGGGCGCGGCTGAATGGAAGAAGTGCAAGAAAGGTGTTCGCGTCGTCAACTGTGCCCGCGGCGGGCTTTACAATGAACAGGACCTTGCCGAAGCAGTGAAGGAAGGAATCGTAGCAAGCGTCGGGCTTGACGTTGTGGTGGATGAACCCAATCCCATCTCTCCCTCATCGGGATGCCTCAATGCGTTGTGACGCCCCACCTTGGGGCCAGCACTTTTGAGGCTCAGGATAAGGTGGGCCTTGCCATAGCCGAGGAAGTCATCAATGTCCTTGGCGGCAAGATGGTTCCCAACGCCGTGAACCTTCCTGCCATTGCGGCAACGGAACTGGAAGATCTGCGGGGCTACCTTGCACTGGGGGATGCCTTGGGAAAACTTTACTATCAATTGAAAAAAGCACCGGTGGACCGGCTGGAGATTGTTTATGAAGGGGCCGCGGCCCAGCAGGAGACGCAGATGGTGACCCGCAGCATCCTTCAAGGTCTCTTGTCACCGGTCCTGCGGGAACGGGTCAATATGGTCAATGCTGAACTGGCCGCTGAAACGCGGGGCATTACTGTGACAGAAGGTAAGGTCAAGGGGGAGGGCCGCATGAACCGAGTGGCTGTCCGCATTGGGCTGGTAAGGAGAGCTTTACGGCAGCTGGCATGGTGACGCCGGATAATCAGCCTCATATTACGGAAGTCGAGGGCTATCAGTTCGATACGATTCCGGCGCCTTACATGATTTTTGCCCGCAATGATGATAAACCGGGATGATTGGTCAGATTGGGACCCTTTTGGCGCCGGACACGTCAACATTGCGACCATGCAGGTCAGCCGTAAGAAAAAAGAAGGGACTGCATGATGGTACTCACCGTCGACAGCGCGGTCGATGGGGCTACCCTTGAGATTGTACGGAACCTTGACGGTATCAGTGATGCCCAGTTGGTCCGCCTCTGATCGGAACTGCAAAAAAGGACTGGAAGAGAAGGAAAATCCTTCTTTTCCAGTCCTTTTTCAAGGTTAGTCGATATCCGCCATCTCCATTCTTTTGAAGCGGGTGGACACAAGGTCGAGGAAATCCTGCTCCATCTGGGAAGGTTTGGTCTCTTTTTTTCGAATGGCGCCAAAGCGGAACCGTTCCTCGCAGCCAAGGAGCGGTACGGAGATGACACCGTAGAGGGAATCTTGGTCCGGATTCCATGATGCCACAGTAAGAAATTGGTTCGCGACAGGAGGCGCATCTGTTCCTGACGGTCATTGACGTAGATGATCTTGCGGGCGTTGTTCAGGTCGATGGGGCTGATTCCGTCGTCAGATGATAGATAAAATCCTCATACTGGCCAATGTAGCGGACAAAGCCGTAGTCGACAAGTTCTCGGATGTCGATACCATGGCGTCCAACGGTGCGGATGAGTTCATGTTCCGAGGAAAGGCATACATAAGCCGAAAGGTGGCAAGGGGTTCATAGATAAGGCCCTGCTCCTCAAAGTTCCTAGCAAGATCGTCCGCCTCTTTTCCGGCCATATGAAGGATGCCGATGTTGGAGCGGTTTTCCTTTACATCTTGGACGACATCGAGGGTGGCTCCTTCACAGAGCCGGCCCGTAAAACTGTCAATGTCCTGATAGCGTCGGCAAATCTCGTTGTAGCACTCTGCTGTATGGGAAAATCGGGTCATGCTTACATTGAGGCAGCTTTTTTCGATGCGGTGGGCATTCACCATGTTCTGGAGGCGGTCCATTTCCTTGAGGATGACCTGACAGTGGAGGAGGATGCGCTGACCGTCGACAGTGAGTTTTGTCCCGTGGCTGGTTCGGCGGAAGAGGGTAAGCCCCATTTCCTTTTCCAGCTGGCGGATGATGTGGCTCAGCTGGGGTTGGGAAATATAGGCGGCTTTGGCTGCTTGGGTAATGGAGCCGTATTTGGCGACGGCAGCAAAATAGCGTAAATTATTTGTATCCATGGTGATTTCCTTTACTCATTGGTTCCGATGCTGTGATATGGCTATTATATCATAGGAATGAGGGGGAAAGAGATTTTTCAGAGGCCATTTATAAATGCAATACCCCACATGCAGCATTCCAATTATCGCTGATGCCCGTTTCATTATTAATAAGAAATGAAAATATTCGAACTATTGTTAAAACAGTGAAAAGGAAGTGCGAACATGGTAGAAATCCTTGATGCAATCGACAGTGTCCTCTATTATCCCATCCTGCTTGTGGTCATGGCCGCGGCCGGTCTTTATTTCAGCCTCCGCATGGGATTTGTACAGATTCACCGGCTCCCCGAGGGGATGCGTCTTGTCATGGCAAAACCGACGGATGAAAAGGGGACGAGCCCTTTCAGGCGCTGATGGTCTCTTCGGCTGCCTGCGTTGGAACGGGCAACATTATCGGAATCTCTACGGCAATCTGCTCGGCGGTCCTGGCGCCGTCTTCTGGATGACCGTCATGGCCTTATTGGGGCCGCATCATCTTTTGTGGAGTGCACCTTGGCGCAGATCTATAAGCGGAAAAATTCCGATGGGACAAGCTATGGCGGACCGGCTTATTACATCGAAGATGCCCTCCACAACAAGACCCTTGCCACGGCTTTTGTTGTCTTTCTGCTTCTGACCTATTCTTTTGGTTTTAACCTTGTCTGCTCCTACAATGTACAGTCTACTTTCTCTGTCTACAGTTTCTATGATCCCAGCGTGACGCCCGCCATCATCGGGGCCATCCTTGCCATCTTGTGTGGGGCCTGTGTCATGGGTGGTGCCAAACGAATCGAAAAAGCGGCCAGTATCCTTGTGCCCTTCATGGGTGTGGCTTATGTCATTGTAACGGCCATCGTCCTTGTCATGAATCTTGGCATGATCCCCTATGTCATTTCCATGATCCTCGAAGACGCATTCAATTTCAAGGCTATCCTTAGCGGTGTAGCAGGCAGCTGCCTTGTCATGGGCATCAAACGCGGCCTGTATTCCAATGAATCAGGGTCGGATCTGCACCAAACGCCGCCGCTTCAGCCATCGTATCCCATCCGGTCAAGCAGGGCCTCGTGCAGATGCTTACGGTCTATATCGATACGATCATCCTCTGCAATGCCACGGCCTTCATGTGCTTTGTTTCCGGTGTGTCCCTACCAAGGAAGCCGCTGGTGCGGTTTGGGTACAAAACTCCCTTTTCAGCGAGCTGGGGCATTTTGGACCGCTCTTTATTACTGTGGCTATGTTGATTTTCTCCTTTACGACCCTCATCGGCAATATCTATTATTGTGAAAATGGACTTGCGTACCTGAATGGTAAGAAGATGCCGAGCCCGTCCTTCATGAGAGGATTCCACATCTATGCCATCCTTATTGTCTTTATTGGGGCCATCATTCCCATGACGCAGCTTGGAGTCTTGCCGATATCACCATGGGCGGCATGACTCTCATCAATCTGCCGGCCTGTGTTGCCCTATCCGGCGTTGTCATCAAGGCCTACAAAGACTACGAAAAGCAAAAAGCGCAGGGCCTTGATCCGGTCTTTAAAGCGGAATCCATCGGGATGGACCCCGAGGAACTTGATTTCTGGAAATAATTTCATTGAGAAAGGGGTTACACACTATGGCAGTTGACGTACAATCCATCTTGGAAATGGCTCTCGAAAAAGGACGCAACGTCCTTTATGAAGGTAAGGTGGCAAGCTACATCCCAGAACTTGCCAAGCCGATTCGTCCAACCTTGGCGTCTGTCTCATGAAAAAAGATGGGACCATCTATAAGGCCGGGGATTACAACATTCCCTTCACCATGCAGAGCATTTCCAAGACTTTTTCCCTTATCTTGGCGCTCCAGACGGCAGGTTACGATAAAGTCTTCAGTAAAATTGGCATGGAGCGACTGGTGATCGCTTTGACAGCATCCTGCAGCTGGAATTAAAGGATTGGCGTCCTTTTAATCCCATGATCAATGCGGGTGCCATCGTTACGGCAAGCTGTGTAGAAACGGAAGATCCCTTCGGCAGTTTCCTGGAACTTGTCCGTAAAGTCTGCAATAATCCTCGCATCAGTCTCAATGAAGAAGTCTATCAGTCTGAAAAACGAACGGGGACGCGGAATCGTTCCATTGCTTTTCTCCTAAAGAGCGACAATGTCCTTGATGGAGAACCGGAAGATATCCTCGATATTTACTTCCGCATGTGCTCTGTCATGGTAACGGCCAAGGATCTTGCCCGTTATGGTATGGTCCTTTCCAACCACGGCATCGATCCTGATACAGGTGAGCAGCTAATCGATCCCACCATTGTACGGATTGTGACGACCCTCATGATGCTCTGCGGCATGTATGATGAATCGGGCGAATATGCAGTTAAGGTCGGACTGCCTAGTAAAAGTGGTGTCGGCGGCGGCATCGTGGCCATTTCCCGTAAAGGGGTGGGCATTGGTACCTTTGGGCCGATGCTCAACAAAAAGGGAAACTCCGTCGGCGGTGAAAAGATTCTGCAGGTCCTTTCCCGGGAACTGGGGCTTCACGTTTTTGACCTGGCAACCTTCTGATGCTGAAAGGGCTCAGGACTTTCGAATAAAAAGATGACCAGCTCCTTTGGGAACCGGTCATCTTTTTTATTCTTCCTCTTTGTCAGAACCGAATTGGCTGCCTCCGCTGGTGACCCATTTTTCAAGGTCAGAAAGCCGGAATTTCCACTGCTTTCCAATTTTGACTGCTGGAATGCCACGCTTTTCACGCAGCCAGGAACGAACCGTAACCACACTGACCCCTAGGTAATTTGCTGCCTGTTCAATAGAGACCCATTTATCCATGGGATCGACTTGATGCGTACTGTTTTCTTTGGGCATATGATTTCTCCCTCCCATAAGTGCGTCTACTCTTCTGCCAGGCAAATCTTGGGCCTGACACGCTAAAATGGAACGATAGCTTCCAGGAGCTCCATCATCCCGGATGATAGCCATGATTTTTCTCATCAATAACGAAAGCTATCAAAGAATAGAGTCGTTTTTCATTCGCTATTATTATATACTGAAAGCCTAGTAAAAAACAATTATTATTTCGGAAAAAACTTGAACAAATAGTCTAAAAGAACACTTCTCGGGAAGCGGTTTTCTTTCCTGCCGACTCATGGTACAATGCGAAGAGAATCTTTTGGGAGGGCAACATGAGCTGTCACGCTTGGTGTACGATCAATCCGTTGATGAAGGCCTATCATGATCAGGAATGGGGCGTTCCGCTCCATGATGATCGGGCCCTTTTTGAATTCTTGATGCTTGAGGCCCTGCAGTGCGGACTGAGTTGGGATCTTATCCTCAAAAAACGGGAGGCCTTGAAAGAGGCATTTAGGGGGTTTGACCCTCTGACCATTGCCACTTTTGGGGAATGCGACGTGACCCGTATCATGGCCACGGACGGTGTCATCCATTCGGAACGCAAGATTCGTGCCGTCATCAAAAATGCCCGGGCCTATCTTGCCGTTGCCAAGGAATATGGCAGTTTTGACCGCTATCTTTGGGGGTATACAAAGGGAAAGACCCTCTTTTACAAAGGGCATGGGACAGGGACCCTCCCGACCGCCAATGGCCTATCCAGGCTATCAGCCGGGACCTTAAGAAGCGGGGCTTTTCCTTTGTCGGACCTGTCACCATTTATTCCTATCTTGAAGCTGTCGGCGTCATCAACGATCATGATGAATCATGTCCTCGCTATCAAGCGCTCTTTAGCCTCAGCGATGCGGTCTGGGCCGATCCCTTTGAAGAAAGCTGACCTTTTTGGAAAGGACCACGATTATGAAAAAAACACATCATAATGGGGTGATGCTTGTTCTTATTGGGGCAACGCTATGGGGAAGCAGCAGCAACAGTTTGGAATACCTCATGACTTATCAACATTTTTCCTGGGATACGGTCCTTGCAATCCGCATGGTTGTCACGGCCGCGGTCTTTCTTTTGATCAGCGGCCTGCGTGGGGAAAAGCTCCTGGAGCCTGTCAAAAAGGATTTCTTGAGGCTCCTTCGCTTTACGGTCCTGGGTCTTTATACCATGCAGGTTCCTTTTACGATTGCCATCCATTACAGCAATGCAGCAACAGGAACGGTCCTGCAGTATCTCATGCCCGTTATCCTGCTGGGTTATTACCTTATTTTGGAACGACGGCGTCCTCGTCGGCGGGAAGCAGTGGCCGCTTTCCTTGCCATTGTCGGAACCTTCCTCATTGCGACAAAAGGGGAGGGAGCAGCGCTTGCCATCTCTCGGGAAGCCCTTTTCTGGGGCATCCTGACGCCTTTGGTATGGCATTTTATACGGCTTTCGCCGCCGATCTCCTGCACCGCTATCCGACCTTTCTGATTATCGGCTGGGGGAGCCTGGGCAACGCCCTGCTCCTTATGGCCTCAATCATCCAACCCTTGAAGGGACCCTGTGGACGGCAGGTACCCTTGCCGCCTTTGGTATCATCATTGTCCTGGGAACCCTCATTGCCTATACGGTGTACCTTGAAAGCACGAAATATATCCCCGCCTCGGAAACCGGTGCCCTTGCGGCTTTTGAACCGCTGTCCGCTTATGCGGTATCCATCCTCTTTATGGGAAACCGCGTGGGTTTTGTGGAAATGGCGGGTGCTGTGCATCATGGTCATGGTATGGATGCTTTCCAAAAAGGCTTGATCAGATGAATCATCATACGACTCATCATACGAACGTCCAAGCAAACTGTAACATTTGGAATAGTCGAATCTTCCTTGGTGGAGAACTTGCCTAACTAGTTGACAGGTCATTTTGTACCCCCTATAATCAATTCATATTTTAAGACTATGAATTGACTATAGGGGGTATTGTGATGAGTGAAGGAAAAGCGTATCATTTTGAAACACTGCAGCTCCATGTAGGGCAGGAACAGCCGGACCCATCGACCGGGGCCCGTGCCGTACCGATTTACATGAGTACATCCTACGTCTTTAAGGATTCTGCCCAAGCATCGGACCGTTTTGCCTTGAAGGATGCTGGTTTCATTTACAGCCGGCTGGGGGATCCAACAAGCGATGTCCTTGAAAAACGCCTTGCTGCACTGGAAGGCGGCGTGGGAGCACTTGTGACCGCAACGGGGGCGGCGGCCATCAGCTATACCATCCAGGCCCTTTGCCATAAGGATGACCACATTGTGGCCGCAACAACCATCTATGGCGGGACCTATAACCTTTTTGCCCATACCTTGCCTGACTTTGGCATTGAAACGCCCTTTGTCGATCCGACAAAGGGTTCATCCGTTTTTGAAGGGGCCATCCGGGAAAATACGCAGCTCCTTTACATTGAGACCGTAGGCAATCCGAATGCCAACCTCATTGACATCGGCGCCGTGGCGGAGATTGCCCATAAACATGGAATCCCCCTTGTGGTGGATAATACCTTTGCTACGCCTTATCTCGTCCGCCCTTTTGAGTTTGGTGCCGACATCGTTGTCCACTCGGCGACAAAATTCATTGGCGGTCATGGTACGACTGGGCGGGGTTATTGTGGACAGCGGCAAAT
>ENA-OQAN01000405-OQAN01000405.1-human-gut-metagenome-genome-assembly--contig:-NODE-405-length-23487-cov-3.195719_pt1 | contig 23487 bp, 29 predicted proteins | sample MGYA00242735_ERZ504527 | MGnify/ENA primary metagenome ERZ504527 (study PRJEB26092, sample SAMD00036230) | human gut metagenome | host: Homo sapiens | study: EMG produced TPA metagenomics assembly of... | reverse complement strand
CCCAACTCAACGCCGCCGTCCCAGGTAGCGGCACCGCCCACGGTAAGCGGGTCACCGCCGGCGCGCATCACGGCCTCCTTCTGGTCCAGGATGCCGCACGCCTCCACGATGCATCGATCACCGTCTCGGGGCGAATGGCGCACCCGGGCGCGTACACGTCCACGGGAATCGCGCGGTCCACGCCGCCGATCACGTTGTAAGCATCGCGGAACACGCCGCCCGAACACGCGCAGATACCGCAGGCCACCACACACTTGCTCGAGCATCTGGTTGTAAATCTGGCGCACGACGGCAGATTCTGAGCGTTGACCGAACCCGTCACCAAAAAGATGTCCGCATGCTTGGGGTTGCCGGTATTGACCACGCCAAAGCGCTCCGCATCGAACAGCGGCGTGAGCGAGGCCAGCACCTCGATATCGCATCCGTTGCAGCTCGAACCGTCGTAATGAATAACCCACGGCGAGCGCGACATTTTATGATCCATAGATGCCGCCTCCTAAATAAACACGTCGACGAGGATGGGCATAAGGTTGAGCAGGCCAAACACCAGCGCCACGCCCCAGCCGAGCTTAAAGCAGCTGCGCCAGGTGCTGCGCGCGAAGGTGTTGTCGATCAGCACCTCGACAAAGTACGTCGCAGCCATCACGACCAGGGCTACGACCCAGCTCACGGGGTTGTCCCAAACAAAGAACATGCCCACCCACATCAAAAACAGCACGGTCTCGCACCAGTGCATAAGGGTCATCTTGGCCAGCGTGCCGCCGCTCATCTCGGTGGCGACGCCCTGGACGATCTCCTGATGCGCGTGATGCGAGTACGAAAGATCGAACGGCGACTTGCGCAGCTTGATGGTGAGCACCGCGAGCAGCGCGAGAAAAATGGGCGCGCTGTACACGATGATGGGGGCCGACTGCCCCGTCACGGCGATGGAATCAAAGCTATCGGTGGCAAGGTACAGGCCCACGCTCATCAGCAAAACGGCGGCTCGTAACTCATAACCTGCAGCAGCTCGCGTCGCGCCGACCTGGGCAAACGGGCTTTGCGTCGAGGCGGACGCCAACACCACAAAGATCGCGGCGAGCGTCACCATAAAAGCGCACAGCAGCGTGTTGGAACCCGACACAAAGATGCCGCCGCCCACCACGGTAAAGATGAGCGCACACGCCATGTAGGTATCGTCCATGGTGTTTACGCTGGCGGGGGCCTTGCGCAGCAGCTTGGCAACGTCGTAGAAGGGCTGCAGCAAGCGCGGGCCCACGCGGCCCTGCATGCGAGCGGACAGCTTGCGGTCGATGCCGTCGATCAGGCCGCCCACAAGCGGCGCAATCAGGCAAATGCACGGTGCCTATAAAGATGCCCACGACGCCCGAGCCTTCAAAATACTTGCCGCGCAGCACCGAGGGCGCACTCATGCAAGCCGCTCGGGCCCAATCCACGCGCAACACAGCAGCGCAAACAAGATAATGCTGCAGCACACGACGCTGCCCGCGGGGCCAATACGCTTCTCGCCAAGGGCGTCCTCCGAGTACCAATTGCGCTTTTCGGCCTTCACCTCGTGTCCCATCGAGCCGCGGAAATGGCGATATTTGTCGGTTCCCACGCCCGAAAGATATACGTTTACGTGCGGTTTGTTGCTCACGCGGAATGAAGTCAGCAGCACCACGCGATAAACGCCACGATAACCACCATCAGATACATGGAGTCCTTGCCAATAACGTACGGCACGCGGCCAAACACCATGGCCAAGTAAGGCGACACCAGGCCGCTCGAGATAACCGGGAACGCCACGCAGCACAGAATCAGCAGCGCGGCGATGGTGTTGAGGGCCATCCATTCGGTCTTATGGACATTGACCTCAACGTTTTGAGCCGTGGGGTCGACGCCCGAAAGCTTGGCAAGCCACTTGCCCCAGAAGTAAAACGTCGCGGCCGAGCCAAAGGCCAGCACCATGATCATGAGCACGTTGCCGGTCTGGGCAAACGCCACCAGCGCCCCACTTGGACACGAGCATGCCAAACGGCGCCACAAACATGCCCATGATGCCCAGCATCATCAGGCGCGTCAGGTGCGGCATGCGGCTGAACATACCGTCCATGTCCTCGATATCGCGGCTGCCGATATGATGCTCGGCCGTGCCCACGCACAGGAACAGCAGCGACTTTGCCACCGTATGGAACAGGATTAGGAAGATGGCCGCCCATACGGCCTCGGGCGCGCCGACACCCAGGCAGGCACTGATGAGGCCCAAGTTGGAAATGGTGGAGTACGCGAGCACGCGTTTGGCGTTGCTCTGCGAGATGGCCATGAGGGCAGCGAGCAAAAACGTGATGGCGCCCACACTCGTGACCATAAAGCCGGTCACGGGGTAGATGGCATAGAGCGGGCTCAGCTTGACCATCAGGAACACACCGGCTTTGACCATGGTTGACGAGTGCAGCAGGGCGCTCGTGGGGGTGGGGGCAACCATGGCGCCGAGCAGCCAGGTGTGGAACGGCATCTGTGCGGCCTTGGTGAGTGCAGCAAGCGACAACAGGACGACCGGCATCACCAACAGCGCGGATTGTGCGGTTCCGGCGCCGGAAAGCTCGATCATGCCCGAGATGGTCAGCGGCATGCCGTTGACGTTCAGGAACATAAGGCCCGCCAAAAACGCGATGCCGCCCAGCATGTTGAGGATGATCTGGGTGAAGGCGTTCTTGATGGCCTCGGGCGTGCGCGTGTAGCCAATCATGAGGAACGAGCACACGGTGGTGATTTCCCAGCCGCAGAACAGCCACTCAAGGTTGTCGCTCGTCACGATGACGAACATGGCCGAGAGGAACAGGAACATAAGCGCCAGGAACTGCGGGCGACGGTCGGGCGCGGTCTGTCCGCGCAGCGCGGCCTCGTGCTCGTCGTGGGCCTGGAAGTCCTTCATGTAGCCCAGGGCATACAAGCAGATTAGACTGCCAACGATGCCGACGGCGAGGACCATGATCACGCTCATGTAGTCCAGGTAGAGTGGCGTTGCCGTGACGGCTTCGGCCGCGGGCAGCGTCATGGCTGCAAAGGCGAGCGAGCCCACCAGCTGGACTATGCCGAGCACCGTGGTGAGCGCGTTCCTATATTTGTACGCGTTGTACAGGATGACGGCGCACAGGATGACATCGATGGCGGAGCTGATGATCGAGAGCACATGCGAGGTGCCGGGGGCGACCTCAAAGCTCTGTGGGCCCGCGCCAAAAAACATGACGGCGACTACAACTGTCACCGCCATAATGATGCCGGAACCTATGAGCCCACCGCATCGCGGGCGCGGTCACCGCGCGCGAGCAGCATGCCCAGCGCCGGTACCAGCGGAAACAGGGTAAGGAAATACAGTAGCGTCATACCATCACTCCCCCATGCAAAAACGCTGCAATTGTTTAACGTTATAGCTCAATTGAGGAGTAGCGGCGGCGGGTTTTCGGTCAACTGGGGAGTTTTGTACGTGCGGGGTAAGGAGTCTGTCCGCATTGGAGCAGAGGGGCGGCAAGAAAAATGCGCCCCTGTGGGCGCACCATCCCGTTCGCTATTCCGCCTTTTTAACGCGCGGCTTGCGGCCGCGCGGCTTATCGACCAGCGCGGACTCACCGCTCTCGCGATACTGGCGGCACCAAGCCTTGACTGAAGACTCGCTGGGAATCTTGTGCTTGATCATAGCCTCGCGAACCGTCAGGCCGTTTTCCAAACGGTCCTTAACCACGGCGAGCTTTACGTCGTACGAATAGGTGTGATGACGAGCGCCCGCGTTGAGCACGGCGTCGGCACCGCCCACGGCATATGCGCGGGCCCACTGACGAGCCGTGGCCTGGGGAATGCCAAGCTTTGCGGCGAGGGCGCGGTGACCGACCCCCTCTTGGAGGATCTCGACGGCGCGCTGCCTAACCTCGGCGCATGCGTGCGAGTCCTAGTTGCTTCCGACATACCTGCCACTTCTTAGCCTTAACCGTTAATTTGCTTTCTTACGTGCTTGTTAGATAGTAGCATTTTGCTGTTCCCGCGTAACAGTTAATTGAAAATCGCAACGGCGGCATCTGGGTATTTGCCATTCATTTGCAACAGTTCTTTAGGTTTTATTTACGCAGCTAGTTGGCTCGCGGCTCATTGACGGTGTTTTACCAACCAGATTGGTATCTTTTTGTTTAGCTGGTATGGTTTGTGCAATTATTAACCCCTCGTCAGTCCGCACCTAACATGTCAGCTTTCCACTTGCTTCCCAACTTTCCACTTAACTTTCCAGCTTTCCACCTTAAGTGGTAAGTTAAGTGGAAAGCTGGAAAGAAGTTGGGAGACCGAAGCATGGGCGACGGACAGCCCTACTTCGCGAGTCGATACCGTTGTCGCGGGCTGCGCGGAGCTCCATCGCCTCAATCTTGCCCGCACCAATCAAGCCTTTTATGTGGTTGGAAACGGCGCTCCTGCTCAAACCCGAAGCGTCGGTGAGCTCCTTGGTCGAGGCCGAAGAATGTGTTGCCAGGTAATCCAAGATTGCCTCGTCCACATGCCCCACAGACGTCACCTGTTCCGCCCGCATTATCTTTCGCTTATCGAACGTCAACGAAAAAGAAACTGTCGAGTTCTTTGGTTCGGGCGGCAACATGTTTGCCCGCTCGAGCTGCTCACCTATCTCCTGATAACCAGTGCCGCGATTTTCGACCACGTAGCCACCGTCTGGGTACGGCGTGGTCTCGAGGATATTTGAAAGGAACTGGTTTCTGGATGACGAAACCCCAGAAACTCCCAGCGAATCGATCGTTACGTCGCCGTACAGCCCGCCGGGATTGAGAATCTCGACGCGGTCGATATACAAGTTGACCTGCACTTGTGAGCCGCGCGCGGCGGAAGAGTAGTCGCGGTGCATGAGCGCGTTCGCCACCGCCTCGCGCAGCGCCACGGGCGGATAATCGGGCACATCTTTCCGGAACGCGCCCTCGATAACCGCTGCGTTTCGGGTGTTTCTCGCAACGGCGGCAAGCACGTCCTCAATCATGAAAGGGATCGGACCCAAAATGGTCTGAGAATCCACAAAACGCTTGTTATCACTTACTCGCTGCGTTTTTGTGGTCCCGGGGTACGCCGTAAAGGTCACATTGAGACGTGGGAAGAACTTTTGCGGAAACCGTCCCATCGCGACAATTGCAGCAAGCGTCGGCACGATTGCGTCGTCCACCCTTTTGGTCACATGCAGGTCAAGGAGAATCTCATCGTCGCTTCTGGTGCCCAAAAGCCTAGGGTGTAGCTCGCGCTGGCGTTTTATAAACCCTTGCAAAAGATCGGCGTCAAGGTCATCGAGCGTGGCACCTTCGACCGGCTCGTCGTCGTATGTAGGCTGAACATGCTCCTCCATAAAGCGATCGATTTCGTAGGGAGTCATGCGCCGGTCGCCGTCGCCCGTACGGATAAAGGACGAATCGTACATTCCGCGTGCCGCAATATAGCAGGGTTTATCGCGTGGATGCATTTCTTTGATGCGCGCGCAAAGCACCAGCTTACCCTCGAAGGGGAGCACTTGGATATCCGGCCTCACAACGGGCGTCAGCTTTTCACATGCAGAAGAGAGGGCGTCTTGCATCTTGCGGGCATCAAAACCCTCGACGGGCATAAACCCGTTCTTTTCGGAAATGCCGAGGATGATAAAGCCGCCCTGCGCGTTGGAAAATGCCGAAAGCGTCTCGACGATGCTTTTGGGGAGCGCGCCCTTGGCTTCTTTTACTTCGTACTGCTGGGTGTCGTTTCCTATTGCCCGCAGATGATGGATAACCTGCGCCAACCACTCCTCATTCATGCCGAACCTCCCAACTTTCCAACTTTCCACCTAACTTACCAGCTTTCCACTTAACTTTCCAGCTTTCCACCTTGAGTGGTAAGTTAAGTGGACAGCTGGAAAGTTGGTGGAGAGCCGGGGCAGCAGTAGGCCAAGCGAACAAGAAAAAGGGCGGCAACCGGGTGGTTGCCGCCCCTCGCGTAGCTAGTTGGTTTTCGTCTCGTGCCGAATGCCCTCGGTGTTGATGCGCGCTAGCGTGTACGTCACGTAGTCGGAGTGCGAATAGCCATCAAGGTTGCTAACGTTGACCGGTGTGTCGTCGACAACGTTGCCGGTCATAATATTGGCCGTAAGCACCAAGCGGTAGTTTGCGTAAGTTTGGTTCTCACCCTCAACATTCGTATTCACTTTAACGCGGAAGGCATGCTTAAAGGCAAGGCTGTTGCCGTCGCGCGTGAGGAACGCGCCGTTGGTCTTGGTGTCGGTGAACACATAGCTGTTGCCGTCGGCGGATGCCGCACCCGTGCCTAGGAAATCGCTGCCGAGCACCGTAATGTAGTTCGAGATATCGCCGACCGGAGCATAGCCGCCATTATCTTGCCGCTGCTCCAGGCTCAGCGTGTAGGTCACCGTGTTTGCGGCGTCGATCTTAGCTCGGCGCCCGTGAGCTTGCTCAGGTCGTAGGTACCCACCAGAGCGATCTCGCCGTCAGCGGACTTGAGGTCATCGATGTTGATGCCCAACTGGGATTTCTTAGACGCCTCGAGCGCGATGGTCGATGAGCCCACATCCATACGGTAGTAGCCGGCGCCGCCATCGTTGTATGCCGAGTTGCTACTGGTGCTGAGCGTGTCGGCATGCGTGGAAAGGTACGCGCGGTAGTTGGGTTTGGTGTAGCGGTCGGTGCCGCTGTTCTGCGAGGCCACGATACCCGCCTGGCAGGCAGGCTCCGTCATGGTGAGCGCGGCCCTCATGGTAACGGTGAAGGCGTTGACATGGTTCTTGGCGATCTCGCGCAGGCCCGACATATCGATGGGATTACCCTCAGCATCGGTAAGCACCAGTGACATGTCGCCACCGTTCGCAGTCCAACTAAGGCCCGACACCACTGGGGTCTCCTTCGTGCCGGCCAGATTCCAACCCGACCCGCCCCAGGTGCAGTAGTTATCACCCACCTTAACGTAGAACTCATACGTGCCCTGCGTGCCCGTGGGGTATCCTACCGAGTCCGCGATGACGCCATCGTGATAGGTGACAAGCACGAATCGAGCTGATAATACAGCGCGTCAGAGCTCGTGTATTGCTGGCTCGAGTCAAACGTCACGGTGTCGCTCACGTTCATGGAAAGCGAATAGGTGGCTTCCTTGAGCTCCATCCGGTTGATGCTGTCCCTGTTGTCGACGAGGTTACGCTTGTTGTCAACGAGGCTGTGCGTGTAGTTTGATGCCACGCTGTAGGTCGAGGGCGTATTCTGGTGCCCATCCTCGGCAGCCTTGCCGTCGGCTGCTTTCTTGCCTCGCAGCAGGTAGTTGATGTGCTCGTTGAGGCTCGTGTCCACCGTGGTGGCGGTGTAGCCGTTGACGCCCGCGGACCCCGCCGGCGTGCGCACCACCAAGTAGAAGTTTTCGCTCTTGGGCTCTTCCTTATCAACGGAGAGGGTATAGAACGTGCCCGTCGCGTCGGAAGAAGTGCGCGCGCGGTAGTACGCGCCATCGACCTTGGCGCCAGCCATCTTCGCGAGTTCGGCCTGGCTCTTGTCCTTGACCTCGTCATCGGCGAGCTTGACCCAAGCGCCGTCCTTGTCCTCCTTGGCCTCATCGGCCTTCACGCCCACGATTTCGCTCAGCCACGGTTCGGTGTAGTAAGCCTTGTTGCCAGCGTCCACAAACTCGGTGAGCTTGACTGACGTCGCGCCACCCGTGCCCACCGTGTAGTGATATTCGCGGCTGTTGTTGGCCGTGTCCACGAGTGTGAGCTGTGTACCCTCGGGCAGCGTGGCACCGAAGGTAATGCTCTTGTTGAGCGGACCCATAGAGCCGCCGGCTTCGAGCAGCGTGTTCCAGCCGTAATCGACCGGCTTGCCCCGAGCGCTGCCATAGGTCCAGGTAAGGTAGCCGGTCATGGTGTCGCCGCTGCTCACAAGTACGTGCTTGTCGTATTTTGTCGCATAGTCGGCAGCCTTGAAGTTCGCACCTTCGGAGTAGGTGGCGGTAAAGTCGATCTCGAGCATGCGCTTGACGATGATGGGTACCTGTACACGGTAGCTCTGGCCGGCCTCGCTAAAGGTGACCGTAAGCAGCGTGAAGCGCCCCTGCTCATTGTCCCAGTCGGTGCTCGCGCGGAATGCCATAGAGCTCGTGCCATTGTTGAGCACCTTGAGCGTGGGCGCTTGCGAGGCGGCTACGTCCTTGACGAAGGTGCCGTTATCGGCGAGCGAGAAGACCTCGGCGGTGGCGGTCACATGCGCGGTGCTGCCGTTGAGGCGGCGGGCATCGGAGAAGCCGCCATTGGTCACGATGTTCAGGTAGCTCTCCACCGTCGTGGTATCGTTGCCCGGAATCACGAGCACGGGGAAGTCAGTTTTGGCCTTCTTGCCCGAAGTAATGTTGTTAGCGTTATAGGTGCTACGCGAGCTGTCCGCGCTATAGGTGCTCGTGTTTTGGTATGCGCCGCATCATTGATGCCGGCGATGTTGGTGTAGGTGTAGCGGCCGGGAACGCGGGCACCCGCTTGGCTTTGGATGGTCGTCGCGGTGTCAATGGCGGCGCCGTCGCCAAACAGGTAGCGGTCGGTGGTGTCGCCGTCGGAGGCACGCACGCCAGTGTGCTCACGGGCCTCGTGGTCACGTACGGACTCGTTGCCGTGGTAGCAGTATCGCCTGCGCCGTAAAGCGTTTTGTTCTCGTTGGGCGCGGCAGCCGTGCCGTTGTAGTCGCCGAAGGCAATATTAGTTTTCTCGTTAACAGCAGCCGTATTCGTATTGGTCGTGTAAACCATCGGCGGCAGGTCGCTCGTGGTCTTGCCACTACCGGGCTTTACTTCCACGCCCGCTGCGGAAAGGCTGTACTTACCATCCCCGTGTCAACCTCGCCCAAGAGTACGCCCTGGGTTTTGCCCGCATTGTAGCTATTGCTATCCATGAGCACGTTTAACAGATGGAACTGGCCGCGCCCGTCGCCCATAATGCCGCCGTTGGACCTTTCGCTAAACGTGGTGTTGGATACCTTTGTGTTGGTAACGTCAATGACGACGGATCCGCTGTTACTCGCGTTATTCGCGCCCAGCAGACCGCCGCTCCAGTTACCCTTAATCGTAGCGTTCTCGATCGCGATGTTGTTGCAGGCTATATTCACATTGCTGAAGAAGTAGCCGATAAGCCCGCCCGAGCATTTGCCGGTGCCGGCGATGCTGACATTCTTGACACTGCAGTCGTCGAACCAGTACTTGTTGGGGCTACCGCTACTCGTAACCTCACCAATCAGGCCGCCCGCATTGTAGATGCTATTGTTCGTTCCGGCCTTATCGCCGATGACGGCGTTCTCGGTGCCGTTTCCGCCATCAATGCGCACGTTGCTCATAGAAATAACGCCGCCACGGCGCGTCCGACCACGCCGCCGGCGCCCATATGGTCATCGGAGTTCGACCCGGTGGCTAGCACGTTTACCCCAGAGATGACTGCCGTGCACGACGACTGGGCCGCTGTGGTGGTGCCGATGTTGGTGTTGACCGAGATATCGCTTCTTTCGACATAGCCGAGCACGCCGCCCACGTAGGCACTGTCCCTGTGGCAGTTATGGTCGAGTTTTTGCCAACGGTCCTTTCGCTCACCCCTGTGCTTGCGGTTGTCCACACACCGCACGCGAGCGACCGTACCCACATAGCCACCGACATTCTTCTCGCCCGTGACGTTAAGGCCAGTGTATGAGCAGTCATAGAGATACGCGGGCCCCACCCGTCCCCGAACTCGACCATATAGGTTCTGTCTTCGCTCGTAGTTCGTCTGGCGCGGCCCGAGCTGCCAAGAAGCCTCCTACGCTCTTTGCGCCCGACACGGTGCAGTTCTTCATCTGCACGTTGCGGTAGATGCCGCACGTGCCGTCGTCGTAGTTGGCCGTTGCACCCGCCAAAAGGCCGGCACCGGTAAGGTCGTTCGGCGCCTCTCCTGGTTTGCTTCGCCGTTGGTGTCGATATAGGTGAGCGCTACGTTGCAGTTGCTAAAGGTGAGGTCTTTGACCTGCGCGCCGTCGTTCGCGGTGACGCTCTGCCCCACATTGGTGGAGGTGAACATCACGGTGCTGAATAGACCACCCACGCCCGAGACCTTATAGTCGTCGTCGGCGTATTCGACGACGCCGTAGGCGGTGCCTTCGGTACCCACCGTGATGGTGGCGCCGTTACCGTCGATCGTGGCTACGTGCGGCGTAATACGGTCGCGGTCGGTGCCCGGCTGGTTCGAATTGCAGGCATTGGAATAGTAGCGGCCGTTTAGGCCCACGTACCCGTGCCGTAGTCGGTCATATCGTAGGTGTCGCCCTGCTTGAACTCCAAGCTCATGCCGATCGATTTCGACGCGCACACATAGCCCGTTTGGTAGTCGGCAGCGTAGGACGCCACCAGGTAGGGCGAATTTACATCGTCATCATGGTCGAGCGGGCCGTGCCACCCCTGCTTGCCGGGGGCCTTCTGGTCGTCGTTTTTGGCGATTTCGAAATCGCCGGCAGCACTCTCAGGCTTGCCCACATTTGCGTAGTTAGCATTCCGTACCTTGCCATATTCCTTGTTGCCAAACAGGTAGCCGCATATCGCCGGGTCTTGCGAATCGCTGCCCCAGTAAGCCTTGGAACCGCGGAACACGCCATTATTGGAGTAGTTGGTATGTGCCGCGCCAGCACCCGCACCCGAGCTGATGATGGCCGAGAGCACCAAAAGGCCCTGGGCGTTTTTCACCATGGTCACAGGAGCCTCGGCGTTAGTGCCGAGGTACTTGTTGTCGGTGCCCGTGGTGGTGACACAGGGGGTTCCTTTTTTTGTGAGCTCGTTAATCTGGTAGTTAGCGTTACCGTTTTCAACCTTACAGCCCTCGCTAAAGGCATAGCCATCAATCACGCGACCGACGTAGGGATTGTTGTAGAGATCAAAGTTGCCCTTTCCCAGACCACGAGATTTGTCACCAGTTCCAGCACGCCAGGAAGATTTTCCGCTTTTGTCCATATTGCGGAAAATCACGCCGCCACCCGCAATGGCACCGACGTAGCCACCAATGGGAACAAGATGCGGCTTGTCGCCACCGCCCGTGACGGTAAATCCCGTTGTAGGGTTTTCGGCCGTCGTCCCATTAACGACCACGCCATCGATAATGTTATCGCCACCAAGGATGCAGCCGACAACGCCACCGAAAAACGCCGTCGGAACGCCGTCGGCATCCTTGGCAGAATAAGTAATAGTCGCCGACGCGTTCACATAGCGAATATTCAGATCGCGCACCACGCTGCCGTAACTATAGGGAATAAGGCCGCGAAGCAACCCTCGTTATTCTCTATCTTGATGGTTGCGTTTTTATTATCACTGCCAAAGTTGCCAACGATGACGCCCCTAAACGGGTTGGCCCTATTTCCAAAACCGCCAAACGATGCGCCGTCGAGAGTAATCGTATTGCCCTCAGTAGGCTCGATGCTGTAATACGCGCTCTGCATATAGCGGTGCATGGTTTCGTCGCTCAGCGTCTGCGGGGAATTGGTCGACGCGTCTCCGGTCTTCTTCTCCCATTTATTATCGGTACCGTTCGCCTGCTTGTAGACGTACGTAACCTCATTGTCGGTCGAGTGATCGCTGCTGCGGCGAGTGCAGAGCTACCCTGGTCGGCGACAATGGTGACCTCCCAGCCGTCAAGCGCCGTCATGTTATTAATGTAGTTGGCAATGGCATTCATCTCCGCCGCGTTTGTGACGGAATAAGGATCGCCGTAGGTACCACATCCCATTACCAGCTTTGGAATGCGCTGGTTGACTTTAATTTCGTGATACTGGACGCCATCCTCGGCGGCTTTTCCCTTGTAAACATAAGGAAGGTAGTCACCGAACCAAGGCCTGACGTCACCGTCCTTCTTACCATCAACCGTCACATAGCCGCTCACGGCACCATACGTCGCTTCGTCGTAATACCAAAGCTGCTTGCCCGGGTACTCCGTACTCCCATCAATCTCGGATCCGTAGGTCACCTTGCCCGCATCGGCATCAGCCTAGTAAAGGTGTAGTCCGCAGAGCCCGTGCTCGTGCTTCCGTAGCCAAAACTCTCCAGCAGGCTCGCATGGGTGAAGATCGTATTGTTCTCTTGGCTGGGCAAGCTGATTTGCTCAAACTTCGCCGTCACCTGATCGGCCTCACTGCCTACACCAAGCTTTCCGAACAGCGACGTAGCCGCCTTGGTGCACTCGTGTACCCAGTAGTCTTGATATTCTTCGCGTTCAGGCTCACGTACTTCTGCATCTCGTTGATGAGCAGAGGCATATAGGCGTAAGCGTCCGTGGCGCTGTTGGCGCCGTCGACAATCAGATTGTTGAGTGTAAGATCATCAATTGAGATCTTTCTAATCTTGGTGCCATTGCCGTCGCTGGACCCATACACGTAGCGGCACACGAGCGCGCCCGATGAGCTTCCGCCCGCGCCAATAGCGTCAGTAGAGCTCTTTCCGTCATTGATAACGGGCCCAACGGTACCACCCAAAGTGACGTTGCTTACTGTGAGATCGCCGTCTGCCACCGTTTGAAAAAGACCGCAGTGCATGTTCTCGTGCTGGGTGGCATCGGAGTTTAGCTTGTTGCCATTCTGCTCGGCCTTGATCTTGGAGTAGTAGAAGGTGATGGCCGCATTATTAACCGTCACCTCTCCGATCGGTTGAGTGGGATAGTAGCTGTAGCCGGCCAAATCGATTGTGCCCGTTATGGTTATGGAATCATCGAGCCCTGTCGTACCATCGGGAACGATTGTCGAACGAATACCGGCGGGAGCATAGCAGAAAGCAGACCATAAGAGCAGCTTGTCCGCTGTATCGATTTGACTGCCACTAAAGCCGCCTTCACAATTCTTAGAGGCTATGTCGAGGTTGTAGAAGTAGCGGGTATTGCCGTTCGTATTCTGGCTTCGACCGAAAGACGAGCGATTATGGTAGCTGTTGTCTTTTGTGGAATCGCCGTCCATGTCCAGCTTGTTTTTCTGTGTGTGTAGCGAAACGACCGTGTTCCAGTCGGCGTCCATGAGCTTGCTGCCGTTGTTTGGTTTTACACCGCTGCCAACCCATTCATCGAAGGACGTTACGCCCGACGCAACGATGGCCCCCTCGCCGGTGGGCACCCTATAGGCGGTATCCCAATAAGCCCTGTCCTCCAAGTACAGGCCTAGGTAGCTCTCGACGCCATATGTCGTCTTATCATCCACCTTGCAGCCGCGGCAAACTAGAACGCCGAGCGTCTGAGCGGCGCCTGCATTAATCTTTGTGCCCGAGAGATCGATGGCGTAGTTGTTGATAATCCAGTGACCGCTGGCTGCGTATACAAGGCCGCCAAGCTCCTTGGAATCATCCACAGTCGCGATTATAGAAGCGTTGGTCGTTTTCAAAGCATAGGAGTTTTCACTCTTGTTAATGTTGTCATCTCCGATAGTTACGACCGCGTTGCCCCAGCTATAACCCAAGAGACCGCCCACGCCATTGAGCTTATCGCCGTTCTTTCCGACTCCCATCTTGAACGAGTTGAACGAAAGGCCCGTAATGTTAACGTCCTTTTTGGCCGAGTTGGCTATTGCCCCATCAGCCCATAGGTGCTCTGTGCGATGCAGCCGATAAGACCGCCGACCTGGGCAATCTTGCCGCTGGTGCAATTGCCGGTTTCGATTGATCCGGCGACTTCGAGGCCCGCAACATTGAATGACGAGCCATAATCGCCCACATAACCAATGGCGCCGCCAATGCGACTATTGCCGTTAAGCGTTTTAGTTGCAGCGATGGTCGCTTGAGCTGCTGTTATCCTTAAACGCAACCGTAGAAGCCGCCGACACGCTGCCCGCAATACCACCAATGTTCACTTCGTTGCCGAACGTATCATCACACGCGATATTCGTTTTGCACGTTACGCCAGACAATGGCAGGTTGCCGACGATGGTACCTGCAAGCGACCCGGCATCGATAGCCGAACCGTTATCAAACTTCATGGAACCAGCGATTGTGACGTTGGAGATGGTTGCGCCGTTGACGGCCGCGAACAAGCCCAAGCGGCCGTGGCGGTAGATTTTGCCGTTGCCGTTGCTCGTGTCATTGCCGTCGAGCACAGCTTCACCACGCTTGCCGTACGGCTCGCCGACGACAAGGTTGATTGTGCCGTTGCCATTTGTGCCGCCGCCGTTCAACGTTCCCGAGAAAACTTGCGAGCCGTCTGCACGATCCTGCGTGAAACCCGTCAGGCCCGTGCCCTTGAGATCAATAGTGCCGTTCACCGTAATGGTCGAGGACTGCAAGATGTTCGGGTTGTTTTCGGAAACGCCCTCGACCATGGAGTAGTAGCCGTTGGTTTGCCAGGTGATTGCAAGTTTGGCGAAATCCTCAACAGAGGTTAGGGTGTAGGCACCGTTAGCTGCCGTCAGCGAATCCGGCAAGGTCAACTTATGAGTGTCCACATCAAGCTTAATGAAGTCGCCGCCCAGACGAATAACTTCGCCGTAGGTCGCGATGTCGTCCGTCTTCGAGGCAGTATTGCTACGTTTGAAGGTCCAGCCCGCTGCACCCTTGTCAGCGTCAGAGCCATCGCCGACAGCAAAAATCAGCGCGTTGTGATTCTCGTATACGAGCTGGCCCGTCGTGCTGTTTTCGGCAAAACTTGCGCCCGACAGATCCGTGATGCCGCTGAATTTGATTACAGCATTCCACGCGGAGCCTGCAATTCCCGCGGCACGGTTGCTTTGCGCCTTACCGATAGGATTGTCGCTTGTAAGTTTGAAATCTCGCACGTCAAGGACATTGCGCGCGTCGACAACGCCCACGGCACCACCGAACTTTCCGGCGTCCGTTCGCGCCGAAGCATCTCCCTTGCACGCAACCGTCACGCCGTCGAGCACAACGGCGACAGGCTGCGAATTGGAGTCCGCGCTATCGCCAACATAGCAACAACACCGCCCGTATCGGACAGCTTGCCCGCAAGTTCAAACTCAATTGAGCACGTTTTCTTATCCGCATCCTTTTGGACCACAAAGCGCGCAGCGACTCATCGACGCCTTTTGCCGTCGCAAACACCTTGCCGACAAGGCCGCCGTAGCTGCCGTTGAAGCTAACTTCTTCCGGTAAGGTGAACTTGCTCTTATACGTTCCGCCTTGCACCACGATGTCGCCATTAGAAATATCGGCCACACCAAAAAGGGCGCCGGCGCGTTGCGATGCACCAAGCGTCACAAGCTTGCCCAGGTCGAACATATTGGCTTAACGATAAATCCTTGCGCAAAGCTCACGTCGCCGATGCCGCCACCGGAGCAAGCGCTGTCTTTATCGCCGACGTTGCACGCCGGCTTAACCGTTACGCCATCAGCGATGTTGAGCGTGAGTTGGTGGCCTTACCGATAAGACCGCCCGCCGCGTTTTTACCTGCGACGCTCAGCGCCGAGACATCGATGCCAGTTGGTAGGGCGACGGTGGCACCCTCCCGCGCCTCGCCGATAAGACCCCCCGCGTTGGCATCAGCGGCTGTCGCGTTGATAGTGGGGTACCGTCGAGTTTGTCCGGCAGGGCGAGGCCCGCAAGCGTAAGCGATGCTCCTTCGGCAAGGGTGTTCACAAGCAAGCCCATGTTGCCTGTGCTCGATTGCATATCGATCGCCAGGGGGCTGTTCGCGCTTGTCACGTAGGTTGCGTTAAGCGTGAGCGCGCCCGTGACCTCGCCCACAAGTGGCGAGGCGAGCTTGCAGATGTCCTTTTCGGTATCGCTCTTGGGCGTGCCCACGGTTACGGTGGCAGCAAGCGTCTTGTCCGCGCCCGTGACCTTTGCGGCCACGATGGCTGGGCATCGGTACCCTTCCAGGTGAGCTTTACGGTGCTGTTGGCGTCGCTGAGCTCGATGTTGTTGAAGAGCGTCTTGTTGACGGTCAGGGTCCTGTCGCCGAGGTTGAGCGCGCCTTTGAAAGGGTAGGCATCGCTGCCGAAGCCTGGAACGTGAGGCTACCCAGGCCGTCCACGATCTCCGCGCCGCACACGTCGAAGTCGATACCGGTCGAGCCACCTTTGGAGATGTTCGCGTTCTGGTAGATGGCGGGATCGGTGTTGGAGATGGCGATAAGGTCGGCGTTGGACTCAAAGGTAATGGCCGTGACGGCGCCCAAGTCGTCAGTGATGACATTGCCGTCACCCAACGCGTGCCTGAGATCCTCGACAGTAGCGATGGTGGGGGCGGTGTTTGCCTGATCAGCAGCATCCGCGTCCGCGTCATCCGCTTGTTCTCCGTCAGCAGCACCCTCATCGGCAGCCGCATCGTCTTGGGACGCGTCGCCCTCCGTTGGGGTATCGCCGTTAGTGGTTCCATCGGTCGTGGAGTCCTGTGATTCGCCAGCGTTGGTAGAACCGTCGCCGCCCTCGGTAGCGCCAGCGTCGGCGCCCGGAGTCGTTGCCGACATCATCAGATGTATCTGGTCAAGCATCTTGCAGCGCGGTGGCCACAGCATCCTGTACGGAGCGCGCCGTGTTGCCGCGGCGCGCGCGGCGGAGACGGATGCTCCATGACGGCGTCGTAGCTCTTGCGCGAACACTCCGTGGAGGGCGCAAGCGCCTGGAAAATCATGATCGCGGTCAGGCATGCGGTTGTTATGCGCTTTGCCGTTCTCATCTGGTCCTACCTCGTTCTATCTCATGCCCCGTGCGGGGTCTCAAAATCACAGATTGCGGTTGGCCTACGCAGCCCTGCACGTAACACCGATGTCATCCAAGCTGCCGGGCGCGGCATCCGTCGAACGGTAAAAGGTAATAATCTCCGACCCGGGATCCATGGTGAACGTAACCGACCTTCCATCAAAGGTCGCGTCGGAATGATTCGTCGCCAAAAATGGGTCAAGCTCAACCTTGTCGCCCCATGTAAGCTTGATTTTTGTTGGCGCGCCCGTAACGGTCGCGCGATAGTTGTAAGCGTCGAAAGCGTTGATATCCGAGTTCTTGTCGACCCACTCGCCCGAAACGCCCGAAGCCGTTACCTCTGCACGCTCGGAAGGCGCAATCTTGGCGGCGAGCCATTTAAGATTGGTGCCGGGGCTATTGGAGCCGACCTGGGCCTTAACGGTGAAGGATGCTTTGTTGAGGTCCGCCTTGGAAAATGTAACCTTATAGGTATACATGGTTGCCCTGTTGGCAGGGAAGGAAAGGTCGACCGTGCCGCCCGCCGTCAGCGTGGGCGAACCGCTTATGCTCCAAGCTTTCGTCGTTCCCGTCGCCTTCACGCTCAGCGTCGCGTTAACGTCCTTGTCGTTGACCTTGTTCTTGTCGCCCAGCAGATGGTTGTAAATGCGAAAGGTAAAAGAGCAGTTTTCCCCACTCGTGTCGGCGATGACGCTTCGGACGGCAATACCCTCATCATTCAGCGTCTCATTCGTGTAGCCCGTAAGCATGTCCGAGGCAAACAGCGCCTGTGACGTGCCCGAGACAGCGACCGACTTAAGGAAGTCGCCCGCCAAAAAGGCCGTGTAGGTAAGGTGGGTACCCGCCGCAATCGCGACGGCGCATAGCAGCACCGCAACCGCCCACAGGCGCTTGCGCATTTTGGAAGCAGGGCCGCCGACTCTACGCAGCAAGGCTCTGCCTTAGAATCATCCACCTGCGCAAAGTGCTTGCCAACAGGCCTCGCGATTTCATTTTGCTCTTTCTTGTCTTTTCGCATCTGGCGCCCCTCCCTTCTTGTTATTAGTTGCCACTCGTGCCGCGAGCAATTAGATAAACCATGTCGGTCTCTTTGACGTTGGAGACCGTCTTTCCGTTTACGGTCACACGCCCGGATTCCATGTGCACTCGATGATGAAGTTCGTGGCGGCGTTGGCTGTTTTGCCATTCCAGCCATCGAGCCCACTCCCTGCGAACTTGTGGTACCGATACAGCGGACGGGCGTTTTTCTGGACATTCACGTACGAGCCGTACGTCGGGTCGTTTGCCTCAAGCTCTTTAGCCAACGCACTTGTCCCGTCCGCGGAGTTGATAAAAGCAAACTCAATCGGGGTGCTGCTCTTCTTGCTCCATGAGTAGGTGCGGTTGAGCCCGTCGAGGCCGACCACAGTGCCGTTTTTATCGTTCGGATTATTGACCGTCACGTGATACACGTTGATTGTCAGCCCCGTGATATTCGTTGTGTTGGCAATCTGCAGCTCAAACGCTTGACCGCCGGCAGCGGGATCGCCATTGTCGCTCTGCACACAAAACGCGCGACGAACGGTCACGGTGCGTCTATGTTTTTAACATCGCCCCGTGACTCGTCATACGAAATCTCGATGGGCTCGATGCTCGTCTGGTTGGGACCCATGATCTTAAGCTGCGCGGGCGTTTGGATCTTGCCCACCGTAGACAGACTTTTGCTGCCCACAAACCACGAGAGCGACAAGCCGATGATAAGAGCGATTGCCGCCAGCAATATCAGGACCGCAAGGGCCTGTGCGCGGTGGTTTTCTATCCAATTGCGGGCATCGCCGAGGCGCGTTTGCATGGTGCTCATGAGCTCACGCCCTCCTGAGCGCTAATTCTAAGTTGGATGTATTTGACCTTATTGCCGATCTGCTCGTCGGCATTGTTGTACAGCGCCGAGCAGATGGCGGTGTCGCCGAAGGATATGTCAGCCGAAACCGCAGGAGCGTTGGCGGCACTCGTGCCGTTTGCCGCGCCATAGAAGTAGTTCGCTTTATGCGCGTTCATATCTGCCTGCAGAGCGCCGTAGTCAGACTTTGCGTCGCCCGCCGCCGCAAACAGGTTCTTGTAGTAATTCGTGTTGCCGGTAAGGACGAAGTTTTGGAAGTACTCCGGCCACACCCAGTACAGGCTGATGGTGACGGGTTTGTTCGTTGGCTTGTTCACATCGCCGTTTTCGCAAAATTCGCACTTGCGAATCTCGATCTTGCTATCAACCACGCGGCCCGAGTAATACCCGTTCTGGTCGCAGCTCGTAAAGAACAGCAAGTGGCCTTTGATCAAGCCAAGGAGCGCCTCCGCCTCGGGCGCCAGCGTTCCCCCGTCCCCAACAACGCCAACAGTGTTCGTGACCTTAAGCAAGCGCGACAGACTGATCGTGACCCCGTCCAGGTCACTCACCAGCGGCTTCACCGTAAATGTAATCTTGCCGCGAGCACCCGGGTACAGAGAGCCCGCGGTCTCGTTGTTGAGGTTGGAGCCGAGCGTTACCGTCATGGCGTCGGTCGTATCCAGGCCATCGATGGCATACTTTTCCTCGGGCGTGCGCTCGGAGCGCTCGTAATAGCCACGTGCGCGCCGGACTCACCCTCGCCCGCGGCGGTCAGCGTGTACCGATCCGCCTTCGCCCCGATCGTACCCCCCGTGGCGCTCACTCGGTTATTCGCGGCAAACCAGGCCAGACACGCAAAGATGGCAACGATGGCGGCCAACACAAACAGACCGCTCACCAGGAAATCCTTCCAGAAATCCTTGAGGGTCCGCACGTGCTCGTCGGCAGCTTGGCGGTACTCGGCCGCCGTCTTGTGCTGCTGGAGCTCGCTATGTCGGTCCATGCCACTCATCGCTTACATTTGCCCTGCTTGCGGGCGTGCCATCCTTTCCGCTCGGTCGCGTTTATCCGTTGTTCGCAGGTAGAGAATTCAGGCAGAATACAACACCGTACGATAAGGTAAAAGAATAGCATTGACCTGCGGTTCGCTCCACAACGCAAGCCTTAATGATGTCTTAAAAGTCAAACCCTTGGTGCAAGTGGTCAGGTTACTTCGCGCCAACATGGTGCAAACAAACCTGACCCCCTTGCACCAATCCGTAGCGCCGGGCAGCGGACACACGGCGTGCCGCCCCTTAACACCCCAACGCGCGAACGGGTATCACGTAGATACCGTCCTCGACCTCGCGGGCGTACTCACCCACCCCCACAATCACGGCCATAAACTCCGGTTCGCGTGTGCGTGAACGAGGATTTCCACAGACCTTCTTGCGAACGCGCTTGAGGCTCTCGACGCCGGCGTTCGCTTTATCTTCACTCACCTTAATCTCAAAGGCGGCCCACCGTCCGTCGGCTAGCTGCACGATAGCATCGCACTCAAGACCCGAATCGTCGCGATAATAGCGCACGGGCGTGCTATCCAGCAGGTCGAGCGAACGTGCGTAGACCGAAAGGTCGCGTATGACCAAATTCTCAAACACCAGACCAAATGTCTGCCAGTCGGCAAGCAGCGCCTGCGAGGACATACCTAGCAAGGCGCAAGCAAGGCTCGGATCTGCCAGATAGCGCTTGGGCTTGACGGTAAAGCGCCGTTTGTCGCGCGCGGCGGGAACCCAACCGGGAACCTCCTCGAGAATGAACATGCCTTTGAGGGCATCCAAGTACCTGCGCACCTTGGTCTCATCGGCAAACGCTGTGGGTTCCTCCTCGGCACCGAACATATCCATAAGAATCGTTTTATACGTGGTTGCCTGTCCCAGATTGCGCGCGATCGATGCGGAGACTCGACGAGCAATATCGGGGTCGAGACCGACCGCCGGGAAGCTGCTCGAAAACGTGGTGTTGAGATATTCGCGGGCGATGAGCTGGGCGTCAGCCGAAACCATATCGATCGCCTCGGGCCAGCCGCCGCGGCAAGCGGCTTCGACAAGCCCCGGCGTATCGCCATTGCACCGGCAGGGCTCAAAACGATGCTCAAACAAGCCCGCCAGGCTCACCTTGCCGTTGGACTCACCTGTCTCGGCAAGCGTCATGGGGTGCATGCGGACGCGGCCGATGCGGCCGGCTCCACTATGCGCGGGCGCCTCCGCCTTTGAGCCAAACGCAGGCGTGGCGGAACCCGTGAGGATATAGGCGCCGCGCGTACCCCGGGTGCGGTCGACCTCGTGTCTAACGTAGTCCCAAATCTGGGGAACGCGCTGCCACTCATCGATAATATGCGGACGGTCCCCCAGCAACATCATCGCCGGGTCGGCACGCGCGAGGTCGAGATTCTCGTCGACATACGAGGCGGACGCCCCGTGCTCGAGCGCGGCCACGTCTTGCCGCACCACTTGGTGCCCGCAATCTCGACCGCGCCAAAGACACGAAGGTAGCGCGCGATTTGCGCATCCACGATACGTGGGATGTATCCGTCCCGATGTAGCCTCTCGCCTGCCATGAGCCACCCCCGCAGATTTCCAGTTCCTGCTTTCTAATTCTTCTATTCCACTGTAGCAAATTCGGATTTTCGGGTGGTTGCGATTCGGATTTTCGTGTTCATATAATTCGGATTTTCCTGTTCTAAGGATTCGGATTTTCGGATGCATAAGATTCGGATTTTCTGAATCCGCTGGTCAGGGGCACCTCTTATCGACAAAAAAGGCGGGGAGCACCGATACGGCACTCCCCGCCCACTCAATACGCGATAGCTTTCTCGACTACAGCTCGTTGGCCGCGTGATATGCCGTGCGGATGGCGCTGGCAATGTCGGCGGTGCGCTCGCCCGAGCAGTCGCCCACGCAGGTCACGGGCACCGTCACGCCGTCCAGGTCAAACGCGTTGGCCTTGGAGCCCACGGCCATCACCACGTAATCGCAGGCGATCTTCACCGGCTCCTCGGCGCCGTCCTCGGTGGCGCGAATGGCCTCCACGCCTCGTCGGTAATGGCGGTCAGGCGGGTCTTCACGTGCTGCTCCACGTTATGCTCGGCAAAGTCGCTCATGATCAGCGGCAGAATGGTCTCGGACTCGCCCGCGGCAATCTTATCGAGCATCTCCACGATCGCCACCTCGCAGCCGTGCTGCAGCAGGTACTCGGCAGTCTCGGTGCCCACCAGGCCACCGCCAAATGACGGTGATGCGGCCCGTAAGCTCCACCTTGCCGGCCAGCACGTCCCAGCTCGAGACGACCTTCTCCGAGTCGCACCCGGAACGGGGATGACCACGTCGTGCGCGCCCACGGCCACAATCGCGGCGTCGGCGGCGTTGAGGTCCTCAGCGGTAGCGGCATGGGTTGAGCTCAACCTTCACGCCCAGCCAGGCAGAATCTTCTCGTAGTACTCGACCGAGCGCATGATCTCGTCCTTGCGCGGAGCGCGGCCGCCAGCACAATCTGGCCGCCCAAGTGATCGCTCGCCTCATAGACGGTCACGTCGTACGCCGCGCTTGGCCGCCACGCGCGCGGCCTCCAGGCCGGCAATACCGCCGCCCACCACGGCGATCTTCTTGTCGCCTCGCCCGGCTTGATGGCGATGGTCGCCTCGTCGCCGTTCTCGGCATTAAGCACGCACGAGATGTACTTGCGGTTTTGAATCGCGTCGACACAGCCTTATTGCAGTTGAGGCACTCGCGAATGGGCTCGCCCGTGGCGGCCTTCAGCGCAATGTCGGGGTCGCACATGAGCGAGCGGCCATAGGCGACGATGTCGGCAGAGCCATCCTCCAGGATCTTCTCGCCGGCCTCGACCGAGACCACGCGGCCGACGGTTGCCACCGGCACGGAGACCAGGGCCTTGACGCGCTCGGCCACGGGCAGCGTCCAGTTGTAGGGCATGGCGCCCATGGGCGGAATGGTGTCGCCCATGTTGCCGGTGTGATTTGCCTGTGCAACCTGGATCATGTCGATGCCCGCGCTCTCGAGCAGCTTGGCAAACTCGCAGGCCTCGTCGGGCTGCAGGCCGCCCTTACCGCGCGGCGTGCCGTCGGGGTTCTCCATGATCACGGGGAGCTTGTACTCCACCATCAGCTGCGGCGCGGCTTCCTTAATGGCAGCGACGACCTCGAGCGCATAGCGAACGCGGTTCTCGAACGAGCCACCGTACTCGTCGGTGCGCTTGTTGAGGATGGCCGAGCACAGCGAACCCACCAGGCGGTCGCCGTGGACCTCGATGGCGTCGATTCCGGCCTGCTGCGCGCGAGCGGCCGAGGCAGCGATAGCCTCCTTGATCTGGGTGAGCTGCTCTACGCTCGCCTCGTTCACGAAGTGCTGCATGTCGTGGTGCAGCTTGGCATAGGCCTGTTTGCGGATCTCGTTGGACTCGGCCATCTTGGCGGCAAAGGTCTCCTCGTCGCCGGCAGCCTCGGCCTCCTGCGCGGCCTTGGCGGCAGCCATGGAACCCATGACCATGCGGCCGACACCGGGCACGTCGTACTCGGGGTGGAACAGCTGCAGCGCGACCTTGGCGCCGTGCTTGTGAACGGCGTCGGCCAGCGCCTTAAACGTGGGAATCTGAGCGTCAGTCGCCAGCTTGGGCGTGGGGCTTGCGGTCATAACGGGAGCGACGTCGCCGATGACGATGTAGCTCACGCCGCCACGGGCCAGGCGCTCGTAAAAAGCCAGGCTGCGCTCGCCAATGGAACCGTCGCGCTCCTCGTAGCCGGTGGTCAGCGGCGGGAACATAATGCGGTTCTTGAGCTCAAGGGGGCCAACCGTAATGGGTTGAAGCAGCTTAGACGCAGGTGTGGTCATGGACATTCCTCTCTTGTAGGCGCGGCGGCGATGTTGCCGCGTAGTTGTCTAGAGGATATGGCATGGGAGCACAGTGGCG
>ENA-OQAN01000404-OQAN01000404.1-human-gut-metagenome-genome-assembly--contig:-NODE-404-length-23539-cov-1.906544_pt1 | contig 23539 bp, 34 predicted proteins | sample MGYA00242735_ERZ504527 | MGnify/ENA primary metagenome ERZ504527 (study PRJEB26092, sample SAMD00036230) | human gut metagenome | host: Homo sapiens | study: EMG produced TPA metagenomics assembly of... | reverse complement strand
CAGTTTGAACCCGTTCACTTCGGCTTCGCCATAGGCTGCGGCTGCACCGGAATTGGTGGTGACCGAGCCGATGGTGATCACATCGTTATCCGCGATGGTGGCGCTCTCATTACTGGTGGCGTACATGTTGCCGCCCGAACAGGCTGTAACACTCACTCCCATAACCGCCGCAAGACAGAGTGCGGCCAGTTTTTCGGCATTCTTGATTTTCACTGCCGTTCCTTCTCTTCCTGTCAGCGCAACCGGACGCCTCATCTTGTGGATGCTTCCGCAACCGGTATGCTTACCGCTGAACTGGTCTAATGCAATGGTCGGACTTCCAGCTGGAACTCTATTGCAACAGAAAAACCACGTTCCCTTGGAAAAATCTCTTATTCTGAGACGCGTTGCATCACTGCTTTTTCGCGGTCATGTATCGCGGGCGACCTGTGTAATCGTTATGCACCATCACATTGCTGAATCCATATGCCAGCGCGAATGCAGACAATCGTTCACCTTGCGTAATATCGTGTTCCATTACCAGCAAACCGCCGTTTTTCAGCAGTTTTGCGGCACGGGCGATAATGCGTTCCGGAATAAGCGTGCCATCTGCGGAACCGCCGTATAGCGCAAGATCGGGATCGTAGTCGCGTACTTCCGGTTGCTGCGGAATATCCGCAAGAGGCACATACGGAGGATTGGTGAGCACGATATCGATCGTGCCGTCCAGCTGGTTCAGTGTCGGCATTTGCGTGGCATCAGCGATTTCCAGATGATAGTTGCTGGCGATGCTGGGGTACTTTTTTGCGGTTTCGTTGAGATTGACGCGGGTCCATTGCGCGGTTTGCTCGCTTTTTTCGACCGCCCACACCTCGCTGCCGGGCACTTCTGTCACGAATGACAGGCCGATTGCGCCGCTTCCCGCGCACAGATCGACCACTTTCGCCGAATACATGCCGTGCTTGGTGATCCAGTCGACACCTTCCTGCACCACGAGTTCGGTTTCCTGACGCGGAATGAACACGCCCGGACCAACCTTCAGATCGAGGTAGCGGAAGGGCGCGTGGCCGGTGATATGTTGCAGCGGTTCACGCTTGGACCTGCGATCCACCATGGTGTGGAATCGCTTCAACGCAGCGTCTTCACCGCTCTGCTTCGCGCCTTGCTTCGCCAGTTCGGATGTTTCGCTTCCCATCAGCATGGCCTTGTCGACGGTCTGCAGGTCGACGCCGAATACTTCGGCGGCCAATAATTTGGCATCGTGCTCCGGAGTGTCAACACCGGACGCACGCAACATGGCCGAAGCGGATCGCACGAGTTCGAATACGGTAGCCATCGGCCGCCTTTACTTCTGATTGGCCAAGCGATCGGCTTCGTCAGCCTGAATGTCGCTGTCGATCACAGCCTGCAGGTCGCCGTCAAGCACGGCGTCGAGATTGTAGGCCTTGTAGTTCGTACGATGGTCGACGATACGGTTCTCCGGGAAATTGTAGGTGCGGATTCGTTCGGAACGATCCAGCGAACGCACCTGGGAGTGACGCATGTCTGCGGCCTGTGCGGCTTCCTCCTCGTGCTTCATGGCGAGCAGGCGGCTCTTCAACACGCGCAGTGCGGCCGCACGATTCTGGATCTGGCTCTTCTCATCCTGCATGCTCACCACGATGCCAGTCGGAATGTGGGTCATACGAACTGCGGAATATGTGGTGTTCACGGACTGGCCGCCCGGGCCAGAGCTCATGAAGATGTCGATTTTCAGATCTTTCTGATCGATTTCGATCTCATCGTCATCTTCATCGGCTTCCGGGAATACAATGACGCCCGCTGCGGACGTCTGAATACGACCCTGCGATTCGGTGACGGGGATACGCTGCACGCGATGCACGCCACCCTCGTATTTGAGGGATGCCCATACGCCGTCTTCCGGAGCGGGAGTGCCCTTGGCTCGGATGGCGAGCTGCACGTCTTTGACGCCGCCCAGTTCGGTGGTGTTTTCGCTTTGCAGGGTGACGGTCCAACCGCGCTTTTCCGCATATCGCATGTACATGCGTAGCAGATCGCCGGCGAACAACGCGGCTTCCTCGCCGCCGGTGCCCGCCTTGATTTCCATGATCGTATCGCGCGCATCATCGGGATCGCGCGGAATCAACGCGGTGCGCAGTTTCTCCTCAACTGCCGGAAGCTCGCTCTCCAAACGTTTCGCTTCTTCCGCGAAATCCGGATCTTCGGAAGCCATTTCCTTGGCTGCCTCCAGATCGTCTTTCACCTGCTTGTATGCGGTGTATGCGGAAACGATAACGCCCAACTCGGCGTGACGACGTCCCAGCTTACGCATCTTATCCGGATCCGACGCGACTTCCGGCTCGGCCATCTGCTGTTCGATATTATGATATTCCTCAAGTGCGGTAACTGCCGCGGGGAACTGCTCGTCTGCCAATGTACGCCTTTTCTATCTGCTTATAAATCTGCGCTTCAGCGTGAACGCTTCGCTGAACTCCACTCAACCTGTCCATCATATAAGGTGCCTTGGAAACGCTGCCGAAGCGCGGTATTTCGCCGCATCTTACGAATATCCCGATCGCATGCACGCCAGCGCATGCGCATCCGTCGCATAATAAAAACGCCAGCCCATAATCGGACTGGCGTTTTTCATTGCCTAAGCAATAAGACTCACTTGGCCTTCTTGCCGTAACGCTTCTCGAAGCGTGCCACGCGACCACCGGTGTCGAGGATCTTCTGCTTGCCGGTGTAGAACGGGTGGCAGCTGGAGCACACGTCGACGGTCATGTGATCGCCGCTGTAGGTGGAACGGGTGACGAAGGTGTTGCCGCAAGAGCAGGTGACCTGCACTGCGTGGTAATCAGGATGGATACCCTGCTTCATAGTTTGTCTCCTAGAGATTCGGGGGACCCGGGTCGCTGAGCCCCTATGGCAGAGCGTGAACCGGATAACCTTGCAGAGTATATCAGAAGCCTTGACTTTGTGAAAGAGTGGGGCGTCACGGGCTTGAACCGTGGACCGGCGGATTATGAGTCCGATGCTCTAACCGACTGAGCTAACGCCCCACGTTGCAACATGCGAACATGCCAACTTGGCAAGTTTAACAAATGGGTGGACTAGTTTTGCTTCATGAAACGCAGCGGATTGTCGATAAAGCGTCGCAAACCGATTTCCGCAGCGCCCATCAAGGCCGGACGATCGACGATATCCGCCACAAGCACGCTTGCCTCGACTTCCGGATACGCCAGCACTTGCGGGCGTACCATACGTTCGATTCTGCGAATCAGTTCAGGTTCGAAACGCGCCCACAAGCCGCCGAGCATCACCACGTCGACGTCACAGACATTGATGTCGATGCGATTACGGAAACCATGGCCTCCAATGCTTTTTCCACAACGGCCACGGTCTGCGCATCGCGCTGGTGCCAGCGGTCGATCAATTCGTCGATGGCGCTGCGGGTCGCGGCGGCATCGCTGCTGGCGATTCCGGCCGCGCTCACCATGGAACGCCTGCCCGCATACACTTCAAGGCAGCCGCGACGGCCGCAACGGCAGACGGGACCGCGCATGTCGACGGAAACATGGCCCAATTCGCCACCGAAACCGTGATCACCGCTCACCACACGCCCTTCGCGGATCACTGCACCGCCGATACCCACGTCGGTCGACATGTAAAGAAACGAATCCGTCGGCTTGATCCGCCCAGATCCTTACGCTGCGTGGCATAGCCGGGAACCTGTGCCAACGCGGCGGCATTGGCCTCGTTGCAGGCAACAGGATCAAGTCGCTTGACCACATCGAACTGCTTGAGATCCAAACGTTCCCAACCGAGATTGCGCGCGCCAAGCAATCGCAGATCATCGGTGACGAGACCCGGCAATGCCAAACCGGTACCGGCAAGCACATAACCTTTCTTGGCAAGCGCTTCTTCCTGCTGCAAAGCCAGTTCGTCGAGACGGGCGAAAATCGCCCGCTCGTCGGCGTTGGCCATGTCGGCGTCGACCCACTGCTCCCCCACAACGGAACCGTCAAGATCGAGCACCACCGCGCCATAACCGTCGGTGTTGGCCTGCAATCCCATGCCGCACAGGCGTCCACCTTTGATTTCAAGCGGAATGCTGGGGCGCCCATACAGCGATTGGCCGGAAGGCGCGCCTTCCACCAGAATCTCATTGTCGAGCATCAACGACACCAGTACCGACATGGCCGCTTTGGTCAATCCGGTTTTCTTGGCAAGATCGGCGCGACTCATTGGTTCGGTGGCACGCAACAGCGAGTCGAGCACCACGGAAAGATTATGGTTTCGCAAATCGTCTTGATTGATACTCCGCAGTGAAGCCATGGTTCCCTCCTCTTTGACGCGTCTTTGCCGAAAAAGCGCACCGTCTCAATAGTTAAATCACTTTATGATGGTACACTAGACATTATAGTTCATTCATCTAACTAAATGGGGTGGCGAACGGTGCATTTCCCTTGCATCGTGTTGCGCCAGCTCACTGCAAGGAGACACAATGACTCGAACTCTCGTGGCCGGCGTCGACACCTCGACCCAGTCCTGCAAAGTGCGCGTGACCGACGCCGAAACCGGCGAAATGGTGCGCTTCGGCCAGGCCAAGCACCCCAATGGCACGTCTATTGACCCGAAATTCTGGTGGGACGCGTTCCTCGAGGCAGCCCAGCAGGCCGGCGGACTTGACGATGTTGAAGCACTGGCCGTTGGCGGTCAGCAGCACGGCATGGTGATTCTCGACCAGCAAGGCAACGTGATTCGCGACGCCATGCTGTGGAACGATATAAGCTCGGCGCCGCAGGCCGCGGCCCTCATCGAAAAGATGGGCGAGGCTCCCGCCGAAGAAGGCGAACCGGAAGATGTGATTGCACGTGGTAAGCAGCGTTGGGTCAAGGCCGTTGGCTCCTCCCCCGTTGCTTCCTTCACGCTAACCAAGGTGGCGTGGGTGGCTGAAAACGAACCGGAAAACGCTAAGAAGATCGCCGCGATCTGCCTGCCGCACGATTGGCTGAGCTGGCGTATCGCCGGCTACGGCCCGGTCGCGGAAGGCGAGGACGCACACTTGGAAGCGCTGTTCACCGACCGTTCCGACGCTTCCGGCACCATCTATTACGATGCCGCTTCCAACGAATACCGCCGCGATCTGATCGCCATGGTGCTTGAGCCAGCGGAAGGTACCGAAGCGGCACGCGAGCACGCCAACGCAATCATGCTGCCGACCGTGCTTGGACCGCACGATGCCGCCGCAGTCAAGGCAAGCCCGGAAATCGCCGGCAAGAACGTTGAGGTGGTTGCATCATCGCACCGGGCGGCGGCGACAACGCCATGGCGTCCCTCGGACTTGGCATGAGCGTGGGTGACGTTTCCGTTTCATTGGGCACTTCCGGCGTGGCAGCAGCCATTTCCGAAAATCCGACCTACGATTTGACCGGTGCCGTTTCCGGCTTCGCCGACTGCACCGGCACTACCTGCACTGGCCTGCACCATCAACGGATCGCGCATTCTTGACGCCGGCCGTGCAGCCCTCGGCGTCGACTACGACGAACTCGCATCCCTGGCATTCGCTTCCGAACCGGGCGCCGGCGGCATTACGCTGGTGCCGTATTTCGACGGCGAACGCACGCCGAACCGTCCGGACGCGACCGCAACCCTTTCCGGCATGACGCTGGCCAACACCACACGCGAGAACATGGCCCGCGCGTCGTCGAAGGCTTGCTGTGCTCCCAGCGCGACTGCCTAGAGCTTATCCGTTCGCTTGGCGCTGAGATTTCCCGCATTCTGCTTATCGGCGGCGGCGCGAAGTCCAAGGCAATCCGCACGCTCGCGCCGAGCGTGTTCGGCATGGACGTGACCCGCCCGACCACCGACGAGTATGTTGCCATCGGGCGCCGCCCGTCAGGCCGCCTGGGTGCTGCCGGAAACGGAACCGCCCGCATGGCGCTCACCATCGACGGCGTGGAAACCGGCGAACCGACTGAAGCCGTATACGAAGCTACGCAAAGGCCGCGCTGATCAATCAGCATAAATCGCACTAAAACAACGCAAAATGGGTGCCGTCACAACCAACCGCAACGGCACCCATTTTCGTCTCAAACAAAATCGTGCGATATTCCGATCAAATCGTGAGGTCAAAACTGAAATCGTGCGACAACACGTCTAGCAGTAGGGCAACACGCGAATTCGCTCTGAGGGAACACCGTAACCCAACGTCAGACGATACCCTCGACATCGGCGAAGGCGGGATCGCGTTCGGGAATCTCGCGGATTACATGCGCCGGATTGCCGACTGCGATCGAATTGGCGGGAATGTCTCGTGTAACCACAGAACCCGCGCCGATAATGGAATTCGAGCCAATCGTGACGCCAGGCGTGACCGTAACGTTCGCACCAAACCACACGTTGTCACCAATCGTCACCGGCGAAGCATGTTCCCAGCCAGCCAGTCGCGTTGCCGCATCCAGCATGATTCGGCGTGGCAATGGTACAACGCGGGCCGATCAGGCAATCCTCGCCAAGCGTTACATATCCGCCGCCGCACACCATGAAATCCTTGTTCAAGAACGTGCCTCGGCCAATGGTCAGGCCGATGCCATAATCCACATTGAACGGCGGCGTGAATTGTACGCCCTCCCCCGCGTCGGGAACGAGCTCGTGGAACAGGCGGTAGGCCTCGTCAGGATCATCGAAGAAGATGCGGTTGATCGTGGCGCAGGTACGCATGGCCTCGCCAGTAAACTTCGGCAGCGACTTCGATTTGCGGTATTGCGTCGGCTTGCCGGCGAACAGCCTAGTCAGATCCTCGTCGGACGCGATCTGCGTCTCCGTCTCCTTCGTCATGCCCGTCTCCTTCGTCACGATTTCCACCACGCTATAGTGAACGCTCACACTATACTATATTCATCTACTTGACCTGGCATACGACATACTATCCGATGTATCGTGGCATCCGCCGAGCAGCATGTATCGTTGGCCATTGGTCCGCACGCCGGACATTCGGGCAATCCGGAACCGTTCGGATCGCCCGTCGCCGCGAAATTCGTCCAATACCGAATCATGACACGAGACAAATCGTAATGCGCCAACGGGAAGGCTTGGCATAGGGGATGCCACGAAACACGGTAATTACAGAGTCCGTATCGGAGAATCCATCGACGAGTCCTTGTCGAAGCGCGACCTGTCTACGCATGAATCCCCTTATCATCGTCCGTGGGCAATGTCAGGCGGAACGGCGGAATCAGCATGCCGTCGCCGTCGCATATGAGTCCGGATTCCGGATTGTTGCTCCACGCGTACCGCACCTCATCTGGCCTGCGCGCGTCATGCGCGCCACGATATCACAGCCGTCTAGCCATGCCTCGGCCCGCGCGAATGTGGCGCAGTCGCGCCATAGAAATTCGATTTCCTGGGGAGCGTCACCGTCCAACGTCATCAGCCGGCGGCCCTCCGATCGGATCCGCTCGTCCGAGCGACTCCGCCACACACAGTGCATCCGCAACAGATCTCCGCAGACCTCGATGGTTTCCACGGCCGGTTGAGGCTGAGCCTGGCGACCGTATACCAAATCCATCGCGGCATTGAACACGCGATCCGCGACGAGCTTCTTGTCATACGGATGCAGATCGTTGCCCTCGCCGGCGTCAAGCGTCACCACCGTCGCAACGTTTTCAAGTTCGTTCGCGACGTTCCATTCCTGTTCGCGGACGAGTGGCCAGCTCCATCCTCAATGGCGTCAATGTCGAATTTTGGAAGCTGGACGATCAGAAACGGCATATCCGGCTGATGCCATTTGACGCGCCACAATTGAATCATGGCCTTCAGCTCGTCGCCATATCGCATGGCGCGGTCGCCGGTGTTCGATTCGCCCTGATACCACAACACAGCGCGCACCGCATATGGAAAACACGGGGCGAGCATGGCATTGTACAGGCCGGTCGGCTTCCATCTGACGAAATCCTCGAATGGGCAATCGCGGTCAGCTTCGGCGGTCACGGCATACTGCCAGATGCCGGACAGATCGAAGACATCGTCTCCGATGGTCAGTGCCATCCGTTTGCCGGGCGTCACACGTCCGCCGGGACGCTCAATAACCAGACGCATGCGGATTTCATTCGCACCGGCGCGCAGCACACCGGACCCGACCGGATAATCGCGCGGTTCGTACACATTGCTTCGACCACCGACCAACACACCATTGACCCACGTATGGTCGGCGTCATTCATGGTGCCCAGACGCAATAGAGCGGGCTTGCCCGCATCCGACGGAGGCAGGAACACGGTTTTTCTCATGGTAATCTCACCGCGGAAACCGGCAAGTCCGCGATCCTTGTACCATCCCGCAGGCGTATGTCATGCCATGCCACGTCGCGCGGCTCGATGTTCTTGGATTCCGGACAGTCCCACGCGATCAATGGCAGCCATTCATGGTGGGCATCGGCCACAGCCTCGTATCCAAGCGCTTGGTACCACCGGTCCCGTTCGGCAACGGAATCGCGGCTTTTCTTCGATGCCACGCCATCGCCAAGATACGGCTCAAGATCAGCGAGCGCTTCGGGGAACGCCCGCAATGCGTCGGCATCCATCCAGGATTCAATCGGCGATCCACCCAATGAAACGTTCAACAGGCCGACGGGCACATTCAGCCACTGACGGATCCTGCGTCCGAAGAAATAGGCGAGCGCGGAGAAATCTCCAAGGGTTTCCGCATCGCACCCCTGCCAGAACGCATGGTCATGATCGCTGCGGGGACCGTTGAAGTCACAATCGGGAATCGCTTTGTATTGCCGCAGCAATGGGTCAGGCTCACGATTCCACTCCAGCGGATAGTCCGCACGCACCCAAGCCATGGGCAGTTCCATGTTCGACTGTCCCGAACACAGGAACACTTCTCCCGCATAGCATTGGCGCGAGATGCATTCGGTTCCGTCCTCATAACGCACCGTCAAATCGTACGGTCCGCCTGCTTTGATCGGACCGTACGGCACACTCCATGAGCCGTCGTCCCCCACCCGCGTAGTCCGATCCTTGCCATCGAGGCGTACCAGCACGCCGCGTCCAGGGTCGCCGGCGCCCCAGATATGTATGGTCGCACCGGCCTGCAGCACGCAACCGTCGTCAAGCAGTTTCGGCAATTACAAAATCATGCTCGTCCGCTCCTCATTGCCCATAGAATTCAATCCTGTCGAGTATGCCGGCTGACGGCAGACGCTCTGTCGCCAGCCGGCACTGTCTACTGGTTATCGGAAAGCTCCCGATAGTCGAAGTAGTCGAATTCGGCCTGCGCGTCGTAGCCGGACAGATCGACGCAGGCAAGTCCCACGAACGCGCCGGTGAAGAAGCCGCCGTAACGTTGGTTCACGTAATCGTCGGACAGGATCTTCGCATCGAGCCTGACTGGAATCTCGGTGAAATGTTCTCCGTCAAAGGAATATTCGTAGGAATAGTATTCCGTGCGGACCTTGGTGCGCAGCCATACCGCCTCAGCCTCTTCGGGCACTACGATGGCGTTATCCTTGAGGAACGACGTATATTGGTTGAAATCGTTCTGAGCCACTTCGATGACCCTTGCGTGACGTTTCTCATCCCAAGTGATAAACGCCCATGACCAGCATAGGTCATCGTAATAGTTGGTCAGGCCTGCCATCTGCATGTAATTCTTCGGATCGAAACGCACCTTGGTTTCGGCGTCGAAATCAAATGCCTGCCAGCGACGAGCCACAAGAGACAAGTCAAACAGGTTGCACAGCGAGCCCTGACCACGCAATGCCAGTTTGCCACCGCCCACCGTGCCCATGCGTCGGTGAACGGGACGCGTAGCGTGTTCCAATTCGGACCGAGCTCGCCGGAATCGAACTCATCATGTTCGTCACGCGTCGTTGGGGCCAAAGTCTCGATGGCATCTTTCGGAGCATCAACGTAACGCTGTCCGCCGTGACCTCCGATCACGCGCGGCCAACCGTCCTCATCCCATTCGACTTTCTGGATGGAGGTCTCGCGTCCGAGTGTGCACCATCCGCGGGTGCATGAGCCGGTTCGGTATCATGACGCCACGGACGACCGCATAGGGAGCGTAATACCATTCGCCGGACGGGGTGTCCACCAACGCTCCATGGCCCTGCTTCTGCAAATAGGTGTCAGGAGTGTCGAAGTTACCGATGAACGGGCCATTCGGCATAACTTCGAAGGAGTACTCGTCAAGGGTATGGGAACGCGCCACAGATTCCTGATGTTCATACACCGTGCCGCCTTCTGCGGCAAACAGGTAGTACCAACCATCCTTCTTGTATAGGTGGGGACCTTCGGTGATCTTCACCGAAGTGCCATCCAGATGGTGCGGGCCGTTTCTGGCTTGAGCTTCATGGTGTCGACGTCGAATTCCGTCAATGTGATACCGTCGAACTGGTGGTGGTATTCACGGAAATCCCATGTCTGCTGCACCAAGTATTTGCGGCCGTCGTCGTCATGGAACAGGCTGGCGTCAAAACCGACCCCGTTGATGCGAATCGGCTCGCTCCATGGCCCGTGGATGTCCTCGGCGGTGACCAAATAATTAGTGCAATCCTTGAATGCACCATTGACCACCTTGACATCAGTGTAGATCAACCAGAATCTGCCATCCGCATAGCTTAGGTCAGGAGCCCAGATGCCTCCCGAAGAGGGGTTTCCTCTCATATCAAGCTGGCTGGACCGGCTCAACGGGCTTGGAAGAATGTTCCAATGCACCAGGTCCTTGGACTCATGCAGGCGAACGCCTGGGAACCATTCGAACGTGGAATTGGCAATGTAATAAGTGTCACCGACGCGAATCATTGAAGGATCGGCATGAAAACCGGTGAGCACCGGGTTGGAAATCTTCATAATGTACCTCTTGCATAAGAGATGAAGCCCGGAAGACGGAAAGGAACATCTTCCGGGCGTGGGTTGTCACATTCCGTCAGCCCTTGACCGCACCTGTCAGGCCGCCGACGATCTTCTTCTGGAAGATGGTGAAACAGATCAGGGCCGGAATCATAGCCAGAGAGGTGAAGGCCAACACCTGTGCGGTGTCAACGGAGTGTTCGGAGCTGAACATCTGTACGCCAAGTGGCAATGTGTACTTGCTGGCATCACTGAGCACGAACAGCGGCAGCATGTAGCATTCCAGCTTCCCACGAAGGTAAGGATTCCAGTGGTGGCCACGCCAGGCATGGACAGCGGAATGACCATGCGCCAGAAGAAGCCAAGGCGGGAGCATCCATCGAGAAGACAGCCTCCTCAAGCTCATTAGGAATCGACTGTAGGAACGGCACCAAGATGATGATGGTCTGAGGAAGTCCGAAGGCAATTTGCGGAAGGATCAGACCCCACAGGGAGTTGGCCAGACCCAGATTGCGAATCAGCAGATACAAAGGTGTAATGCCAACGGTCATCGGGAACATGAGACCAGCAGAGAACAACGCGTACATAAGCGGCGCATAGCGGAATTTGTATCGGGCGATGACAAAGCTCACCATGATGCTAAGCACCACGACACCTACCATGGTGGCGATACCCACGATGGTAGAATTCTTCAGTTCCGTCCAGAAAATATCACTTTCGACGACCGTCTTGTAGTTGTCGGGGATCCATGGGTTCGGCATCCCGGACGGATGGTTGGTGATCTGCGAATTGGTACGGAAACCGCCGAAGATAATGTACAACACCGGAGTGATACAGATGGCCACAAGCACCAGGGAGAAGAAGTAGACGATTGGGTTGCCCCATGGCGTCTTGGATGACTTACGGTAACCATTCTTCTTGCTGTACTCGCTTTTGTTGGAATGTCCTGCGATTGTTGCGGCAGTCATCACTTCACCTCACTTGCCAGGGCAGCAACCTCATGATGCTGCACTTCCTTTGCGCGCTTCCTGGCACGCTTCTCGGCTTCTTTCTGCTCAGTAACAGCACCGTCCAAGTCACGGTTCAGCACGAACTTCTGATAGACGAGTGCGATGATCAAAGAGATCACGAAGATGATCAGAGCGACCGCGGAACCATAACCGTAATTGCCGGCCCCACGGCCTTCGCGCACCATATAGGTGGCCATGGTGGACACTCCTGCGGTGGTGGACACGTACTTGCCCCACACGATGTAAACCAGATCGAAGAGCTGCAGGGATCCGATCATGGAAAGGAATACCCAGATTCGCAATGTCGGGGCAAGCAGCGGCAGCGTGATGCTCCTTTGCATCTGCCAGAAGCTCGCCCCATCCACTTTGGCTGCTTCATACAGTTCATCGGGAATGGATTGCATGCCGGCGAGCATCAGAATTACGGCGAAACCGACGTATTTCCAGCTGATCAGCAACAGCAGCGTCCAAATAGCGATTTTCGGGTCGGCCAGCCAATCAGGACCATTGATGCCGAAGTTGGCCAGAATCTCATTGATGGCGCCCTTCTTCTGTAGCAACAGGCTCCATCCTGTGCCGACGATGACCTCGGAAACGACATACGGCACGAAGATGAGGGTGCGGATGAGACCACGCCCCTTGAACTTCTGGTTCAGCAGCAATGCGAACAGGATGGCGAGCGGAGCCTGGATAACCAACGAGCCGATCACGACCTCGAAGGTATGCAGAATCGCCGCCTGGAACGCGGGATCCTTAAGCGCTGTGATGTAGTTCTGGAAACCGACGAATTTACCTGTCTTGGAGGGAAGTCCGTAGCCCTTCCACTGATAGAAGCCGTAATAAGCACCCAAGACGATAGGCAGAATCACAAAGCAGACGAACAGAAGAATCGCAGGTGCGGACAGTACGAAAATCTCAACATTACGACGCATTTTGCCATCGGACGGTTTCTTGGACCGCTTAGCGCGCAGCGTCACCGCGTCTTTGCTTGTACTTGACATGGTTTTCTCCACTACCAGATACGTTTCTCGAATAGGAAGGAGGCAGATGAAGATCTGTCTATCCACCCTCCTTTGGCCGTCAACCAGCCATGTTCACTATCAGCCCTTGGACGCTGCGTCTTCATCGCCTTGACGATGTCAGCCGAAGTCCCCTGTCCGGAAAGCAGATTCACCACTCCGGAATTAAGAGCGTTGCCAATATTTCCGCCGAGAGCGGTATCCATCCACAGCTGCATGCCATCAGACTTTTTCATAGCTTCGAGGATAGCCTTAAGATTTTCATCGGTAACCGCATCGTAAGCTTCGGCGGAAGCCGGAATGGTGCTGAACGCAGTGGCGTATTTCTCCTGATTTGATTTCTCAGCCATGAAATTGACGAAATCAACAGCAGCGTCCGGAGCCTCGGGATTGACAGCGAAACCGGTCACAGCGCCCATCAAAGCACCTTCCTCGCCTTTTCCTCCGTCCACGGTCGGGAAGGCGAAGAAGCCAAGGTCAGCCATTGGCTTCTTGTCCGGAGTCAGGTCCTTGAGAACTCCAGGCTCCCATGTGCCCATGAGCTCCATCGCAGCCTTATGATTGGCCAGCAGACCTGCGGACGAGCTGGCGCCCTGCTGGGCCGTCGTGGTGAGGAATCCTTCGTTAAAAGCATTCGCATCCAACAAATCCTTCAGATCATCTCCGGCTTTGACCCAGCAAGAGTCGGAGAAGTCCTTGTCATTAACGCCCTTGGCGTAGGCCTTCGGAGAGCATCCGCGCATGGACAACCAGTAGTACCAGTGACCGACCGGCCAAGCATCCTTGCCGCCGAGTGCGATCGGATCGATGCCAGCGCTGCGAAGCTTCTGCACATCGGTCTTCAGCTCGCTGAAAGTGGTCGGCTCGGCATCGATGCCAGCCTGCTTGAACAAATCCTTGGAATACCAGATGCCACCAGGCTGGGCAGCGACCGGAACACCATAGACCTTGCCATCATAAGACATGGAATCCAATGAGGAAGACATTTGCTTTTTGACGGTATCGCTAATCTTATCAGTAATATCCATTACCTGGCCGGCATCAACCATGTCCTTGGTCTTGGCACCACCAAGGGTCATGTACACATCCGGGCCGGAGGCGGGATCCTGCATAGCGGTGGTCAGCTTGCCTTCGAAATCCTCGTTCTGGATGGCCTGAATCTGAACCTTGACACCGGTCTTCTTCTCAAACGCTTTGGCCAGATCCTCCAATACTGCTTGCCGTCACCAGCTGTGGCGTTATGCCAGAACGTAATGGTCTTATCGTCTTTGGCGCCAGCGCTGGAGCCGCAGGCACCCATGCCCAACATGGTCGCCACCGCAAGAGTGGCAGCTGCAATGGTTTTGAACTTCATTGTCTTCTCCTTATTGACCAAATCATCATCGACAAAATGATGGCAACGACAGGAACGACTTCTCTCGAATGGTCGAATCGGGAAGCATGACCGCAACGAATGCTGCTGCAGCTCCCCTAGCAGACAGAGAATCAGCCTTTGACTCCCTTCGAAAGTCTCCATTTCGTTTTCGTTGTACCTACAGACTACCGAAACAAATCACACAAAGTCAAGTTTTTTGTAAAATCAGAAAACTAACTATTTTTCGTTGATTTTACAACGTTTTTAAGCATTGCCAACATATCGAAAGTTTCGAAAAACGTAAACCGAAACTTTCGTTCGCATTTTCGGATATGATGAAAAGAAGAAGGAGTGACTCATGCGCAATACGACAAAGAAAGCTACGGTACGACTCTCTGACATAGCTAAAGAGACCGGTTATTCCCTTTCCACCGTATCCAAGGCGCTCAACGGCAGAGCCGACGTTTCCGAAGAGACGCGGCAAACCATCAACGCGGTGTTGAAACGGTATGGGTATTCCCGTAAGCGACAGGTGCAAAAAGCCAACGAATTATGAAATCGTGTTCCAAGATTTCGATAATGTTTGGGCCCTTGAAGTACTCCGTGGCGCCATTCGCGAAGCCAAGTTGCATGATTTGAACGTCATCACCACCGAAGGCGGCAATCGCCAGCACCCGGACTCATCCTGGATTGACAACATGCTGCGTCGGCAGACGGATGGCGCCATTCTTGTCTTCTCCAGTCTGACACGTATCGAGCGGAACAAACTGCATTCCAGAGGTATTCCCTTCGTCTTGTTCGATCCATTCGGTAATCCAGATCCAGACACGCTGTCGGTGCAAGCGGACAACTGGACCGGAGGCGTAATCGCCACCAGGCATCTGCTCGCACTCGGACATACCCGCATAGGCATCATCACCGGACCGGAGGAGATGATGTGTTCCAAAGCACGTCTGGACGGATATACATCAGCGCTCGCGGAACATGGAATCGAAGCCGATCCCGAACTTATCACCGAAGGCGATTTCACCACTTCCGGCGGTTACGCACAGTCCATCTCCCTGTTGAAACGACCGAATCGTCCGACCGCAATCCTCGCCGGCAGCGATCTGCAGGCCATGGCGTCTACGAGGCGGCAAGGCAGCTGGGATTACGTATTCCCGAGGATTTATCCGTGGTCGGATTCGACGATGTGCAGACTGCCGCATTCCTTGGCCCGGCGCTGACCACCGTACGACAGCCGCTCCAAGACATGGCAAGGGCCGCCGTACGCATGCTGGTCGAAGCGCTGTCCACCGACGTGATCCAACCGCACATCATCATGCCGACATCGCTAGTGGTACGCAACAGCACACAGCAACTCGAAGGTTAATCAGCGGGGCAAACCTCACAGGCACAACCGGAGGGAGAACACAGCGCTCCTAGCCTTTCGACCCGTTTTCAACTCGTTCTAAGACGGCCCGTCGGAACACCAGCAGTGAACCATCCTGAAATTCCGTAGAAACTATGCCATGAAGCCGGCCATGCAACCGACGAACCCACCGGCCCATTCGGTGCTGAGGAAACGAGCATCGACACTCAGCAGGACCTGCCCCTGACGCACGAACGTCGCAGAATCAACCAAACCATGCATGCCAGTCACGATGACCGACAAGCGGTTGTCGTCGAAAAGTACCGCCGGACGCACTCCGTCAGCCTGTACGACAACAGACCCAGCTTGCGAATCGTCTCCATTCACCATCTCGTAACGCACATCCGTGCCATGCATCGAAAACACCGCGTAATGTGTGGAATTCTGCCGGATCACTAAAGAACCGGACATGGGAATCGGCATGAGCGTCGGCAGTTTCGCTATTCTGCGGTAGCTGACATCACGCTCATCGCGCACCACCACATCGTTCGTCGAGCCATCAGCCACATCCACCAGCGCAGGTTCCACGTCACCGGCGAGCGAGGATTTCACCCTAGGCTCGATGGCGATTCCATCGTCTTCAGTAGTAACCGTGATCTCGTCGGCCAAGCGGCCAAGACCAGCGCAAGTCACCGGCCATCCGGGGTCACCCTCATGCGTATATGGTGCACCGTTGCCGTCCAGCTTCCAATCGGCCGGATTATGTTCCCAGGATACCGGAGCGACAAAGCTCTCCCTTCCCAAGTAGCTCAATAATTCGCCGTCACGCTTTCCCCGTGTCTCCCTCACGCCGAGACACACCAGCCACCATCCCAGTTTCGGATGAAGCAACAGGTCCGCATGTCCCACGCATTGCAGCGGTTCCGACAAACCCAGATGTCGGTGGGTGAGAATCGGATTCTTCTTATCCGCGTGGAAGGCACGGATTGCGGCGCCAAGATAGCAGCGTTCCCCGTCACGAACCTGCGGAATGCACTCACCCAATTCGGATACTTCCCGTTCGTAAGCTTCGAACGCCCGAAGCAGTCCATGCGGCGCATAGATGCGCATGGCCATTTCGCTATGTTCGAAACTGGTGCCCCCCTCAGCGGTCATCAGATACACATAATCACCCACGCGATAGAGATGCGGCGCCTCAGCCCACACCGATTCCATACCGTATCCGCGCCATATTACCGTCTTGCCCGATCCCGCAGGAAGACCGTCATCGACAAAAGTCCAAGTCTCCGGATTAATGCGTTGGGTCCAGACCTCGGTCTGGCCTTCCCATTGCGGATTGACCGCAGGACGGGTCTGGGTCCAGTACACGTTGCCATCCCCGTCCTCGAATATGTCTGGATCGATGCCTTCAGCGCCCTCAATCCAGAACGGGCCATGCCATGCCCTTCGATAGACTCCGCTTCAAGGATAAAATTGCCCTCCGCGGCGTGGAACCGCATCAGCTCGCTTTCTGTGCAACCACCTTCCATAGCACGGCGATCATCAAGACGGGCAATGGTGCATGCAATCACATATTTGCCATGAATCCTGCGCAGCGTCGGCGCATAGACACCGCCCGAATCATCCACGAAAGGAATAAGCAGGCGCTTGCCAGGTCAGCATCTACCACATTCGACACATGCTTCCAGCACGTCATATCCTCGGAAACGTAAATGGGAAGACCTGGGACAAGCTCAAAAGTAGAAGTCACCAACAACAATTCGCTGGAACTCATCATCCCAAATCCAACTCGGATCAGGATTCATTCCACGAAGAATGGGATTGGTAATGGTAATAGTCGCGGTCATAAATACACCTTATTCAGAAACGTTCGTGAGCATCGCATCATTGCGAACAATCGAGACTTCGTTTGGCCCAAAAACGCAAACAAGCCGTACACCGGCGACATAACCGGCAGACGACTTGCCTGCGAAGGAAATTCTAGGAAGAAGGAAGGAAAGATGAGTGGTGTGCCGGAACGCCGACGCTTCGGCACACCACATCCGGCTCTGTCACAGCCGAGTCTCACTGCTTGATCCAGCGATGAATCAGGAGCCTAACGGAAACTCCCTATTCGGCTCACGCCTCGGCCAGGGCGTCGATCATGTAGTTGTTGATCGTGGCCTTGACGGACTCGAGGTGATCGGACTTGGTGGCCTCGATGAGCTTGGACTGCGGGATATCCAGAGCGTACTCTTCGAGGGAAGCCAGCGAGGCGGTGCCATTCTCGACGGTCGCGCCGATGCCGGAATCGAAGGAGCTGTAGCGCTCGGCCTGCAGGTTCTCGATGACCTTGTCCTCGTGCATCTTGGCCGCGACCAGCAGGCCGGCCGCGAAGGAATCCATGCCGGCGATGTGGGAGCGGAACAGATCCTCGGCGGCGAAGGAGGTGCGGCGCGGCTTGGCGTCGAAGTTCAGGCCGCCGTGAGGGCCGATCTGACCCTCGGCGAGGACCTCCCACATGACGGTGGAAGTCTCGTACAGGTCGGTCGGGAACTCATCATATCCCAGCCGATGAGCTTGTCGCCCTGGTTGGCATCGAGGGAGCCGAGCACGCCGGCCTCGCGGGCGGTGCGGATCTCGTGCTGGTAGGTGTGGCCGGCCAGGTTGGCGTGGTTGCCTTCCAGGTTCAGCTTCATGAAGTCGATGTCGTAGGTCTTAAGGAAGGCGATGGCTGTGGATGCATCGAAGTCATACTGGTGCATCGTCGGCTCCTTGGCCTTCGGCTCGATCAGGAACTGAGCGTCCAGGCCGATCTCCTGAGCATACTCGTGCACATGTGAAGAACTTGGCCATGTGCGCCTGTTCGCGCTTCATCTGCGTGTTCCACAGGTTTTCGTAGCCTTCACGTCCACCCCAGAACACGTAGTTCTCGGCTCCCAGGCGCTTGGCAATCTCCAGGGAATGCTTCAGCTGGCCACCGGCGTAAGCGTAGATGTCGGCAACGGAGGTGGAAGCACCGGACACGAAGCGCGGGTTGGTGAACAGGGAGGAGGTGTTCCACAGCAGCTTGATGCCGGTGGACTTCATGTTCTCTTCGATCTTGTCGACGACCTTGTCCAGGTTCTTGTCGGTCTCGCGCAGGGTATCGCCTTCCGGAGCGATATCACGATCATGGAAGCAGAAGTACTCGACGCCGAGCTTCTGGAAGAACTCGAAGGCGTAGTCGACCTTGGCCAGAGCCTCATCCTCAGCATTGGAGTACTTGCCGTACCACGGACGCTGGGCGGTGCCGGTGCCGAACGGATCGACCAGCTCCTGATCGAACGTGTGCCACCAAGCGACGCCAAAACGCAGCCAATCCTTCATCTTCTTGCCGGCAACAACCTTGTCGGCATCGTAGTAATGGAAAGCCAGACCCTCCTGCGGCCCCTTTTCACGACCGACATACGGAATCTTTTCAATATCCCACAGACCCATGGGTTGCTCCTTTGCTATTGGTTTTTACTTTCGTAAGACCTTGCTTTTCCCGTCAAGCGGATTCCCGCCTGTCTTGATGTACATAATAAAATCAACTTCCTAAGTTTGTCAATTCAGTGAACTATTCGGCGTTTCCATTGAAAAATAGCCAATTGTCAACTCAGTGATAAAGTGAACATGTTTGTTGCATCGCAGCGCTACGCAACGAAGCGCGCAATCGAAAGAAGGAATCCATGAGCGAAAACGTCGACACCATCTGCGTGCAGGGAGGCTACCAGCCCGGCAACGGCGAATCCCGCACTCCCCCGATCATTCAGGCGACAACCTTCAAATACAAGTCAAGCGAACAGATGAGCCGACTGTTCGACCTATCCGAATCCGGATACTTCTACACCCGACTGCAGAATCCAACCAACGACACCATCGCAGCGAAAATCTGTGAAATGGAAGGCGGCGCGGCCGCAATGCTGACCTCATCCGGCCAGGCGGCGAACTTCTTCGCACTGTTCAACATCTGCAACAACGGCGACCACATCGTCGCATCCTCCGCGATCTACGGCGCACGTTCAACCTCATCAACGTGACCATGCGCAAAATGGGCATCGAATGCACGTTCGTAAGCCCGGACTGCACCGAAGAAGAGCTCGAAGCGGCATTCCAGCCGAACACCAAGGCGGTCTTCGGTGAATCCATCTCCAATCCGGCACTCATCGTGCTTGATTTCGAAAAGTTCGCGAACGCGGCGCATCGTCACGGCGTGCCGCTGATCGTCGACAATACGTTCCCGACGCCCGTCAATTGCCGACCGTTCCAGTATGGCGTGGATATCGTCACGCACGCCACCACCAAATATATGGACGGTCACGGCTCCTGCGTGGGCGGCGCGATCGTGGATTCCGGCAACTTCGACTGGATGGCTCATGCGGAGAAATTCCCCGGACTCACCACGCCGGACGACTCCTACCATGGCGTGACCTATGCCAAGGACTTTGGCAAGGCCGCTACATCACCAAAGCCACCGCACAGCTTATGCGCGATTTCGGCTCAACGCCGGCGCCGATCAACTCGTGGATCATGGGCATGCATTTGGAGTCGCTGGGCGTGCGTATGGAGCGCCATTGCGCGAACGCGCTCAAGGTGGTGCAGTGGCTGAGCGCGACCCGCGCATCAGCTGGGTGAGCTTCCCAGGCCTTGAGGAAGACAAGTACCATGCGCTGGCCGAAAAGTACATGCCGAACGGCACTTGCGGCGTCATCTCCTTCGGCGTGCCTGGCGGACGCGAAAAGGTGTCCGCGTTCCTCGACCATTTGAAGATGGTGTCCATCGCCACGCACGTGGCCGACGCTCGCAGCTGCACCCTGTACCCGGCAGGCACCACGCACCGTCAGCTTACCGAGGAACAGCTCATCGAAGCAGGCGTTGGCATTGACCTGGTGCGCCTGAGCTGCGGCATCGAAAACGCCGACGACATCATCGCCGACCTCAAGCAGGCGATGGACGCGGTGCTCTGATTCCCGCGAACCACGCGACCATACGGTAACGGTGGGGCCCGCGACGGGGAACGATCCCGTCGCGGCCCCACCATATCCGACTCGCGGACGGCACCGATCCCGCGCAAGTCATCGCCACTATCCTATGCCGCCGCCGGCATAGGATAGTGGCAGGAGCCCGCGGCGGTCGGCGTACAGATGGAGCGGATGGAGTACGGCCGGAGTACAGACGTCACCAGGCGGCAACGGCACACCCCCGGAGGAGCGATGGACAACGACGACTACACGGCCAAGATGACCGAGCTCATCGCATTGCTGCGCGCCATCGGCAACGACACGCAGCAATGCGAGGTCAAGGAGTGCAAACGCAGAATCAGCTCGACCATCACCGAGACGCTGTCCGCGTTCATCACGCACGGCGTACATCATCCTGGGCTGAGCGAGAAGGCGGGGTTCACGCCGGTCGAGGGCTTCGCGCCCGCGCCATGCAGGAGGCGTTGAGCCAGGCCTGCGAGAAGCTCACGCCCGTGGTCCGGCCCGTGATCGTGACCTGCCCGTTCGAGGGCGCGAATTTGGTGTTCGCCGTCATCGACGAGATGCTGCCGCGGGAGAAGCCCTGCTTCGTCTCCTCGGTCGGCCCGCACGGCGCTCCTACATCCGCACCGGCGACGGCGACCGCAAAGATGACCGCCTACGAGGTCGATCGTCTGCTGATGAGCAACGGCCAGCCGGAGCACGACATCGCGGTCGTGTCGGAGGCCACGCTCGACGACTTGAATCCCACGCTCGTCCACGCGCTGCTCGAATGCGAGCGCAACCGCCATCCGCATGTCTTTGCGGAGCGTTCCGACATGGACATGATGCTGGACCTGCGCATCCTGAGACGCATGCCAACCGGCCACCCCGCGGACGACACCGTGAAACATGCCGCGAAACATGCCGCGGATTGCGACCCGGCGGGAACCGCGTCCAGGGAAGACGACACGGATATCGGCGCGGACACCGACACGGACGAGGAGACCCGGATCGCATCCGTGCCGCGCCCCACGCTTGCGGGACTGTTGGCCGTCGGCCGGTATCCGCAGAAGTTCTTTCCTCGGCTCAACGTCACCATCGCCGTCTACCCCGGTACCTCACGCGACGACGTGTTCACCGGCGATGCACGGCTCGTCGCCTCCGAAACCATCACCGGCCCGATCCCGATCATGATCGATGACGCGGTCGCCTCGCTGATGGCATGGACGTCCGGCCCAGGCGGCGCCGATTCCGGCGCGCAACCATCACAGCCGCCGATGTATCCGCAACTGGTGTTGCGCGAGGCCATCGCCAACGCGTTGACCCACCGCGAATACTCCCCGGACGCGCTCGGCACGCCCGTGCATGTGGACGTGTTCACCAACCGAATCGAGGTCTCGAACCCGGGCGGCCTGTTCGGCGCGGTCTCCAAACAGCGGCTCATCCATGAGGCGTCAACGTCCACGCGCAACGCATTCCTGTTCTCACTGCTGCGGTCCACCCCGTATCCGGACGGCGGCACCGTGCTGCGCGACGACGGCACCGGATACCTGCGCATCGGCGCCACGCTAAGGAACGAGACGCGCGAACCGGTGCGCATCGACAATTCGCTCGATCGGTTCCGCGTCACCATTCCCGGCCCTGTGGTGACCAGACAGTCAGGTGTCAACGCCCGTCGCGGGACAAGGCCAGCGCCTGGATGCGGTGCTGGAAGGTGAAGACGCGATTGACGATGTTGATGATTGGCCCGACCAACACCGCGGAAATCACCGTGCCGATGCCGACGCCGCGCAACCCGTGGAAGAAGATCAATGACAGCACCGCGGCGATGATGATCAGCGTGATGTCGAATACGGCCTTCACCGTGCCCACGCGCACGCCGCTGACCTTAGCGATGGCACGGACCACGCCTTCGCCGGGCACCACCACCACGTTCGGCGCCAGCTCGATGACGATGCCGAAGGCCAACGCCACGCAGCCTAAGCCGATGCACAGGAACTGCTCCCACAGCATGGTGGGGGTGCAGAACACCGAGGATGGCCATGCTTACGTCGATCATGACGCTGAACAGCACGTTGACCATGATCTACAGGAACTGGGAGGCTTGAAGTCGCGGCGCAGCAGCACGACCTGAACCAGAATCAGCAGGATGTTCCAGATGAATGTGGTCACGCCGAAGCTGAACATGGGGAACTGCAGGCTGCACACGTACGGCACGCTGGAGATGGCCGAGGTGCCCAGATTGCCCAACGTGATCAGTGCCACACCGAACGAGTTGATGACGACGCCCAGGCGAAGAACGCCAAACGCTGCGGCATGTTGCTCATATGGTACGACTCCTCTTCTTCCGTATCTTGGTGCCTGCGTTTTGCGGCACTGCCCCCAGGCGGGGCCAGGCCGGGAACCTATGAAAAGCAGACGTCTCGACAAACCGGACACCCAGACATCAATTGCTTAATATTTGCTCGTACCCCCCCCCGCTTTTCCCGCATCTTCCTGTATCTTCCCGCATCACCCACGAAGCATGCATGCCTTCCTCCCAATCCGAACCGCCGCGTCCCAGCGCACAGCCGGACCCCCGAAATCGGCGTCGTGAGTACAATGTCGCCGAGACGAAAGGGGATCATGTGCTGCTTGCCGCGCTGGGAGTGCTCACCGGAATAGTCACGCCGTTGCAGACTGCCGTCAACGCGCGACTGCGCGGAACGTTGGGCACACCGTTTCGCGCGTCGCTGGTGTCATTCACCGTGGGATTGGCAGCCACAACGATTGCGGCACTGCTGATCGGACAAGTGACCGGCGGATTATGAGTCCGATGCTCTAACCGACTGAGCTACAGCCCCACGCCGGTTCGTGGCCGGCCCCTATAGTCCAGCAAGCCGCTGGACGTTTGCCCGGATGCTCGTCAACGGGCGACATCCTGACAACCGCCGACCGGAGACAGCGGTCACCCGCGACGGTCGGCATCGTCGCGCAGCGCCCGTCCGGAAGCGAAAACGATC
>ENA-OQAN01000403-OQAN01000403.1-human-gut-metagenome-genome-assembly--contig:-NODE-403-length-23544-cov-3.518897_pt1 | contig 23544 bp, 32 predicted proteins | sample MGYA00242735_ERZ504527 | MGnify/ENA primary metagenome ERZ504527 (study PRJEB26092, sample SAMD00036230) | human gut metagenome | host: Homo sapiens | study: EMG produced TPA metagenomics assembly of... | reverse complement strand
TCTTAAAATAATGATGTTGGGGGCAAATAGTGCATTCACAACATAACGACTGGCAAATTGCACAAAGCCGAGACTGCTTTGTGACTTGGGAGAAATTAGTAAATCTTAGACTGCCTGGTAATACACAGTGATGTTCTGCCACGGATGGCAGAACAAGGCAGCATCGAGTCATGGAGGACTCGTTGTTGCCGTTCACGTCACTCTGAGAAAACCTGACTCAGGCAGGCTTAGATTTTCTTATTTTCGTACAATGGAACAAAACAGACACGGCTTTGCGCAATTTGTCAATCAAGAAGTTTAAATGCACTATCTGACCCCAACACCATGATAATTGCACCGTTCTTTTCTCCCTGTCATTTACTGTTTGATCTGCACATCCATCTGAGGATATGGAATGGAAATATTGTGACTGTCAAGCGCATACTTGATATTCTCGGTCAGGCGCCACCTTGCAGACCAGTAGTCCTCTGTTTTTACCCAGATACGCACACCCATGTTTACGGAAGAATCTCCGAGTTCATCCACAAATACAAGAATCTCTTCTTCCGGCAGTCTTGCCTCCTCCGCTTCTGCAACAGAATACAACACTTCTTTTGCAGTTCTGATATCTGCTTCATATGCAATGCCTACTACCAGATCCACACGGCGTTTCTCCATGGTGGAAACATTCGTGATGCTGCTGTTAGAGAGTGTACCGTTTGGTACCATGACCACTTTGTTGTCAATGGTGAGCAGTTTCGTATAGAAAATGGAGATCTCTGTTACCGTACCCTCTTTCCCGCCGGAATGTTCTATAATGTAATCTCCGACACGGAAAGGTTTTAACAATAAGATCAGCACACCACCCGCAAAATTTGAAAGGCTGCCCTGTAATGCCAGACCGACTGCCACACCAGCAGAACCAAGCACTGCCACTGCCGAGGTGGTTGCAATTCCAAACAGTCCCATGATAATAAAGATCAGTACCAGATATAGTGCGTATTTGATCAATGGCAGTACAAACTGTCTGACACCGGTATCGACATCTCTGCGTTCCATGGATTTGCGGAACATTTTTAAGATCAGGTTAATGATCTTGCTTCCGACAATATAAATGATAATCGAAACTACAACCTGAAATGCAAAATTCAAAAGATCCGGGATCAGACCCTGCAGCCATGTGCCTACGATTCCAGGGTTCTTCGCAACCTCCTGTAAGTTTTCCTGCGCCTGGTTTAACATTTCGACGGTCTCAGTTGCATTTGCGATTCCTTCTACATTTTCTGCCAGCATATATGGCTCCCTTCGTTTTTATTCGAATTTGAATTTTAAAAAAAATCATCTTTAGGCTATGAATGTTGTGAACCTGACACAGATTCACAACTTCCTCAGTTCTTTATAAGTTTTCAAAATTCCATTTCTCATTTTGTCCTGCTCTAAGGAATTTCCTTATTCTAAAGAATGAATGAACAGACCGCTGCGGAGCTTCGGCTCAAACCAGGTAGATTTTGGAGGCATGAGTTTTCCGGCATCTGCGACGGAGAAGAGCTCTGTGATCGAGGTCGGATACATGGCAAATGCAACGGAACAGTCTTCCTCACAGCGTCTGACCAGTTCGTCCATGCCGCGGATTCCTCCTACAAAGTCGATTCTTCCATCTGTTTTCGGATCTCCGATGCCGAGTACCGGATGAAGCAGAAGGTCTTGTAACATTGATACATCTAAACTTTTTACCGGATCATCTGCCACTGCGGCAAGATCGTCCTCCCGGAACTTACAAAGGAACCAGTGTCCTTCCATATACATGGTAAAGCTGCCTTTTTCCTGCGGTCTCTTTTCTTTCTGATCTGTGATCTCCGTCACGTCAAAGCGTTTTTTCATTTCCTTGTAAAAACTCTGGAAAGAGTATCCGTTTAAATCCTTGACCACACGGTTATAATCCATGATCATAAGCTGGTCGTCCGGGAATAACACGGACAGGAAATAATTAAATTCTTCCGTTCCATCATAGTCCGGATGTTCTTCTCTTCGTTTCAAACCGACTTTTACTGCGGAAGCCGCACGGTGATGACCGTCTGCGATATAGATATCTGCCATATTTTCAAATGCCTGTGAGATTGCTGCAATTTTATCATCGTCACTGATCTCAAACACACGGTGTCTGATTCCATCCTCCGATGTAAAGTCATACTCTGCCTCTCCTGCTTTGACTTTCTCCACGATCTCATTGATCACCGGATTCGAGCGGTATGCTAAAAAGATAGGTCCGGTCTGCGCATTACAGGCATCCACATGATGAATACGGTCTGCTTCCTTTTCTGCTCTGGTGTTCTCATGCTTTTTGATGACGCCATTTAAATAATCATCGATCGATGCACACGCCGTAATCCCTGTCTGTGTGCGTCCATTCATCGTAAGTTCATAAATATAGTAACATTTTTTCTGATCGCGGATAAAAGAACCATCCTCTACCATCCCCACAACAGATCATGTGCTCTCTGATACACCTTTTCATCATACATATCCACAGAAAGCGGATAGCCTGTCTCCGCACGATCAATCTTTAAAAAAGATTCCGGATTTTTCTCCACTTCCACAGTTGCTTCTTTTCTGTTATAAACATCATAAGGGAGGGCAGCGATTTTAGCTGCCTTCCCTTTTTCTGGTCTGATGCTCATAAACGGTCTGATATCTGCCATTTTTGCTGCACCTCATCTTATTCTTCTGAATTAAGTTACCATTTTCCTTAAAGTTCTTTCCTATGCCGATCTAGGAAACAATAGAATGTACCTTTCTTAAACACTCTATTGTCACAAATCACCGTCAGATTTCTAGCAGATCTTGCGAACTTTTAAGACACCCTCTGTATTCTTTAATTTTTCAAGTACATTCTCCGGAACAGAAGTGTCTAAATCCAAAAGCGCATATGCATAATCGCCTTTTGATTTGTTTGCCATTCCGTCAATATTGATTCCTGCATCACCAAGGATCGTTGTATATAAACTTAACATACCTTTGACATTGCGGTGTAAGATTCCGATACGTCCTGCAGTTGTGCATGCCCCCATGCTGCAGTCCGGAAAATTTACAGAATGGACAATATTACCATTTTCTAAGTAATCACGGATCTCACGCACTGCCATAATCGCACAGTTATCTTCTGACTCTGCTGTGGAAGCTCCAAGGTGTGGTGTCACAATGCAGCCCTTCGCACCAACAGTCGTTGTGTTCGGGAAATCAGATACATATTTGTGTACTTTTCCTGCTGCAAGTGCATCCACCATTGCTTCTTCATCCACAAGCAGATCTCTTGCAAAATTTAATATGATCGCAGTTGGTTTCATCATAGCAATTGCGTCTGCACTGATCATTTTTTTCGTAGAATCCAGAAGCGGCACATGGATCGTGATGTAGTCACACTCACGGTAGATATCTTCTACGTTGCTGATGTGCTTAACACTTCTTGATAAGTTCCATGCTGCTGCAACAGAGATATACGGATCATATCCATATACTTCCATTCCCATATGGATTGCTGCATTGGCAACTAACACACCGATCGCACCAAGACCGATGACACCTAATTTCTTTCCGGAAATTTCGGTTCCTGCAAAGTTCTTTTTCTGCTTCTCTGCAGTCTTTGCAATATTCTCATCGTTCTGGTTCTCTAAACACCATTCGATACCGCCTACGATATCACGGGATGCGTAAAGCATACCTGCAAACACGAGCTCTTTGACACCGTTTGCATTTGCACCCGGTGTATTGAATACGACGATACCTTTTTCTGCGCATTTGTCCAGCGGGATATTGTTGACTCCGGCACCGGCTCTTGCGACTGCCTCTAAGGTATCCGGCAGTTCTAAATCATGCATTGCAGCACTTCTGACTAACGCAGCCTGTGCATCTTTTAACTCATCTACTTTTTCATACTGATCCGAAAACAGATCCAGACCGACTGCTGCGATCGGATTTAAGCAGTTATACTTAAACATTATGCATTCTCCTCCTCGAATTTTTTCATGAACTCTACTAACTTCTCAACGCCCTCTTTTGGCATAGCGTTGTAGATGGATGCTCTCATACCGCCAACGGTACGATGTCCTTTTAAATTTACAAATCCGGCTTCTGTTGCCTCTTTTACGAATTTTGCATCCAGGTCAGCATCTCCGGTTACGAATGGAACGTTCATCAGGGAACGGTCCTCCGGTACAACAGTTCCTTTGAATAATTTGCTCTGGTCTAAGAAATCATAAAGGATCTTAGCTTTTTCTTCGTTGCGCTCTTTCATCACGGAAAGTCCGCCCATCTTCTTTAACCATTTGAATACTTTTCCGCAGATATAAATGCCGTAGCATGGCGGTGTATTGTAAAGGGAATCTGCATCTGCATGTGTCTTGTATTTTAACATGGTAGGTGTTCCAGGTAAGGTATCCTCCGTGATCAGATCCTCACGGATGATCACAATAACAACACCTGCCGGTCCGACATTCTTCTGGACACCGCCGTAGATCACACCGTATTTTGTGACATCTACCGGCTCTGACAAGAAGCAGGAAGATACGTCAGCGACCAATGTATGTCCTTTTGTGTTCGGGAGTTTTTTGTATTTGGTTCCGTAAATGGTATTGTTCTCACAAATATAAACGTAATCAAGATCATCCGGAATATCAAGATCAGAGCAGTCCGGTATGTAAGAGAATGTCTTATCCTCGGAAGATGCAAGTTTTACTGCCTCGCCGTAAATGGATGCTTCCTGATATGCTTTCTTTGCCCACTGACCGGTCACGATATAACCTGCTTTTTTGTTTTTCATCAGGTTCATCGGGATCATGGCAAACTGCTGGGATGCTCCACCCTGTAAAAACAGGACTTTGTAATTATCCGGAATATTCATCAGGTCTCTTAAATCCTGCTCTGCCTCTTTGATGATATTGTCATATACTTTGGAACGGTGGCTCATCTCCATAACGGACATTCCGCTTCCTTTGTAATCCAACATTTCATCTGCTGCCTCTTTTAATACTTCCTCCGGTAATACAGCCGGTCCTGCAGAAAAATTATACACTCTGCTCATCTTAAACTTCCTCCTCTGATTTATGATTGTTGTTTTTTTGCTAAGTCTTCACCGGTAAATGAAGAACTGATTGCCTCTCCTGGTGCAACCATCGGCCACACCTTGTCATCACAGTTGATGATACAATCAATTAAAACCGGTACTTCTGATTCAAGTGCTTCCTTAAAAGCCTCTTTGAACTCTTCCTGGCTGGTCACGCGATATCCTTTCGCCCCCATTGCCTCTGCTAATTTTACAAAATCCACACCGTCGTCAAGAACAGTTGCGGAATAAACGTTTTTCATAGAAAAGATCCTGCCACTGGCGAACCATTCCAAGTACATGATTGTTGACGATTACTTCTATCAACGGCAGCTTTTCGCGTGCTGCAGTTGCGATTTCATTCATGTTCATCCTGAAACAGCCGTCACCTGCAATATTGATCACCTGTTTATCCGGATTGCCGATCTGTGCACCGATCGCAGCTCCAAGTCCATAACCCATCGTTCCGAGTCCACCGATGATAAAAAGGTACGCGGGTTTTTGTATTTGTAATACTGTGCTGCCCACATCTGATGCTGTCCGACTTCTGTCACGATAACTGCATCTCCCTTTGTCGCACGGTAGATCTCCTCCATCAGATATGGACCACTGAGTCCCTCTTTCGGATAAGTGAGCGGATATTTTTTTTTCAAATCCATGATCTCCCCGATCCATTCCGGATGACTCTGTGCATCTAATTTTTCATTGACACGGATCAGAATTTCTTTTAAATCCCCGATCACACTGGCATCCACCTGGATATTTTTATTGATTTCTGCCGCATCCACATCAAACTGTAAAATTTTTGCCTGTGATGCAAATTTCTTAGCATTTCCAAGAACACGGTCTGAGAAACGGACACCAACTGCGATCAGAAGATCACACTCACTGACACCAAGGTTGGATGTCTTTGTTCCATGCATGCCGAGCATTCCGGTATAAAGATCATCTGTTCCGTCAAATGCTCCTTTTCCCATCAATGTATCACAGACCGGAGCATTTACTTTCCCTGCAAACTCTTTTAATTCTTCCGATGCACCGGAGATCACTGCACCGCCGCCGACAAAGATATACGGTTTCTTTGCCGCCTTTATCATGGAAACCGCTGTATCAACATCTTTTTCGCAGATTGTATCTGTGACCCTTGCGATCGGTTTCGGCTCCACCGAAGTGTATTCCGTCTTTGCCGCTGTGATATCTTTTGGGATATCCACTAAAACCGGTCCCGGACGTCCTGTCTGTGCGATCTTAAATGCACGCCGGATCGTATCTGCAAGTTTTGTAACATCCTTTACAATAAAGTTATGCTTTGTAATCGGCATTGTGATTCCCGCAATGTCGATCTCCTGAAAACTGTCTTTTCCAAGAAGCGGTACGGTAACGTTGCAGGTGATCGCAACAACCGGAACTGAATCCATATATGCGGTTGCGATTCCTGTCACAAGGTTCGTTGCACCAGGACCTGATGTTGCAAAACATACACCGACTTTTCCAGTACTTCTCGCATATCCGTCCGCTGCATGGGATGCTCCCTGCTCATGTGATGTCAGCACATGCCGGATTTCTCCCTGATGTTTATATAATTCATCATATACATTTAAAATGGCACCGCGGATAACCAAAAACTGTATCAACACCCTGTTCTTTCAGGCATTCGATCACGATCTGGGCACCTGTTAACTGCATATTATTCCTCCATTCCACTGCCATTCTCATCTGTTTTTAATTTCTACATCATCAGATGCGTCTTTTACAACATATGACTTTTCGAATGACAACTTTTGTATTTCTTTTTTATTTCTGTTCTTCCGGCAATGCTAAAATAGCACCTCTGTTGCCGGAAGTTACTAACGATGCATAGCGTTTCAGATAACCTGTCGTTACCTTTGGCTCTCTCGGCTGCCATTTTGCTTTTCTTGCTGCCATTTCTTCGTCTGAAACTGCAATCTCTAATTTCATCTCCGGAATATTGATACGGATGATATCGCCCTCTTCCACAAGTGCGATTGGTCCGCCGACTGCTGCCTCCGGTGAAACATGTCCGATGGAAGCCCCACGGCTCGCGCCGGAAAAACGTCCGTCCGTGATCAGTGCTACCGATGAACCAAGTCCCATACCTGCGATTGCAGAAGTAGGATTTAACATTTCACGCATACCAGGTCCACCTTTTGGTCCCTCGTAACGGATCACAACCACGTCACCGGCAACGATCTTACCGCCTTTGATCGCAGCAATCGCATCTTCCTCACAGTCAAATACTCTCGCCGGTCCCTCATGCACCATCATCTCATCACAGACTGCGGAACGTTTTACAACGCTTCCGTCCGGTGCAAGATTTCCTTTTAATACGGCAAGACCGCCTGTTTTACTGTATGGATTATCGACTGGTCTGATGACTTCCGGATTCTTATTTACCGCATTGGCAATATTTTCGCGACTGTCTTTCCTGTCACAGTCATGCAATCTGTATTCAGTAAACCAATGTCTGCAAGTTCTTTCATAACGGCATAGACACCGCCTGCCTCGTTTAAGTCTTCCATATAAGTAGGACCTGCCGGAGCAAGATGGCAGAGGTTCGGTGTTTTTTCACTGATCGGGTTTGCAAATGCGATATCAAAATCGAATCCGATCTCATGTGCGATCGCCGGAAGATGCAACATACTGTTCGTAGAACAGCCTAATGCCATATCTACCGTCAATGCATTTAAAATGGCATCTTTTGTCATGATATCCCTTGGACGGATATTCTTGCGGTACATATCCATAACTGCCATACCTGCATGTTTTGCAAGTTTGATTCTTTCCGAATAAACTGCCGGAATTGTTCCGTTTCCACGAAGCCCCATGCCGAGTGCCTCTGTCAGACAGTTCATGGAATTTGCTGTGTACATACCGGAGCAGGAGCCACAGGTCGGACATACTTTTTCTTCGTATTCTCTTACATCATCCTCCGTCATGGTTCCTGCTGCATAGGAGCCTACTGCCTCGAACATAGAAGATAAACTTCTCTTTTTGCCCTGAACGTGTCCGGCAAGCATCGGTCCGCCGGATACAAATACGGTCGGAACATTGATACGCGCTGCCGCCATCAGAAGTCCCGGAACATTTTTATCACAGTTTGGCACCATGACAAGTGCATCAAACTGATGTGCAAGTGCCATACACTCGGTGGAATCTGCGATCAGATCCCTGGTTACAAGGGAATATTTCATTCCGATGTGTCCCATTGCAATTCCGTCACAGACTGCGATCGCCGGAAATACAACCGGAACTCCGCCTGCCTCTGCAACACCTAATTTTACTGCATTTACGATTTTATCAAGATTCATATGACCCGGTACGATCTCATTGTAGGAGCTTACGATACCGACCATCGGTTTATTCATTTCTTCTTCCGTGAAGCCTAATGCATTAAAAAGACTTCTGTGAGGTGCCTGCTGCATCCCTTTTTTTACATTATCGCTTTTCATGTTAAATCAAATCTCCCATTCTAATATCTATATTAAATTCGTTCGCAGATCAGATCTCCCATCTGTGCGGTGCCGACCTGTGTCACTGCGTTTCGTTTATCTTCTTCCTGCGGCATGATGTCGATGGTGCGGTAACCGTCTTTCAACACCTGTTTTACGGCTGCCTCGATGGCATCTGCCTCTTTGTCAAGGTCAAAGGTATAGCGGAGCATCATGCTGCGCTTAAGATCGTCGCGATCGGGTTTGCGATACCTTTTCCTGCGATATCCGGTGCTGAACCGCCGCTCGGCTCATAGAGACCGAACTTCGTGTCGTTTAAGCTGGCGCTTGACAACATTCCGATGGAACCTGTTACCATGCTCGCCTCATCGGATAAGATATCACCAAACATATTTTCCGTTAAAATAACATCAAACTGTTTCGGATCTTTGACTAACTGCATTGCACAGTTGTCAACTAACATGTGCTCGTAGGTAACTTCCGGGTAATCCTTTGCCACTTCCTCGACCACTTTACGCCAAAGTCTTGAGGAATCCAGCACGTTTGCCTTGTCCACGCTCGTCACTTTTTTGCGGCGTTTCATGCAATGTCAAATCCTCTCTTTGCGATCCTGCGGATCTCTGTCTCGCTGTAAGTCAGTGTATCTGTCGCAGTCATCACACCGTCAACTTCCTCGGTTTTTCGCGCACCGAAGTATAATCCTCCGGTCAGCTCACGCATGATCATCATATCAAATCCATCCCCAATAATATCATCGCGGAGCGACATGCCTCTTTTAATTCTTCATATAAGTAAGCCGGTCTTAAATTTGCAAATAAATTCAGAGACTTTCTTAATTTTAATAATCCTGCCTCCGGTCTCAATTCCGGTGCTAATTTATACCACGGAGAGGTCGCTGTATTACCGCCGATGGAACCCATAAGCACTGCATCGGACGCTTTTGCTGCTGCGATTGCCTCATCTGTTAACGGCACGCCTGTCGCATCAATCGAACAGCCGCCCATCAAAATCGCTTCATATAGAAAACTGTGACCATACTTTGTTCCGATCTTGTCTAATACTTTTTTTGCCTCTGCCACGATCTCCGGTCCGATTCCGTCACCGGAAATCACGCCAATCTTACATTCCATGCTCTAATCCCTCTTTCTTTTCCCCTGTCAGATATGTGTAACTGATTTTTCGGCTGCCAGAAAGTATCCTGCTTTTCTGCACCATAGAATGCATACTCTGTGAACCTCCTGCTTTGTTATGAATAAAAAGAAAATCAGCGGCTGCTGTGTGCCCGCACTTTATCACATTACTAACAGACAGTATGTATAATGTCTATAATAATGTAATTTGGGAAACATTGCAACCTCTGATTCTATTTTTCTTTTTTATAATATTTATAACTGGGTATTATGAAAGAGCTTTCTTTTCATTACCTGGTTGTATACCATGGTATAGCTTAAGCGCTCATTACGGATAACAGACTGCGGAAGATTCCATCTTTCTGGATCAGTTCATCATAATTGCCGCGTTCGATGATGGCGCCTTTGGAAAATACCAGAATTTCATCATATTGTTTTAAGCTGTCTGCTTTTAACTGGTGTACGATATTTAAGATGGTCGTGTCTGACTGCAGGACGGTCTGTTCGATTTTTGCTGCCATGAGGCTGTCAAGACTGGATGTCGCTTCGTCTAAGATCATGACAGGAGTATTGCGGAGGAATGCCCTGGCTATGGCAATGCGCTGTTTTTCTCCGCCGGAGAGATTGGAACCGGATTCCTGTATGGTAAAATCAAGTCCCTTTTCGTTCAGGTAGTCTCCCATACCGGCACGGATTAATGCCTGTTTGATGTTCTCATCCGAATAGCTTTCATAAAGGGAAACATTGTCCCGCAGTGTGCCGTCTAACACGACGACATTCTGATGAATGAGTGCAATGCTGCGGTAGAGTTCTTTCTTCTGGATATCGCTGATGCTCTGGCTGCCAAAACGGATCTCTCCTTCAAAATGGTTATAATAATGCATCAGCACATACATAAAGGTACTCTTTCCACTTCCGCTGTTTCCGACGATCGCATATTTTTTGCCAGGTTCAAAAGTTACGCTTAAATTATGTAAGACCTCTTCGCCCTCCTCGTAGGAAAAACGTAGATTTTCCACTGAGATTGGCAGTGCTGTTTTTAACTTTTCCCCATGGTCTGCATCTTTCGGCAGGTTTAAGATATCCGTCACCCGCTTTAAAACCGGCTGGCTTGTCTTATAGTCTGCAAGCAGTTTTGAGATCCACTGGATCGGTGTCTGGATATAGTTCATAAGCTGTATGGTTGCGATCAGGATACCGACCGTAACGTAACCTTTTAAAACTAAAATCCCGGCAATTCCCATCATGCACACATCGATCAGGAAACCGACCCCGCCGGAGATGCTTCTTGACATGTTCTGCGTATTGCGAACGGAAAAATGCGTCCTTTCCACTTCCCAGTTACATTTTTCATAATCGGTAAGGATCTCCCGCTCCACATGATAGCTCTTGATGACCTCATAGCCGTTCCAGATGTTTTTCAGTTTTCCGTTGTACCAGTCAAGCACATGGATGTATGATTTCTGGCGCGCTGAAATCTGTTTTCCAAACAAAAACGGCACGATTAACGGCACCGCACAGAGCAGAATCGCCGAAAATGCCAGCCACGGTTCCATCTGGTACAACGTGACCGTCGCGATCAGAAATGTGAGGATCTGGATCACAATGTTTGGCAGACACAGAAAATATTTTTCATCGAGCATACCGATATCATTGTTTAAGATCGATGTATACTCCGCGCTCTTGTGCAGACGGTAACTGTCGAGATCCGTGCTCACAATACTTTTACAGATGTCTTGTCTCACATCCACTAAGACTTTCTGTGAAAACTTCATCTCAAAATAGGAGCCGACATAGCCGAATGCTGCATAACAGACAACGATCACCACCCTGCAATGCTCGTATGTAACATTTTTTGTGCATCCATGGCGGACACTGCGTCGATCATTTTCTGCATATAGAGTGCAAATAAAACTGCGGCTATGGTTTTTAGGACAGCGAAAAATACCCACGCCATAAGGTGTACTTTGTGCTTTTTGAAATATTCATTCATTGTTATTCTCCTTGCAGTCCATATTTACTTGCAAATATTTTTCGCACATCTCTATAACATGATTTCCATTAATATTTTTTATTCTATCATAGACCATTTTTGCTATTTGGTATTCATTTTTTTCAATTAATATTGTAAATAATTGAAGAAGCTGCTCCTCATCCAATTTATTAATGTATTTTCTTGCTTGTACTAACTTATAGTTATATGAACATAAAATATTCTCAGACTCTATCGTTCCATTTAATGTGAACCGCGAATTTGAGCATCCACCCAAACACATATCCCCCATACTTGCACTCACGACACAGCCCTTTCAAATCATCTCTTTTTAAAATTTCTATTCCACAAAAATGAATCCTTAGAAAACCATATATCTCGCAATGATCCATCTCTGATATTTCCCTCTATCATTTTCTCATTTCTAATAGAAGTACATCCAACAATATCTCCATTTTGTAAAATACCAACTGATTTTTTTCCTGCCGAACATCCTGCCCAACAAGTATTCTGTTGCATACAAATTTGTTTTTTGTTGTAATAGCCTATTCCATCTGTCAGATGTATCTCTAATTGTCCTTCTTTCTTTTTATACGCAAAATCAATTATTTGTTCAATCATCCCTGGTTCAACAAATAATGTTTGTTGTTTAAGGAAATTACCCATTGGAAGTGTGATCTGTAGCTGCCAGAAATCAACCCCTATCTCCGAAAAGATATCATACATTTCGTCTAATTCTTCAATATTTTCATTGTTGATAGTAGTGGCTACCATTGTCTGTACACCATGATATTTTAATTTTTTTAACGCCAATAAATCTTTTTCAAAAGATCCCTCTTTTCTTATTTTATCATGAGTCTCTTTTACACCATCAATACTTATTGCACAAATTGCAATTCCAGCCTGTTTTATTTTTTCTACTAAATCATCCTCCACAAACCACCCATTAGAAATTATGTTTGTGTAAATTCCAGCTTTACTTAATTTTTCCGCAATCACATCCCAATCTTTTTTTGTAGTTGGTTCTCCTCCTGTAAGTGTAACAAATTTTACTCCCATATTGATCAACTCATCACAAACATGTAAACATTCCTTCGTCGTCATTTCATCCAAATACGGTTGCGCACATGAAGAACCACAATGTTGACATCTCATATTACAACCATGTGTCATTTCCCAAACAGCATATTCTAATTGATATTCTATTCTACTATTTTCCATTTCACATTCTCCTTATTTTTTATATAAATGTCTGAGCATAGAACCTTTTCTTCTACGCTCAGGCATTTTTACACACTATTTCTGTACAAATATTTACATATTTTTTTGTTGTTCATTCTGCGCAGATCTGCATACACCATAATCAACAGCATAACCTGACGCTGCTGCCTTGCTCTGCAATTGATTAAATCTGATACAGAAACATATTCATCAAGTCCTAATCTTTCCATTACCTTTTCTAAATCTCTCATGGCATTCCTTTCATATTTTATATATCAACACTTAATAAGTGCTAATAACTTTTTTTACTGTAAATCACCTGTTGCAAAAAGACCATGTCAAAACCGGAAAAAAATTTTTTCCGGTTTTGACATGGTCTTTTTATAATATCTATAACATAATATATTTTAAAATCTCAGATATGAGGTACATACATATGAAAAAAATATTACATTCCTTTCTCTTAATATTATGTCTCTTCACAATAAATACCAATCATTCTTTTTCTTTGATTGTTAATTCCTACACGCTTATCGCTGACAAGAGCTACCCTATCATCGATACCTATAGCTTGGATTATTCTATCTTCTCCCCAAACATTGTTTCATAAAGATCAGAAAACACCTTTTTATCTAATTCACCACTTGCTGCGGCGCTTACAAAATATGCCTGCTTATACTTTTTACGGCAATATTCTGCCTTTTCTTCTCCCTCCATTCCACTTTCAATCATCTCATTCATATTCCATGCCATTTCCCCTAAAACAAATGTCATTATCGGTGCATTTGCATATTTTCTCACTTTTGGCAAAATATATTCACACAATTCCATGGAATACCGATAGTTTCCAACTGCCCCATAATACTTTGAAAGATTTGCAGCAATACTAAGTTCTTCGATCTCCCATTCTGCCATATATCCTTCCCGCAGGCTGCGCAGCAGCATTTCACAGATTTTTATACTTTTAGGATACTCATCTATTCTGCCATATGCCACAGCCAGCCGCTTTAAAAGTGTAATCTCCTGTTCCCGGAAAGGATATATCACATCACTGTCAAGAAATTTTTTATACTGTGGTACAACTTCTTCTGCAAGCTCTTCTAATGCTTCCACAAGCTGTTCTGCTGTAATGCGCTGCATATAATAATCCAAAAAAGTACTTTCCCGGCGGATATATCTTTGTGTAGATGCGTCTTTTCCAACAAGTTTTTTCATCTGCTCCATATAAAAGTCTGCTTTTTCAAAATCATGCTTTGCCATAGCATCCTCAAAATATTCTCTTTCCTGTATCAGTTCCATATCCCTGCTGACACACACTGCATAATTTTTTTCTGTGATCTGATACATTTTCTCCATAAGTTGCCGATATGTATCACTTTTCACTTTATGTTTTCCGTTTTCAATTCTGGAAAGTGTTTCTACAGAACAGACACCCTCACTTAATTCTTCCTGTGTCATTTTCTTTGCAATTCTTGAAAGCCGTATCATATCACCAACATTATAATTTCCCATATGGCACCTCTTTCTACACTCTGTCACCCGTCGTTTTTATTTTTTGCACCAGTTCCACATTGTCCATGACAAGTGCCGTATAATAAGCCATCGTAAGTTCCACCTGACATTGTTTTGATATTTCTGCTGCATGTCCTTGTTTCTCTGCATCAGCTCTTTTAACAGTCCTGCCTTCTTAAAATGCAATTCTGCCAGCCCACGTATCGTTCTGCTTTCTTTTACCAGTGTTAATGCCTGTTCAATATATTCCAGTTCCTTTTGTGCATCTCCTTTTTCTTCCTGTATGCTGGCAAGTTCTTTCAGAATGGACATTTCAGCCTGTTCCTTGATTTTTTTCGAATCATACTTTCTTATAAAAAGCAGCATTCTTTTCAATTCTGCCTCTTTCCATGAAATATCTTCCGAAAACTGAATCAGCCCCAAAAAAAGTTTTATCTCCATTTCACTGTATAAATCAGAAGTATTTTTCCTCTTTCCAAAAAAAGGTTTTGTCAAAAGTATCGCCTCATTTAATACAGCCTTGATTTCTTCTTTTGATGCACCACGTTTCTGTAACAGTTCTGCCTTTCCCCAGAGATAATATTGTTCATGAAGCACTTGTTTTTTTGGCATTACACTTTGATAACTCTGTAACAGTTTCTCCGCTGTATCCAGATTTTTCTCTTCTAAATTCCGATGGATATCTTTTCGTAACCGGAACAAGTTGTAATCTTTCTCATTCAATAACAATTCAAATTCAAGAACCTGCTTTCCTATTCTTGACAACAATGTCGCACTGACTAATGAATCCACCTCACGATATCCCTCTTCAATCCGGAACATCGTTGCTGGTGAACAAATTCCTTCACAAACCTGTGTCATGGACAATCCATACTTCTCCCGATAATACGACAATGCAATCCCTACCGTATTTAATTTCATCTTCTGCCCCTCTAAAACTTTTCTGTCAGGCAGCAGAATATAAATTCCATAAATATTCTACTCCTATAAAGAAAAACCTGTTATGTTTTCTCATCCACACATAACAGGCTTTCTGGTACTACACTTATTTCTCCATTGCTTCTTCCGGTTTCTCCACTGCGGAGATTGCAGCTTTCTGCATCGGGATACGGCAGTTCTTGTTGTTGCCGAACTCAACGATCACGGTATCATCTGCGATATCGATCACAGTACCGTAAAATCCGCTTGTTGTCAGTACGGTATCACCGACTGCAAGTTCTGACAGCATTGCATTTTTCTTCTTTGCTTCTTTCTGCTGCGGGCGGATCATGAAAAAGTACATGAAACCAAATAAAACTACTAACCAGATAATCATACCGCCCCAGCCTGCTGCTGTGGATGCGGATGAAGTGGATGCTAAAATTGACATCTTCTCAGTTCCTCCTAAATTTAATAGACATTACAATACATAATACACAAAATGGGCTTTTTAGACAAGCACTTTACCAAATTTTATGATTAATTTATTTTTAGCCGTTCTGTTTTTCTTTCTCGCGGTTGATCTGTCCCATACCGTACAGCTTTTCTTCCTTATAAGAATGGAATCTGCCCTCGTCGATAGCATCGCGGATCTCTTCCATCATCGTATTGTAAAAATACAGATTATGGAGCACGCAGAGTCTCATGCCAAGCATTTCTTTTGCTTTTAACAGGTGGCGCACATATGCCCTGCTGTAACGGCGGCAGGTCGGACAGCCGCAGCCTTCCTCGATCGGGCGCATGTCTTTTTCATATTTCTGATTAAAAAGATTGATCTTTCCCTGATTGGTGTATACATGACCGTGACGTCCGTTTCTGGTCGGATATACGCAGTCAAAGAAATCAACGCCGCGCTCTACGCCTTCTAAGATATTTGCCGGAGTACCGACGCCCATCAGATAGGTCGGTTTGTGAAGCGGCAGATAAGGACTGTCTCGTCTAAAATATGGTACATCTCCTCATGTGTTTCACCGACTGCAAGTCCGCCGACTGCATATCCGTCTAAATCCAGCTCAGCGATACGTTTTGCATGATCGATACGGATATCCGAATAGATAGCGCCCTGATTGATTCCAAATAACATCTGATGACAGTTGACCGTTCCCTCCTCGGAGTTTAGTTGCTGCATTTTTGTTTTACAGCGCTCTAACCATCTGGTTGTACGCGCCACGGAAGCCTCCACATAGCTTCTGTCTGCAAGTGCCGGGGCACATTCATCGAATGCCATCGCGATCGTGGAACCGAGGTTCGACTGGATCTGCATGCTCTCTTCCGGTCCCATGAAAATCTTTGCACCGTCAATGTGGGAATGGAAATAGACGCCCTCCTCTTTGATCTTGCGCAGTCCGGCAAGGGAGAACACCTGAAATCCGCCGGAATCTGTGAGGATTGGACGATTCCATGACATGAATTTATGGAGTCCGCCGACTTCGCGGATCAGCTTGTCTCCGGTGCGGACGTGCAGGTGGTAGGTATTTGACAGTTCTACCTGGCATTTGATCTGCTCTAAGTCCTCGGTGGATACGGCGCCTTTGATGGCGGCAACGGTGCCGACGTTCATGAATACCGGGGTCTGTATGTCACCGTGGACGGTGTGCAGGATTCCGCGTTTGGCGCGGCCTTCCTGTTTTAGTAGTTCGTACATTGTTTATAATCTCCTTTTTTTCTTTATATGAAATGTGTAGCGAAACTCTGGTAAAGGCTGTGAGCGCATGGAAAGCTTTCCATGCGAATTTACTGTTTTGGAGAGCTTCGTTTTGGCTGTTTTTACATGTATGAAAATATCATCTGTCTTTGCCGGATAATTGATCCAATAAATCAAAGTAGTTCTCGAAGGTTTTACGGCAGCAGGATGGGTTGTCTATCACGATTCCATCCACTTTCAATCCTAGAAGGGCAAATGACATGGCGACGCGGTGGTCTTCATAGGTTGACACAATGCCGGGGAACGGAGTGCCTGGTTTTATTGTGATGGCATCCGGCTCTTCGGTACATGTGATTCCACGTTTGGTCAGTTCCTCTGACATGGCATGGAGGCGGTCGCATTCCTGTCCACGGATATGTCCGATGTGGGTGATATGCACATCGGATTTGCAGAACGGTGCCATTGCAGCAAGAGTCAATGCCTGATCTGAAAAATCGTTCATATCGATCTCAATTCCTTTTAGTGTATCTTCAGCGGGTCCGGTCACTTCAATCCCGTCTGCTTTTTCTGTGACGGTACAGCCCATCTGTGCAAGCACATCCAAAAACTTCATATCGCCCTGGCTGTTGTCCTTATGCACATGTTTTACAAGTGCCCTGCCGCCTGTGATCGCAGCTGCCGCATAAAAATAACACGCTGCCGAAACATCCGGTTCGATCTGATAATGTTTTTTCTGATAGACGGCTTTCGGATCAATCCGATAATTTTTTCCGCCATATTTTACCTCCACACCCGCATCCGCTAACATTTTTCTTGTGATGCGGATATAGGAACCGTCTGTTTTCTCACTTGTGATGTGGATGTCTAATCCCTGCGGTATCATCGGTGAGATAAGCAAAAGTGCACTCAAAAACTGAGTGCTTTTGCTGATGTCAAGTGGCAACTGCAGTGGGTTTCCATCTGCCTTTGACTGATCTGCGCCGGCTTTTGGATTTCTCCGTCCACAAATCTTCACCGGCAGATGCCCTTCTGTTTCCAGATAAGTGATATTCGCACCAACTCCGGTGAGCAGTGAAAATAACTCCTGCATCGGTCTTTTTTTCATCTGCTCTGAAGCTTCAATCGTATATTCCCCGTCGGAAAAACCAAGCATTGCCGTCAGAAAACGGGCGGCTGTCCCGGCACTTCCGACATTGATCACTGCCTGTTTCTTGGGAATATTTCCACCACAACCTAAAACAGTAACCGCCTTTTCCGACTCATTGATATCTACCATAAACCCCAAAGATACCAGACTCTCCAGAAAATGCCTTGAGTCATCAGAAAACAGCACTCCTTCTAACTTCACTTCACCATCCGATAAAGCTGCCATCAAAAGTGCACGGTTTGTCATGCTCTTAGATCCCGGCACATCCACCGTCCAGTCGACCGGTCTATCTAATCTTTTTACCTCATATTGTTCCTTCATATATTTTCATCCCTGCTATCAGTTTTCCTGCCTTTAAGCGCTTTTCCCATTTTAACATATTCCTGTTGTCACGAAAAGAGAAATCTTTTATAATGATTAAGATATATAATCTTATAATACACATTTTCAGGAGGAATATTTCATGGCTGGTTCATCATTCGGTACAATTTTTAAAATTACAACATGGGGCGAATCCCACGGGAAGGGACTCGGCGTTGTGGTGGATGGATGTCCTGCCGGACTGCCTCTTGATGAAAATGACATTCAGAAATTTTTAAACCGCAGGAAACCGGGTCAGTCAAAGTTTACCACCCCGCGGAAAGAAGATGACACAGTCGAGATTTTATCCGGCGTGTTTAAGGGAAAAACAACCGGTACGCCGATCTCTCTTGTCGTGTACAATCAGAACCAGAAATCCAAAGATTACAGTGAGATTGCGTCCTATTACCGTCCGGGACATGCGGACTATACTTTCGACCAGAAATACGGTTTCCGCGATTACCGCGGCGGCGGACGTTCCTCCGGGCGCGAGACGATCGGACGTGTTGCAGCCGGTGCGATCGCTGTCAAAATATTAAACCAGCTCGGCATCACATTTTTGACTTACACCCGTTCCATCGGCCGATCAGTATTTCATCACAGAATTTTGATGCCGCACAGATCAATGAAAATCCGCTCTACATGCCGGATGCCGACGCTGCGGAAAACGCAGAAAATTATTTAAATGCCTGCATCGCCGAACAGAATTCCTCCGGTGGTGTTGTGGAATGTATCATCCAGGGTGTTCCCGCCGGACTTGGCGATCCTGTCTTTGAAAAATTAAATGCGAATCTCGCAAAAGCAGTCATGTCGATCGGTGCAGTAAAAGGTTTTGAGATCGGTGACGGATTTGACGTTGCGAAAGCAACCGGAAAAAACGATAACGACGCCTTCCGCATCGGCGCTGACGGCAGACCGGTCAAAACAACCAACCATGCCGGAGGTATTTTAGGCGGAATGAGCGACGGAAGTGACATTATCCTGCGCGCCGCGATCAAACCTACACCATCCATCGCTGCCCCCCAGCAGACTGTCAATAAAGATGGGGAAGAAATTGATGTGAGCATCAAAGGACGCCATGATCCGATCATCGTTCCACGCGCCGTGGTCGTTGTGGAGTCCATGGCTGCCGTAACTCTTGTGGATGCCCTTTTTACAAATATGAGCGCAAGGATGGATTCTCTTGAAATGTTTTATCAACACTAATACTTTATAATTCATAGGACGCAATTTCCTATGAAGATTAGGGTGTCAAAAGGTGGCTCACAACTTAGCTGCTGGCAAATTGCACAAAGCCGGGACTGTTTTTGTGACTTTGGTAGAAAATTAGTAAATCTTAGTATGCCTGTCTATTTACAGTAATGTTCTGCCACGGACGGCAGAACAAGGCTTCACGATCCATGGAAGGCTCGTTGAATGCCGTTTACGTCACTCTGTGAAAAACTGATTCAGGCATACTTAGTTTTTCTTATTCTCGGACAACGGAACAAAACAAGTTCGGTTTTGTGCAATTTGACAGACCCAAAATTGAAAACCACCTTTTGACACCCGAATCCTATGAATCCTATGAATTATAAAATGCCGTCCATTCCTGGTCGGCATTTTTTGTTATTCTTATGTAAGTAAACTAAGTATCATCTGGCAGTCTCTGTCAGTCCCGTCCCGTTATCCATACTTCTCTTTTGCATATAGCGATGAGCTTCCTCCTCTGTCAGGTTGTTACGTTCCATCAAGAGTGCTTTTGCTTCACTGATCAGATTCATCTCTTCCTCCGACCGCTCCTTCGGTTTTTGTCTTGCCTTTTTCCGCCTGCGCGTGATCATGTATTCCATCATTTCAACGGTCTGGAGCAGTTCATTGATCTTTAGCGGCGTCGATAAACAGACCAGATTTTCCACATCACGCTCACCACAGTTTCCCGGTGATGCCACGAGCAGCATTTCAAACTGAGGGGGGAGATATTCATGTAATTCCGTATACATCATATCCGCAAAACGGTAACCGCACACCATGACCCCGCCCGTCCAGTTCATTTGCATTCTGCAAAGCCTGGGCGCTGTCGTGCAGACGGCATCCACATGATGTCCGTTCTGCATCAGGATCTTTTTGATATTACGCGCAGTATCCTGTTTCGGAAATGCAACGATAATGTTTGTCAAATCTTTTCCCCTTCATTCCTATATCAGATTTTATACAGGTAATTATTGATCTCCCAATCGGAAACCTGCGCACGATAATCTGCCCATTCCGATTTTTTGGCCTCAATATATTTTTCCGTCGCGTGTCTGCCCAGCACGTTCTGTAAATATTCGTCTTTTTCAAATTCTGCAAGTGCCTCTCCAAGGTCAGCCGGAAGTTCCTCGATACCGAGTTTATTTTTCTGTGACATACGCATCTCAAAAACATTTTCCGTCACTGCTGCCGGCGGCTCAATCTGATTCCGGATACCATCAAGTCCTGCCTGTAAGCACACCGCAAGTGTCAAATACGGATTGGCTGCGGAATCCGGACATCTGAGTTCCACCCTTGTACCCTCGCCTCTTGTAACCGGAATACGGATGAGTGGGCTGCGGTTTGTCACAGACCATGCAATATAGATTGGTGCCTCATATCCCGGAACCAGACGCTTATAGGAATTGACAAGCGGATTGGTAATCGCCGCCATTCCTTTCATATGTTTCATCAGACCGCCAATAAACCAGTATGCTTCTTTGCTGAGTCCTAACTCGCCGTCCGGATCGTCAAAAATATTTTTTCCGTCCTTGCAGAGCGACATATTCACATGCATACCGGAACCGTTGATTCCAAATTTCGGCTTTGGCATAAAACTTGCAAACATTCCATGACGTTTTGCGATCGTTTTGACAGCCAGTTTAAATGTCATGATATTGTCTGCTGTTTTGACCGCCTCATCATAACGGAAATCGATCTCATGCTGTGCCGGTGCAACCTCATGATGGGAAGCTTCAATCTCATATCCCATATCCTCTAACGTCAGCACCATATCACGTCTCGCATTTTCACCAAGATCGATCGGTCCAAGATCAAAATATCCGGCACGCTCCATGCTGATCGTGGTCGGCTGCCCATCCTCATCCTGATTAAACAAGAAAAATTCACATTCCGGTCCGACATCAAAACGATATCCCATCTGCGTTGCATCTTCCACTGCCTTCTTTAAGATATAACGCGGATCACCCTCAAAAGGTTTTCTGTCCGATGTATAAACATCACAGATGATCCTTGCAACCTTTCCCTGCTGCGGACGCCACGGGAAAATTACAAACGTGTCAAGATCCGGATACAGATACATATCCGACTCCTCAATACGGACAAATCCCTCAATGGACGAACCGTCAAACATACATTCATTACTTAATGCTTTCTCTAACTGACTGGACGTGATCGCCACATTCTTTAAAGTTCCAAACATATCCGTAAACTGCAGACGGATAAATTCCACATCCTCTTCCTCTACCATATTAAAAATATCCTGTTTCGTATACCTGCTCATCAAAAATCACTCCTTCTTCATATACTGCAACACTTTATCGTAAGCCATCGGCCCTCCAAATAAATCGAGTGCGCTTCCAATGGTCACATTCAATCTGTTATTCCCCAGTTTCTTCAGTTCCAAAAGGTCTTCAAAACTGCCAACGCCCCCGGCATAAGTGACCGGTATCTTTCCCCATTCGCCGAGCATCTTTACCAGTTCCTTTTCAATCCCTTTTGCTTTTCCTTCGACATCCACAGCATGGATCAAGATTCATCACAATAGGATGAAAGTTCGTCCAATAGTACGGTGCTGACCTCTTCATCTGTAAACTCCTGCCATCGGTCTGTCACTATATAATAGGTATCTTCTTTTTTTCTGCAGCTTAAATCAAGCACTAAACGCTCCCGTCCCACTGCAGCATTTAAGCGTTTTAAATTATCATAATTGATCTTTCCATCCCGGAACACATACGAAGTAACGATCACATGACTCGCTCCGGCATCCAGAAACTCTTTTGCATTTTCCGCTGTAACTCCACCACCGATCTGAAGTCCGCCGGGATATGCCCGCAGTGCATGTTCTGCCTGTTCACGCGTCGCTTTGTAATACTCACTGCTCACCGGATTCAAAAGAATAATATGCCCTCCTTTGATTCCTTCTTTCTGATACAGCTTTGCAAAATAAGCGGCATCCTGCTCCGCCACAAAATTCTCCGCTGCCTGGTCTCCGGCATCCTTTAAACTTCCACCAACAATCTGTTTAACTTTTCCGTTATGGATGTCGATACAGGGACGAAACTCCATAATTTTCCCCCTTTTTCTTCTCTTCTTTTTTCACAGAATAACGTATTTTATCTGTGATGTTCTCTTTTATTTAGGTAAAAATGGGCGACGTATGCCTGTGCTCTGGCCCCGTCGCCTAAAGCCATCATATCACACATCAAATCATTTGTGAACCATAATTTCTATAAGGTTTTTTCGCACGTTTTATTATTATTTCTAATATATATCTATTTTTATAAATTCACACTTATATCTCATTGACAGAGTATTTTTTTTTTGCTATGATACAGAAACTAATATATCTTTTTCATACAATTCAATAAGAAGAAAGTGAGGAAAATAAAATGGGAACAATTATTGGTGAAGGTATTACTTTTGATGATGTGTTATTAGTTCCACAGTATTCAGAAGTTACACCAAACATGATTGATCTGACAACGCATCTTACAAAAAAGGTCGTTTTAAATATTCCTATGATGAGCGCTGCCATGGATACCGTTACAGAACACAGAATGGCCATTGCAATGGCAAGACAGGGCGGTATCGGTATTATCCACAAAAACATGTCGATCCAGCACAGGCCGATGAGGTAGATAAGGTAAAGCGTTCTGAAAATGGCGTTATCACGGATCCATTTTACCTTTCCCCGGATCATACATTACAGGAATGCCGAGATCTGATGCGCAAATTCCGCATCTCCGGTGTGCCGATCTGCGAAGGTGGCAAATTAGTC
>ENA-OQAN01000402-OQAN01000402.1-human-gut-metagenome-genome-assembly--contig:-NODE-402-length-23588-cov-2.181663_pt1 | contig 23588 bp, 20 predicted proteins | sample MGYA00242735_ERZ504527 | MGnify/ENA primary metagenome ERZ504527 (study PRJEB26092, sample SAMD00036230) | human gut metagenome | host: Homo sapiens | study: EMG produced TPA metagenomics assembly of... | reverse complement strand
GTTTTGCTGCTGACTACGAACGTGAAAGCGGACAGATTCTGTTCCGGAGATTGCTTCAAAGAATGGTATTAAGGTTGCTGTTGTCGGTTCCGGTCCTGCAGGTCTTTCTTTTGCCGGAGACATGGCCAAGCTGGGATATGAAGTAACTGTATTTGAAGCATTGCACGAAATCGGTGGTGTGTTGAAATATGGTATTCCGGAATTCCGTCTGCCGAATAAGATTGTAGATGTAGAAATCGAAAATCTTTCGAAGATGGGAGTTCTGTTTGTCAAGGACTGTATTGTTGGCAAGACAATCAGTGTGAAGGATCTGGAGGATGAAGGCTATAAAGGTATCTTTGTTGCTTCCGGTGCCGGATTGCCCAACTTTATGAATATTCCGGGAGAGAACTCCATTAACATTATGTCATCCAATGAATATCTGACTCGTGTTAATTTGATGGATGCGGCCAGCGAAGATTCGGATACACCGGTTACATTCGGTAAGCGTGTTGCGGTTATCGGTGGTGGAAATACAGCAATGGATTCTGTTCGTACGGCACGCCGTCTGGGAGCAGAAAGAGCAATGATCATCTATCGTCGTTCAGAAGCTGAAATGCCTGCCCGTCTGGAAGAAGTGAAACATGCCAAGGAAGAAGGTGTGGAATTCCTGACTTTGCATAATCCGATTGAATATATTGCTGATGAAAAAGGAAGAGTGAAACAGGTAGTACTCCAGAAGATGGAATTGGGTGAACCGGATGCTTCCGGACGCCGTAGCCCTGTTGCTATTCCGGGTGCTGTTGAAACAATTGATATTGACATGGCCATTGTGAGTGTAGGTGTATCTCCTAATCCGATCGTTCCCAATTCTATTCCGGGACTTGAACTGGGCCGGAAAGGAACCATTGCGGTTAATGAAGACATGCAATCTTCTATACCTACCATTTATGCCGGAGGAGATATTGTCCGGGGTGGAGCAACGGTAATTCTGGCAATGGGTGACGGACGTCGTGCTGCTGCTGCTATGGATAAGCAGTTGCGGGGATAAGTCTTCAGTCAGATTATATATAGAATAAGAGCGGATAGCTGCGGAAGAGTTTTCTTCTGCGGCTATCCGTTTTTTAGTTTTCGGAAGTCTTTTCTCGTGAATCATAATATTGTCCATTCGTTCGCTCGTAAATTCTATTTTATATTCCTTTGTGCCAGACTACCTTTGCAACAGAATCAAAAATCACTATAACTTATGAAAACATACAACAAAGGTTTTGTCTATTTCATTTGTCTTGTTTCGGCAATGGGAGGACTTCTGTTTGGATATGACTGGGTTGTCATTGGAGGTGCCAAACCTTTTTATGAATTGTATTTCGGAATCGCAGATATACCTTCTATGCAAGGTTGGGCCATGAGTATTGCTCTGCTGGGCTGTCTGATTGGTGCAATGATTACCGGATTTATGGCTGATAAATATGGACGTCGTCCGTTGTTGCTGGTTGCAGCTATAATCTTTCTGATTTCAGCTTATGCAACAGGCGCTGCACATACTTTTACTCTGTTTTTATTTGCTCGTTTTTTAGGAGGTATAGGAATTGGTATAGCTTCCAATCTTTCTCCGATGTATATAGCAGAAGTTGCACCGGCTTCAGTGCGCGGAAAGCTGGTTTCGTTGAATCAGCTGACTATTGTGCTGGGAATATTGGGAGCTCAGGTAACCAACTGGCTGATTGCAGATCCTATTCCTGCCGAGTTTACCGGCGCTGATATCCTGGCTTCATGGAATGGGCAGATGGGATGGCGCTGGATGTTCTGGGGAGCTGTTTTTCCTGCAGCTGCTTTTTTCCTGCTGGCTTTCTTTATTCCGGAAAGTCCCCGCTGGTTGTTTCTGAAAGGACGTCTGGAGAAAGCAAAGGAAGTGCTTTCACATATTGGCGGTCCTCAATATGCCTTGACAGAGATACAGACTTTGACCGGCTCATCTGTTTCATCAACAGAATCTTCCGGAAAGCTGAAATTGCTTTTCAGTCGTCCTTATCGGAGAGTTTTGCTGTTAGGTATTGTGGTTGCTGTATTCCAGCAATGGTGCGGAACCAATGTCATATTTAATTATGCACAGGAAATTTTCCAGTCGGCTGGTTTCGCTTTGGGAGATGTCTTGTTTAATATTGTGGTGACAGGTATTGCCAATGTTGTCTTTACATTTGTTGCGATCTATACGGTTGACCGCTGGGGACGTCGGGCTTTGATGCTGTTGGGAGCCGGTGGACTGGGAGGCATTTATCTGATTCTTGGTGCTTGCTATTATTTTCAGTTGAGCGGCTTCTTTATGGTGCTTGTTGGTGGTACTGGCGATCGCTTGCTATGCCATGTCACTGGGACCTGTAACCTGGGTTTTGCTTTCTGAAATATTTCCGGACCGTGTGCGTGGAGTGGCTATGCTACGGCAACCTTTACTTTGTGGATCGGATGTTTCACTCTGACTTATACATTCCCTCTGCTGAATGCTTCATTAGGTAGTAGTGGTACTTTCTGGATCTATGCATTGATTTGCGCGGTAAGTTATGTCTTTTTATATTGCCGCCTGCCGGAAACAAAAGGAAAATCATTGGAGAAACTGGAACGTGAATTGATTTAAAGAATTATTCTTTCGGCCGGAACAGGCCGATCTGTAGAGAATCTTGATATTAAAAACTTATTATATTTATGGTTAAAGCGTGGAAAGAACAAGTGGTGATTCCGACCTATGAAGTGGGAAAGCCCGAAAAGAATCCGATGTTTCTGGAAAATCGCGTTTATCAGGGAAGTAGCGGTGTCGTTTATCCTTACCCTGTTATCGAACGTATTTCAGATGAAAAGAAAGATCATACTTACAATGCTGTTTTTCTTGAAAATGAATATCTGAAAGTCATGATTCTTCCGGAATTGGGAGGACGCGTGCAGATGGCGTATGATAAGATTAAACAACGGCATTTTGTTTATTATAACCATGTGATCAAACCGGCACTTGTTGGTTTGGTTGGTCCCTGGATTTCAGGTGGTATTGAATTTAACTGGCCGCAGCATCATCGCCCGAGTACTTTTATGCCGGTGGACTGTGATATCGAGGAGTTTGAAGATGGAAGCGTAACAGTATGGGTGAGCGAAACGGAACGGATGTTCCATCAGAAAGGTATGGCCGGATTTACACTTCGTCCGGGAAAGGCATTCCTTGAGATTAAAGGCGTATTATACAATCGTACAGAAACACCTCAGACTTTCTTGTGGTGGGCTAATCCGGCAGTAGCAGTCAATGACCATTACCAAAGTGTTTTCCCGCCTGATGTAAATGCCGTATTTGACCACGGAAAACGTGATGTTTCCACTTTCCCGATAGCTACGGGAACATATTATAAGATTGATTATTCGGCAGGAGTTGATATCTCCAATTACCGGAATCTTCCTGTACCGACATCTTATATGGCTATTAATTCTCGTTTCAACTTTGTGGGTGGTTATGAAAACGATACACATGCCGGTGTATTGCATGTGGCAAACCATCATGTGTCACCCGGAAAGAAACAATGGACCTGGGGAAATGGTGATTTCGGACGCGCATGGGACCGTAATCTTACCGATGAGGATGGACCGTATATCGAATTGATGGCGGGAGTTTATACTGATAACCAGCCCGACTTTACCTGGTTGCAGCCTTATGAAGAAAAGAGCTTTGTGCAGTACTTCCTTCCGTACCGTGAATTGGGTGTGGTAAAGAATGCTAGCAAAGATCTGCTGTTGAATGTAGAACAGGAGGGAGAATCAAGTGTACGTCTGAAGATTTTTGCTACTTCAAGACAACTTATACGTATTCGTCTTGTTGCGGGTAATCAGGTATTGTTTGATCAGGAACAGACTCTGTCACCGGAAGAGGTGTTTGAACAGTCAGTAGAGATTGGCAATGTCCGCTTCCAGGATTTGCACTTGAGTCTGCTGTCTGGTGGACGTGAGGTGCTTGGCTGGCAATGCGAACCGGATGAAGTTAAACCTATACCCGAACCGGCTGAACCGGCTTTGCTTCCGCATGAAATAGCTACAACAGAACAGCTTTATCTTACCGGCTTGCATCTGGAGCAGTATCGTCATGCAACTTATAATCCGGTAGCTTATTACGAAGAAGCACTCAGACGCGATCCGACAGATGTGCGCAATAATAATGCTTTGGGATTATGGTATTTGAGAAAAGGACGTTTCCAGAAGGCTGAGACTTATTTGCGTCAGGCAATAAAGACCCAGCTGAAGCGTAATCCGAATCCTTATGATGGTGAGCCTTTGTACAACCTGGGACTTGTCCTGAAATATCAGGGTAAATATGATGAGGCTTATAATCGCTTCTATAAAGCTTGTTGGAATGGAGCCTGGCAGGATGCAGGTTATTTTGCCTGCGCCCAGATTTCAGCATTGCAGCGTCGTTGGGATGATGCATTGGAGGAAGCAGACCGTTCACTGATCAGAAACTGGCATAACCATAAGGCACGTCATTTGAAAACGGTAGTTCTGCGTTATGAAAACCGTTCTGAAGAAGCTCTTCAACTGATTGCAGAATCACTGAAGTTGGATCGCTTCAATTTCGGTTGCCTTTATGAACGTTTCCTTCTGACTCAGTCGGAGAGTGATCTTTCTGCATGGAAGGAGCTGATGCGTGAGGAAGCTAACAACTATCATGAATTGGCATTGGACTATGCGGCTGCCGGCTGTTGGAAAGAGGCTGTTGATGTCTTGAATCAGGCCGTTTCTGGAGGCTTCGCCACTCCGATGACTCATTATTATATCGGCTGGTGCAGTGTACAGGGAGGTTTGCATCTGGAGGAAGAAGCATTCAAGAATGCAGCAGCTGCTTGTCCGGATTATTGCTTCCCGAATCGTCTGGAAGATATTCTTGCGCTGGAATGTGCAACACAATATAACTCACAAGATGCCAAAGCTCATTATTATCTGGGCAATTTGTGGTATGACAAACGTCAATATGACCTGGCTGTCCGCGAATGGGAAACTTCTGTTGAACTGGATAATCAGTTCCCGTCTGCATGGCGTAACCTGGCTTTGGCTTATTTCAATAAGCAACAGCGTACGGAAGAGGCATTGCAGTGCATGGAAAGGCCTTTGCTCTGGATTCATCCGATGCCCGTGTGCTGATGGAGCTTGATCAGTTGTATAAGAGACTTGGCCGTCCGCATGCAGAACGTCTGGCTTTCCTTCGGAAGAACTCTCAATTGATTGCCCAGCGAGATGATTTGTATCTGGAACAGATAACTTTGCTGAATCAGGTTGGTGAATATGAAGAGGCTCGCAAGTTGCTGGATGCACGGATCTTCCATCCTTGGGAAGGTGGTGAAGGAAAAGTGCCTGCCCAATATCAGATAGCCCGTGTGGAACTGGCGAAGAAATGTCTTCAGGAGAAACATTCGGCAGAAGCTTGAACTGGCTGAAGGAATGTCTGGTTTATCCGCATCATTTGGGAGAAGGCAAGCTGCAGGGAGCTCAGGAAAATGACTTCTATTACTTGATGGGATGCGCTTATCAGCAGATGGGTGACCTGGAGAATGCGAAGTCTTGCTGGGAACAGGCTGTACAAGGTCCGACCGAACCGGTTGCTGCCATTTATTACAATGACCAGAAACCTGACAAGATCTTCTATCAGGGTATGGCTTTATTGAAGCTGGGCCGTGAAGAAGAAGCTAACAGCCGCTTCCATAAATTGGTAGCTTATGGAGAAAAGCATTTGTTTGACAAAGTGCGTATTGATTATTTTGCTGTTTCTTTGCCTGATCTGTTGATTTGGGAAGATGATTTGAATATCAGAAATGTAATCCATTGCAAATATATGATGGCTTTGGGCTACTGGGGATTGAATCAGAAAGATAAATCACTTCATTTGCTGGAAGAACTGAAGAATGCAGATGTAAACCATCAGGGAATTCAAGCTTTTTGTTCCTTGATTGAAGAACTGGTCTGAATTCTCTCTCCTGAAAAGGAATAAAAAGAAACTGACAGGTATCTTTAATATAAAACTTTATGAAATGGGTGGAGCGTGTGAGTCCGTGATGGATTCACACGCTTGTTTTTATTATCCTTTTTTCATTTGTTTATAAGCTTGTGGCGACATGCCCATTATTTTGCGGAAGAGTCTGGAGAAATAGAAGTTGTCTTCAATACCGACTTTGAAGCAGACCTGATTGATTTTCATATCCGTGAAGTCGAGTAACTGACATGCTTTCTGAATCTTCAGCTGGTTAAAGTAGTTAAGAGGAGAATTCCCCATTCTTTGCGTAAAGATGGCAGAAAAGTGAGAGGCTGAGTAACCCAAATTGTCAGCGAGTTCCTGTAGCGTAACTTTCTTCCCGATATTTTCTTTCATATAATGTACCGTAATCATAATGGGATCGCTTGAAATGGAATCATTATATGAAGCATTCCGGTAAGATTGCAGGTATCTGAGTGTTCCCAAATAGTGTGCAAAGCAGCTGCATGCATACAGCAGATTTTCTCTGCTATATCCCATTTCTAGCGTGTGGTAGATTTCTTCAAACAAATCCATACGTGTATTGATTCGCGAGTCGATTGTCGGAAGAATATCAATAGGCTTGGAAGCTCCCTGTGCATAATGTTCGGCAAGGGATCCTTTGAAATGGATCCAGTAGATGGTCCATCCTTCATTTTCGTAACTTCCATACGCATGCGGCTTGCCTGCCGGCAGGATAAAATATTGGTTGCTTTTTACTTCATATTTTTGTCCGTCAAGTTGATACCATCCTCTTCCTTCCACGTTGTATATAAGGATGTATTGGGTTATCGGCTCCCTGCGCTCCCGGTAGTGTATTCCGCTTTGGATAATAACCTATGTCCGTGATGTGCAATGGTGCCATCAAGGGATGTTTTTCCATTTCTTCGATGATAGAATGCGGGACAACTAAGGCCCTTTCTCCACTAAATCCATCTTTTCTCTTGATCATCGTTCTTGCTTTTTTGATAAGGTTATTTACAAAGTTAATAAAAAGAATGATAATTTGTTCTGAAATGACAGGAAGATATCTTTTAATTGTTATGAATGCATATATAATTTATTAATCCTTAGGATAATAAGATTTTACAGATAGCACAGCATAAATTTGATATCATATAATCATCCATGTAATTCGTGGTTTCATCTATGTATAGTTTTTGGGGGCTTGGCTAATTTTGCATCGTACATAACGATTCTTCCGAAGAATCAGAAACCTTTATGAAACGAAAAACTAATATTGAGAGAAAATGCGAGTAAGTGTTTTATTGTCAGGATTATTGGTAGGACTGATGGCCTGTACGTCTGGGTTGGAGAATTTACCGACCAAGACTTCGAAGAGTGATTCTGGTCTTTGACTCTCTGGCTCAGACCTGGGACGAGGGAGTCCCTTTGGGAAATGCAACTATCGGTGCTTTGGTTTGGAAGAAAGGAGATGCGCTCCGTCTTTCTTTGGATCGGACAGACTTATGGGATTTGCGTCCTTCGGACAGTTTGTCGGGAGCAAATTTCCGTTTTGCCTGGGTGAAGGAACATATCCGTACAAAAGACTATTTGCCGGTACAGAAGAAACTGGATCATCCGTATGATATGGAACCGGCACCGGCAAAGATTCCGGGAGCAGCTCTGGAGTTTTCATTGAAGGAATTGGGAAATCCGTCTTCTTGTCCGGTTGTACTTGAATGATGCTTTGTGTGAAGTAAAGTGGCCGGAAGGAACACGTTTGCAGACTTTCGTTCATGCCTCCGAACCTGTGGATGGTTCGTTTTTGATCAGTTGGACGAAATCTTATTCCGGATATCATCGCTCCGACATACGCCGATACTTTGTCGGGCGATTCAGGAGGTGGTCCGGTAGAAGGTCTCGACCTGAAACGTTTAGGGTATTCACAGGGGAAAGTGATACGGGATGGAAATAAGATCGTTTATCATCAGAAAGGTTTTGGGGATTTTTATTATGAAGTGGCGGTCTCTTGGATGAAGTCGGGAAAGAAATTATATGGAACATGGAGTGTGACAACTTCTTTGTGTCCTGAGAAGGCTGAAGAAGAAGTTGAGGAAGCTATGAAAAGAGGAGTTGCAAATGATTATGAAGACCATACTGCTTATTGGGATACTTTCTGGAAGCAGTCTTCTGTCAGTTTGCCGGATTCATTGTTGCAGAAACAATATGATAATGAAATGTACAAACTGGGTTCTGCTTCCCGTGAAAATTCATATCCTATTTCTTTGCAGGCTGTATGGACTGCGGATAACGGAAAACTTCCGCCTTGGAAGGGAGATTATCATCATGATCTGAATACGCAGTTAAGTTACTGGCCCGTGTATACAGGTAATCATTTGTCGGAAGGCTGGGATATTTGAATACGTTGTGGAATCAGCGTGATGTTTATAAACGGTATACCCGTCAATATTTCGAAACGGAAGGAATGAATGTTCCCGGAGTGTGTACGCTGACGGGCGAGCCGATGGGAGGATGGATTCAGTATTCCATGTCACAGACCATTGGTGCATGGCTGGCACAGCATTTTTATTTGCACTGGCAATATTCGGCCGATGAAGATTTCTTGCGTGAGAAAGCATATCCGTTTGTTCGTGATGTAGCTGTTTATCTTGAGCAGATTTCCTTTGTTGATCAGGCTGGAGTCCGCAGACTGGAGTTTAGTTCCAGTCCGGAGATTTATGATAATTCTCTGAACGCCTGGTTTAAAGACATGACTAACTATGATCTTTCTCTGATGCGCTTCTTGTTCCGTGCCGCTTCAGAAATGGCTACATCGCTGAAACTGGGTGAAGAGGCTGCACACTGGGCTCAGCTTGAGTCTCAGCTTCCGGCTTTCGATCTGGATAAGGAAGGGGCTCTGACATTTGCCAAAGGACATCCGTATAATGAATCGCATCGTCATTTCTCACATGCACTGGCCATTCATCCTTTAGGCTTGGTTGACTGGAGCAATGGCGAAAAGGATCAGCAGATTATTTTGGCGACATTGAAGAAGATGAAAGACTATGGTCCTGACTACTGGACCGGATATACTTACGCATGGTATGCCAATATGCTGGCACGTGCTTTCAAGGGAGAAGAAGCTGCTGAGGCCTTGCGTGTCTTTGCATCTTGCTTCTGTCTGAAAAATCTTTTCCATGCCAATGGAGACCAGTCTGGTACCGGTAAATCATTGTTTACGTATCGTCCGTTTACATTGGAAGGAAACTTTGCCTTTGCTGCAGCCGTGCAGGAAATGTTGTTGCAGAGTCATACGGGAGTGGTTCGGGTATTCCCTGCTATCCCGGAAGAATGGAAAGATGTTGCTTTCACTGACCTTCGCGCAAGAGGCGGATTCCTTGTATCAGCCGAACGCAAGGGCGGCAAGGTTGTTCAGGTAAAGATTGTTTCAGAAAAGGGAGGAACTCTGCATTTCCTTTCTCCTGATACAGGAGAGGTTTTGGAGGTGAATACAAAACCGGGGGAAGTTGTCTCTTATAAATATTAAAAAAGTTAAGGTGAGCAACAGATCTGGAATTATGTTTCAGGTCTGTTGAAAAAACGTTTCGGCGTGTAGGGGAAAACGCCGAAACGTTTTTTTATATGCCGAAACGTTTTTAAAAAACTTCGAGGCCTTTTCCTTTGCATAATATAATCCATATTTTTCTTCTAATAGTCTATTTTGGTATTGGTATAAAAGTCGTTACTTTGCATAGTGAGGATCTTAAGTCTGAATATTGGATATATAGAACTTCGCAAAGTCGTAAAGACATGTGAGTGGAAAGTTTTTTCATTTTGGTAAATATTAATTGGAGGTAAGCGTTTATGAAGATTCGTTGCTTTGCTTGTCTGGCAGTATTCTTGATGATACTGGTTTCTTGCCGGCAAGATGTAAATCGGCTTTCGCTGGCTGGAGAATGGAATTTTGCACTTGATCCGCAAGATGTTGGATTACAGGAAAAATGGCAGGAAAAGATTCTGGATGAGACAGTGCAGTTACCCGGTTCGTTACAGGAGCAAGGAAAGGGCGAAGATGTCAGTGTAACAACCCGGTGGACCGGACAGATTGTTGACAGTGCCTGGTATTACGCTCCCGAATATGAACCTTACCGGCAGGATGGACAGGTAAAAGTTCCTTTCTGGCTGACTCCTGACAAACATTATGTCGGAGTGGCCTGGTATCAGAAAAAAATAAATGTCCCTTCGGAATGGGAAGGCCGTTCAATAGAGCTGAACCTGGAGCGGCTCATTGGAAACCATGTTGTTTGTTGATGGCCGACAGGCAGGAGAATGTACATCACTGGCTGTACCGCATCGTTACATACTGGATGGACTGTCGGCCGGAGAGCACATACTTACATTGCGGTAGATAATCGGATGAAAGTGGATGTCGGTATGAATGCCCATAGTGTTTCAGACCATACTCAAACCAACTGGAATGGAGTAATAGGCGACCTGTCTCTCCGGGTACGTCCCACTTTGTATATTGATCATGTGCGGCTTGATCCTGATGCTGGTCAGAAGAAGGTGCTCGTCAGAGTCTGCCTGGCAGGAAAAACGGATAGCGCGGATGGAGAATTGTTGTTGCAGGCTGAAAATTCTGATGGAACTCCGGTAGGAAAAGCGGTACGCCTGACTGCAGAAAAGGGAAATCAGGAACTGAAAGCTGAGGTAGATCTCGGAGATCAGGTTCGTCTCTGGTCAGCAGAAACTCCGGATCTTTATCGCATGCGAGTAACTCTGAATACTCCGCAAGGAGCAGACGAACAGATCGTTTCTTTCGGATTCCGTGATTTTCGTGCTCAGGGTACACGATTTGAAATAAATGGGTCGTCCGGTATTTCTGCGGGGTACACTGGAATGTTGTGTCTTTCCTTTGACAGGCTATCCGGCCATGGACAAGGATTACTGGAAAAAGATTTATGGCAAATGTAAGGAATATGGATTGAACCATGTACGCTTCCATTCGTGGTGTCCGCCGGAAGCTGCTTTTTCCGTGGCAGACAGTATGGGATTATATTTGCAGGTGGAATGTGGTGCCTGGGCAGAGGTCGGAAGTGGCTTGCCGCAGGATGAATGGATCCGTCAGGAAGGAGATCGCATTCTGAAAGAGTATGGCAATCACCCTTCTTTCTGTCTGATGGCTTATGGCAATGAACCGTCGGGAAACCGCCAGGCTGATTATCTGGGAAAGCTGGTGAACTATTGGAAACAGACTGACGGACGTCGGGTGTATACGAGTGCAGCGGGATGGCCTTATGTGCCGGAAGCTGATTTCTGGAGTACGATGGAACCGCGTATTCAGGTGTGGGGAGCCGGACTGAACAGTGTGATCAACCGTGAAGCTCCTCGAACTGATTATGACTGGCGTGAGATTATTCGAAAGGATATGCCTACGGTTAGTCATGAAATCGGCCAGTGGTGTGTTTATCCCCGCCTGAAAGAACGTGAGAAATATACGGGAGTATTGAAAGCTGGTAACTTTGATATTTTTGAGGCTTCTTTACGCAAGAACGGAATGGAACATCTGGCTGATAGTTTTCTCTATGCTTCAGGACGTCTGCAGACTCTTTGTTACAAAATGGATATCGAGGCTTCCTTGCGTACGCCGGGAATGGCCGGATTCCAGCTGCTCGGCCTGAATGATTTTCCCGGACAGGGTACGGCTCTGGTTGGCGTATTGGATCCTTCTGGGAGGAAAAAGGATATGTGGATGGTAAGGAGTTCAGTTCATTCTGCAGTCAGACGGTCCCGCTGATCCGCTTCCCGAAGATGGTCTGGACGAACAAAGAAACCTTGAAGGCTCCGCTGGAAATTGCTCATTTCGGAACAGAGCCGATTCAGCAGGCTGAACTGGAATGGAAAGTGGCTACTGCTGACGGAAAACTGTTGAAACAGGAATCGCTTTCAGTTTCTGTCCCCTTGGGAAATGCTGTTCAGATAGGAGAGATTTCACTTGATCTGTCAGAAATAAAAGAGGCTTCCAAACTGGTCGTTTCGGCAGGTATAAAAGGTTTCGGCAGTTGTAACAGCTGGAATGTCTTTGTCTATCCGGTTGAAGAACGGAATGAAAATTCAGAAATATATATTACAGAAAAACTGGACAGCCGTGCATGCGAAGAACTTAGCCGGGGAAAATCCGTATTGTGGCTATCGTATGATGCATTACAGTCTGTAAAGGATGAGGTTGCTGTCGGTTTTTCATCTATTTTCTGGAATACGGCATGGACACGGGGACAGGCTCCGCATACACTGGGAGTGTATTGCCGTGCAGATCATCCCGCATTGGCTTCTTTCCCGAATGATGGAGTGAGTGACGTACAATGGTGGGACTGGTAAGCCGCTGCAGGGCAATGAACATGAATGCCTTTCCGAAAGATTTCTATCCGGTTGTTCATCTGATAGATGACTGGTTTACCGCCCGTAAGCTGGGGGTACTTTTCGAAGCACGTGTCGGCGGTGGTAAGTTGATGGTGTGCAGTGCGGATTTGCAGCATGATCTGCCTTCACGCCCGGCAGCCGCACAGTTCCGCAGAAGTTTGATGGACTATATGGCTTCGGAACGCTTTCAGCCATCCCGTGAACTGGATCTTAAAGTTGTAGAATCAATAATGAATAATCAAAAGTAATATGAAGAAAACATTTTTATTATTTGCTGTTTTGTTTGTCGTCGCGGGTCTGCGTGCCCAGACGATGGATTTGTCCGGCTTGTGGCGTTTCCAGTTTGATCCGATGGGATTCGGTATGACGCCTGGATCGGAATTGTATTTGAGCCGTCTGGGAGGAAGTATTGCTTTGCCGGGTTCAACAGATCAGGCAGGCTTGGGAGTGCGTAACGAGGCTTCCTATGTGGATCGTCTGAGCCGCCGGTTTGAATATTGCGGTATGGCTGGTATCAGCGTGAAGTTGTTATTCCTTCTTCCTGGAGCGGAAAGGATATTGTATTGACACTGGAACGTTGTCATTGGGCAACAACGGTATATGTAGATGGCGAACAGGCTGGAGCTGACGAACGCTTGTCTGTGCCGAATCGTTTTTCACTCACATCGTTGATGACTCCGGGAGTACATACACTGACTATTTGTGTGGATAACCGTCTGAAGTATCCGATGGACAGTGGGCACATGGCACTACGGAATATACACAGACCAATTGGAATGGTATTGTGGGACGAATTGAATTGGAGCTCGTCCTGCTCTTAACATTAAGCAGATGCGGATTGATCCGGATGTAGATAACCGGAAAATCCATGTACGCCTGCATCTGGGTGCCGGTAAGGAAGCTGCAAAAGGAGAACTGGCTTTACAGGTGACAGGAAAGGATGGCAAACCTGTGAATTCAGTAACAGTTCCTGTAGAACTGCCTGCCGGTGGTTCTGAAATCAGCATGATGTAGAGTTAGGCAAGAATGTCCGTCTTTGGGATGAGTTTGATCCGGCTCTGTACCGGCTGACGGCTGTATTAAAGTCAGAACTGGGAGCTGATACTTGTTCTTCAGTATTTGGTATGCGTAAGGTGGAACAGGGTAAGCATCACATTCGTATCAATGGACATAATGTGCATTTGCGCGGTGTGCTTGACTGTGCTGTTTTCCCGATTACAGGTTATCCTTCTACTTCAACAAGTGACTGGGCACGTATTATGAGTACAGTGAAGAGTTATGGAATGAATCATGTACGTTTCCATTCCTGGTGTCCGCCGCGGGCAGCTTTTGAAGCAGCAGACAGTCTGGGATTGTATCTGCAGGTAGAACTTCCCATGTGGATTAAAGATGTGGGCCGTTATCCGCAGCGCCGTGATTTCTTTGAGAAAGAAATGTATGCGATTCTGGATGAATATGGAAATCATCCGTCATTTATCCTGTACTGTAACGGTAATGAAAATGAAGGAGATTTTGCTGTACTCGAAGATTTGGTGAAAAAAGGACAGGCTTATGATAACCGCCGGTTGTATTCGGCTTCAACAGCACGTACACATGTTGCTTCCGATCAGTTCTATGTGTCACATGTAACAGACAAAGGCTGGATCACTGTTTACGAAGGTAAACCTTCAACAGACTGGGATCGAAGCAAGGAATCTGATATTGATGTTCCGGTCATTGCACATGAAACAGGGCAGCGTTGCATGTATCCTGATTTCCGTGAAATAGAAAAGTATACTGGAGTTCTTGAACCGCGTAATTTTGCTGTCTTCCGCGAACGGCTGACACGCAATGGAATGCTGGAGCAGGCACACGATTTCTTCCGTGCTACGGGAGCACATACCGTTTTGCAGTATAAGGAAGTCAACGAAGCTTTGATGCGTACATCTAACTCTGGCGGTTTCCAGCTGTTGGGACTGTCAGATTTTCCGGGACAGGGAAGTGCGTTTGTCGGTATTCTTGATGCCTTTGGGAAAGTAAAGGACTGGTGACACCTGAGAAATATCGTGAGTCATGTGGTCCGGTAGTAATATTGGCACGATTGCCTAAGCGAATTTTCTCTCCTTCTGAAACACTTGCAGCACGAATGGATGTTTATCAGTTTGGTCCGACAGATATTCGTCGCGGAAGTATTGAATGGTGGCTGGCTGACGAAGACGGAAAGCGAATTGAATCCGGACGCTTGTCACATGGCAATATAGCTCGTGGTGGCGTTGATTCAGTCGGCGTAGTTCGTGTATCACTGGATAAGATTTCTCAGACAGGTAAATATACCTTGCATGCTTCTTTGGGAGATGTACACAATGAGTGGGATATTTGGGTATATCCGGATAACCGTCCGGTGGCTTTGCCTGAGAATGGAGAACAGTTTGGTGCAGGTTCCGGTGCTTCGGAATGTCGTTGGGCTACCACCTGGGAACAGGCACGCAAATTGCTGGCACAGGGTGAACGGGTACTCTTGGTTCCTGATGTAAAGAAAGTAAAGGGCCGCAAGACGCATTTTGCTAGTCATTTCTGGAATCCGATCATGTTTAATTGGGATCCGATGATCGTGGGTACATTGATCAGTAATGAACATCCTGCATTCCGTGACTTCCCGACATCATATTATGCAGATTGGCAGTGGTGGGATATCCTGAACAATGCACGTGCAGTTGATTTGACAGATATGCGAACATTGACACCTGTGATCCAGAGCGTTGATACATATGAAGAAAACCGCAAGCTGGGAATTGCATTCGAAGCAAAGGTGGGTACAGGCAGCCTGTTTGTACTGAATCTTGACATTGCGAAAGAACTGGAAAAACGTCCGGCATCTTGCCAGTTGCTCCGTTCGGTGATGAACTATGTGACTTCATCCGATTTCCAGCCGCAGACTACTCTCGGTGCATATGAACTGGATGCACTTTTTGATATGACTAAGGATAACAAGTCAGAAAACAAGGGGGGAGCTGCTGTAGAACAGTTGCTGAACCGATAAATGGTTTGACGGACTTTCCTTGATTCTGTAGGAAAACCAGCATAGAAGATATCCCGTGAAGGCTGTTCGCAGCTTTTCACGGGATATTTGTTTTGAAAGTATCTGGTTACTTAAAAAAAGAGAGACAATGATGTTTTGAATGTCGTATGTAAATATCTGGCAGAATGTTTTTATTTTTGCAGGGATTAATATTTTAAAACTATCAACTATGAAAAGATTCTTGTTCAGCCTGTTGGTGACGATGGCATTTGCTTTCGTACAGGCGCGGTCGTATGATCGCTTCACCGTATTGCAGTGGAACATTTGGCAAGAGGGAACCGTTGTTCCGGGGGGATATGAAGCCATTGTGGATAAATCGTTCGTCTGAAACCGGATTTGTAACCTTCAGTGAGGTACGCAATTACCATCAGACTCGTTTTTGTGACCGTATTGTTGCTTCGCTTAAAGAGCATGGTCAGACATATTATTCTTTTTACAGTGATGATTCAGGTTTGCTGAGCCGTTATCCGATTACTGATTCGGTTACAGTTTTTCCGCTTAAAGATGATCATGGTTCTGTCTATAAGATGGTAACTTCATTTGGTGGAAAGGAGGTCGCAGTTTATACAGCACATCTGGACTATCTGAATGATGCCTATTATAATGTACGCGGATATGATGGTTCGACCTGGAAAGAAATTCCTATACCACAGACTGTATGTGAAGTTCTGGAGGTAAATGATCGTTCTTTGCGTGATGATGCAATTCGCTCGTTTCTGGCTGAAGCGCGTGAAGACATTGACAAGGGAAGAATAGTGATTCTAGGGGGAGACTTTAACGAGCCGTCTCATCTGGACTGGATTCGTGAAACAAAGGATCTGTACGATCATCATGGACTGATCGTTCCCTGGACGGTACCTTTGATGCTGGATAATGCCGGATTTGCTGATGCCTATCGTGTCCGTTATCCTGATGTATTGAATTATCCGGGCTTTACTTTTCCGGCAGATAATCCGTTGATTGCAGTAGAGAAACTGACATGGGCACCCAAAGCTGACGAGCGTGACCGGATTGATTATGTATTTTTCTATCCGAATCAACAGCTGGAAGTGGAAGATGTTGTAATTTTTGGTCCGAAAGGAAGTATTGTTTGTGGCCGGCGGGAAGAAGAAAAGTCTAAAGATCGTTTTCTGTTGCCGCAGGGGGTATGGCCTACAGATCATAAGGCAGTGCTGGTAACGTTCCGTCTGTCTCGTTGATCCATCGGTTTAACCAATAGATTCTATCGAAAAAAAGCGTTTTCCTGCTATCAGTTTCTTCTTCATAATCATCTACTTTTGTCCGGAAAAGAAACGGTGACGGGCTGATATTGCCTGGAGATCCGGATAAGTGTATAATCTGAAAGAATACTGATATGAAGAAAAGAACTTTATGGATGGCTTTTATTGGACTTGCGTTTACATTGTCGGCACAGACGCTTTGGGCAGACAGCAACCTCAAAGTTTCGGAAATAATCCGGCAGGATTTGCGCTTTTGTGAAAGTACATATCCTTATGACGGCGGAATTTTAGTTGCTAACTTTGGTAGTAGACAGTTGGATCCTCTTAACACGGAGGGAAAGGGATATATCAACTGGTATAAAAATGGGAAAGTAAGCACATTGATACCTGCGGATGGAAGTCTTTCCGCTCCCAAGGGGATGTTGGTGAAGGATGGTTATCTGTATGTCTGTGATGTGAACCGGATCGTTGTTTTTTCACTGAAAGAGAGAACTGCCCGTCCCCGGACAATTTCTTTGCCGGAAGGAAATTTATTTGTTAATGATCTGGTAGAATGGAATGGCAGTCTGTATGCTTCGGTAACAAATACAGACCGGATCTTTCGCTTGGACATATCCGATCCGATGAATCCGGGAACTCCTCAGGAGTGGGCTACTGTTCCGGGACCTAATGGATTGTTGCTGGATAATGGTGTATTATATGTCGCTTCATATCCGGCTGATGGAAATACGCGGGATCATCATGTTGTTTATCGCATTGCTGATTTGGAACATCCTCGTCCTGAGAAGCTGTTTCAGACATCGGGACAATATGACGGTATCGCTTTTTCCTCTGATCACAAAGCGCTTTATGTATCCAACTGGAATCCGGCAGGGTTAATCCGGATTGACCTGCAAACAGGTCAGGCAACTCCTCTCGTACTGGATTTGGAAACACCGCTCGTTGGTCCGGCAGATATATCAGTCAGTGAAGGAAAAATTTATATTCCAGATTTGCCGAACAGTCGCGTTCTTGTGGTAGAAGAACCAGTACAGCAACAGGCTGCGAAGGGAAAAAACTACCGCCTTTCAAGTCATATTTTGGATATCACAAGGGGAGAGCCGGCACCGGGAGTGAAGGTTGTTCTATCTCGGAAGGACGGAGAGAATGTATGGACGTTTGTAGATGAAAAACAGACAGATGCCAATGGCCGGATTTCTGATTTTCTGCCTGATAACGGAAAGGATTCTTCTGGCATATACAAGCTGACTTTCCATGTGGCTCCTTATTTTAAGCAACTGGGTCAGGAGAGCTTCTATCCTTTTGTAGAAGTTGTATTTGAGGTTGGAGATGCGCCTCATTATCATGTGCCTCTTACGCTTTCACCTTATGGATATTCCACTTATCGCGGGAATTGAGAAAATAGATACCCGACTGCCCGTCATCGTAAAGAACGGGCAGCCGGGTATTTTTTGTTTAGAAATGTTTCCTTTTGGAAAAAACATCCATCGGAGGATAGAAGCCGGAATTGTATGGCTGAAGGAATTTACTTTATCCGAGCGTTCGTCCACGTTGTTCAGCAATGGCTCAGCATCTTTTTCAGAAACGACACCACCTCCCTGCATCTGCCGGATTGTACGTTTCTCATTGCTCAATAGCATACGGATAGCTTTGTGCGTGAGAGCATGGCGGTATGCACCTGGAAAATCGGTTGCCAGTTTCTGAATAAGGGTATTCATTGTTGTAATGTTTAGACGTACCTCTTCTTTCAGTGTTTCCAGGCCTGTTTTCTGTTCGTTTGTCAGAAGATTGGAATGACTTAATTCATCCAGAAGTTTCAAATCTTCCTTTTGCAGAATGATAAAGCCTCGTCCCAAATCATGGATGATCATGATACGTTCACGAAAGTAGAAGCTTACCCATTGCCGGATAGGAGTTATTTTCTGCATGCTGTATAAAATATGAGTACGGCGGCAGAAACTGAAAATGGAGTCACGACGGCTCAGCGGATAGTTACCGTCGTGGTCATAAAGTTCATCCAAGGAGTTCATGAGCCGCCGGAAAACGGTCTGTGTAATAATTCCTGTATCGAAAATTTCGCGGCAGCATGATTTTTCACGGTCAAGTACTCTAAGTCGTATTTCTGTCAGGAAAGCATTAGGCCGGGGAGTACGTGTGGGTTCAGGAGGAACTGTGTTCATGTATTTTTCAACCTTGTTCCAGTCTGCTCCGGCAAGCGCTTCCCTTTCCTTGAGGCGGCTGAAGTATTTTTCAGATTCTTCATGGATGTGATTTTGTATCTTATAGTCAAGCAGTGTACGGGCTGATGGCACATGGATGAGGCCCAAACGATTAAGCAGCCAGCGCATGGTGGTAGCATTAATACTGAGTGTGAGAGTAACGATACCTGCCGTGAAGAAAAGAATCTGGCTGCGTATCTCTTCCGGAATGCCGGGAGTATAGGAAACCATGAGGCAAGGGTCATACCTAAAGCTCCCCGAAGGCCTCCCCAGGTGAGGATAACTGACTCACGGCGTGACAGTCCGTATCCCATTCGTTTCATCAGCGGATAAAGGAACATAATCATCAGCAGACGGAAAAGGTTGAGTGCGATGTAGATCAGAATCAGAATTCCAAGTTGCTGCCAGGTGAAATCAACTTTTCCTGCAATGACAACTCCTACAATCAGGAAGATCAGTGTATTGGCCATATAGGTCATAAGCTCCCAGAAACGTTCCATGAAAGCATTTACCTGAGGCTTGAAACGAGGCTTTCCGGTATAGGTAACGGTCAGTCCGAAGGCAACAAGTGCAATGACACCCGAGATCTCCAAAGTATACTGTGATAGGATAAATGTGAGATAGGCTGATAAGATAATGGCACTGTTTTGAATCATTTCTTCGGAATTGATACGGGTTATGAACCAGATAACGGCTCGGGCCATAAGAAATCCCAGCAATGTGCTTCCGACTACTACTTGTATAAATTCAGCAAAGGGAGAAGCTGTATGTGCACCGCTTGCAGTGAATGTTCCGAAGAAGAGCATAAAGCAGACGATACCTGTACCATCATTGAGCAGGGATTCGGCATCAACGAGGGTTGAGAAGCGTTTACTGGTTTTCAGTTCGTGAAGCAGAGCTACGACAGCTACCGGGTCTGTTGCACTGATCAATGCTCCGAACATAAGAGCGAAGGTCCAGTTCCATTCTTCAAGCCCGGGAATGACCTGTCCCATCCCTACAATGAACGCTCCGGTAAGTAACATGCAAATGATCAGTCCGGGAACGGCCAGCAAGGCTGCATTGGCAAGGGTTTTGCGAAAGATGTGAAGGTTGAGTTCATAGGCTGCATCAAAAATCAGTACAGGCAGAAATACGTAAAGGATAAAGTCTGGATTGATATCCGTTACCGTATTGACAGCTTCTGTCAGGTGAGGAGAAAAACTGAACCCGCCTGTGCGATTGATGAGGCCCACAACTAAACCGATGATGAATAATCCCACGGTATAGGGAAAGCGGCTGTGTTTGAGAGCCGATTTTAAAACGGCTCCAATGATTAATCCGCCAATACCCAGTAGCAGTGGGTGAGTAGTGTAAATTCTTCCATAGCAAATTGAATTAAATGGTTAATCGGAAACAATTAATTATTTTTCGCCAGACCAGTTACGGGCAATGCGTTTGGCTTCGGCACGGTCTGGTTTGCCGGTACCCGTTAGCGGGAGTTCCGGGACAGGAATAACCTGACGCGGTTGCCAATATCGGGGCAAATGGCTTATGGCTTCTGTTAACTGAGCGAACTCTTCTGGCTGGAGTTGCTGTCCGCCTGATGTCTGAATCAGTATGACGATACGTTCTCCCAGTTTGGGATCAGGTATAGAGGTAATCGCGAAAGGCAGTTCAGTCAGCGGCTTCAGCTGTGCTTCAATTTCCTCAGTCTGTACTTTTACTCCACCTGTGTTGATGGTATTGTCCCTACGTCCCAAGATACGGAATTGTCCCCGGTCATTAAATTCAGCAAGGTCATTGGTAACCAGGGAAAGCGGACAAACCTGCGGGGCATCGATCGTCAGAGTTCCTTCAGGTGAAAGACTGATTTGTACATCGTTGAAAGGTGTATACCAATCGGTCGCTTCAGGTCCGTTCAGGCGGCGCAAGGCTATGTGGGAAAGTGTTTCAGTCATACCATACGTACTCCATACAGCATGAGGAAAATCACGCAGCTCTTCTCCTAATGTCCGGTCTATGGCCCCTCCTCCTATAATAAGATGACGTATCTGTCGCAATAACTCTTTGTCACGTGGGTTCTGAATGGAAGTATAAACCTGCAGGGGAACCATTGCGGCGAAATCCGGAGCTGTTTCCAGATACTGGAGCGGGCGGCTGCAGGGAGCAACGGCAGGAGATTCAGGCCTGCAACGAGAGAGCGGACTACAACCATCTTTCCGGCAATGTATTGCAAGGGCATGCAGAGCAATGCTGTATCTTTGGGTTGCAAATCCAGAAAGTTAACGGTAAGGCGTGCGCTTTCCATCATGCGTCGTTTCTCCACCCATAATTCTTTCGGTGTGCCGGTAGAACCTGAAGTATGAACTTTCACTGTGTCCGTTTCGTTGAACCACTCAGCGAGAAAGTCAGCCAGAGAAGATTTGAATCCACTTTTGTCCTCGCTGAATAAATGTTGTAGTCGGCTGGGACCGCCGTCTGATGCCAGCCTTGCATCAGCGGCAGTAAAAGTGATTCCTTCAATATGGATTTCCTGACGGGGAATATCTGTCTGTATCTTAGTCATGGTGTGTTAACGAATTGATGATTTCAGAAAGAGTTTCACATGAAGTCCCATTGTCTGTTCCCGGTAAACAGGTGAAGTTCGGTTCTGGTTCTTCAGAGCGGAACCACAGGCAGTCTCCTTCAATACAGAGCGGGCTAGGGGCATTGTCAGTAAAGAGTAATCCCGTTCCTAACCCTTGGGGAAGCTTTGTATGGAGGGTCGCACACCATTGGGCTATTGCGTTGAGTCCGATGTTGGATTCAAGAGCAGAAGTGATCCACCATCGATGCCTCGTTCTTCGGCTAAGGCTATCCATTCTTCGGAACCGGAAATACCTCCGTGCAGTGAAGGTTTGAGAATAATGTAGCGGGGATGAATCGTATCAAGCAAAGCTATTTTATCCTCACGACGGTTAATTCCGATCAGTTCCTCATCGAGAGCAATAGGAATAGGAGATTCATTACAGAGTTGTGCCATCTCTTGCCATTGTCCTGCTCGTATAGGCTGTTCAATCGAGTGCAGATCCATTTGCGATAAGAGTTCCAGTTTGTGTGGTGCTTCGCCGGGAGTAAACGCTCCGTTGGCATCTACACGCAGTTCGATCTGTTCTGCTGGGAAATGATCACGGATGCGAGCCAGTAATTCCAGTTCGCGATTGAAGTCGATGGCTCCGATCTTGAGTTTGATGCAACGGAATCCTTGTGTGATTTTTTCATGGATACGTTGTTTCATTTCTTCAAAGGTACCCATCCAGACAAGACCATTGATGGGAATACCTTCTTCACCGCGGGAAAAGGTTGAATCCCATAGACGGATTGTACCTGTTTGAAGGTGCCGAAGAGCTGTTTCCAGACCAAAGAGCATGGACGGATAAGGCAGAAAATCATTCCTGCAGAGTTTACCGCTATACTCTACATCCTGACAAAATTGGATCAGACGTTCCGTATAATCAGGTAAGGCGTCACAGCTCAGGTCCGGTAAGGGAGCACATTCCCCCAGTCCTATACGTCCGGTGGCATTGTCACGTATCAGGATATACCAGACATTACGGGTTGTATACACTCCGCGTGAAGTTCCTGCAGGCTGTCGGAAGTGTAGAGTTCGTGGAATGATACGTATGTTCAGAGGGTTCATATTTGAATGATTTATAATGAATAGTTCGGAGGAAAATCCTTAGAGAATATTGAAAAATTCCTTGACATTTTTTCAATATTCTCCAAGCTGTCCTCCTGAGTCTTTATGGAAGGAACGGGAATTTATTCCCATTCGGTTTCCGTTTTTCAAGGAAAGCTTTCCGCCTTCCTGTGCTTCGTCAGTCATATAATAAAGCATGGTAGCATCGCCAGCCAGTTCCTGGATACCAGCCTGACCGTCAAGCTCGGCATTAAGTCCGGCTTTAATCATACGCAGGGCCAGCGGGCTGTGCTGCATCATGGTTTTAGCCCATTCTACAACTTCGTCTTCAAGGCGATCAGCAGGAACTACTTTATTGACCAGTCCCATATCAAGAGCTTCCTGTGCGGAATACTGCCGGCAGAGGAACCAGATTTCGCGGGCTTTCTTCTGTCCGACGATACGTGCCAGGTAAGAGGATCCGAATCCGGCATCGAAACTTCCGACACGGGGACCTGTTTGTCCGAAAATTGCGTTTTCGGAAGCAATGCTAAGATCGCATACCACGTGGAGTACGTGTCCTCCTCCGATGGCATATCCGTTGACCATAGCGATGACAGGTTTGGGCAGGGAGCGTATCTGTTTCTGCACGTCAAGAATGTTGAGTCGGGGAATTCCGTCACCTCCGACATATCCACCGCGTCCTTTTACGTGCATGTCACCTCCGGAACAAAAGGCTTTGTCACCGGCTCCTGTGAGAACTACTACACGGATTTCGGGAGTTTCCCGACACACAAGCAGCGCGTTGCTGATTTCCTGTGCAGTGAGAGGGGTGAAGGCGTTACGATAACGGGGACGGTTGATCGTGATACGGGCAATTCCTTCATAAAAATCAAAGAGGATGTCCTGATAGGTACGGATCGGTTTCCATTGTCTTTCTGTGGTCATATTGAGTTCGTTTTTAGAGTTGTTTGAGATTATGATAATAAGTTTTGAGAAGTTCTACGTCACTGTCCTTGTCTGTAAATACTTCCATTAATTGGGGGTGTGCCGACAGAGAAGGAGCAACAAAAGCAGG
>ENA-OQAN01000401-OQAN01000401.1-human-gut-metagenome-genome-assembly--contig:-NODE-401-length-23635-cov-2.965331_pt1 | contig 23635 bp, 25 predicted proteins | sample MGYA00242735_ERZ504527 | MGnify/ENA primary metagenome ERZ504527 (study PRJEB26092, sample SAMD00036230) | human gut metagenome | host: Homo sapiens | study: EMG produced TPA metagenomics assembly of... | reverse complement strand
CATCGGTTCTGATCTTCACCGGCCGGACTGTCGTAGCCTTAAAAGCAGCAATGTCAGCAGCCTGGCTGAATCGGATAAGTAAAGAAACCGACCGGAATACTTGTTTCGAAATTACGCATCTGTATTTCAGTCTTCACCGGTCGGATTACGCTGCAGGCGGGATACTGTAACCAGGTCCATAAAATAGAAGCTCAGTTCATAGAGTTCCGGAATCTGAGACTGGATGAAAATAGTAGACTTTGTCGGATCCAGTCCGGCAGCCAGATAGTCAAGAGCAACTTCGATCACGTTCTGACGCACCTTTTCAGGGTTTTCAATATTGTCCGTCAATGCCTGTCCGTCTGCCTCAAATACAAAAATACGATCATAAAGGCCAGAGTTCTGAAGCTCCACACGACGGCGCAAAGAACCTACATAATGTCCGATATGCAGTTTTCCGGTGGGACGATCACCGGTAAGGATAATCTTTTCTTTCTTCATAGTTAAAAATGTTTTCTTTGAAATTGTGGCAAAGATAAATAAATCCTTTGTTTTCTTCAAAAATAAATCGTTTCTTTGCATAGTATGTAAAGATAACCTTTGAACGACTGTTATAAATCAACCCGACAGATATGAAAAAAGAATTAAAGAAAGTCCTGGTCTTAGGTTCAGGCGCATTAAAAATCGGACAAGCCGGAGAATTTGACTATTCAGGCTCACAAGCGCTGAAAGCCCTGCGTGAAGAAGGCATACGCTCTGTGCTGGTCAATCCTAACATCGCGACTATTCAGACTTCAGAAGGAATAGCCGATCAAGTCTACTTCCAGCCTGTCACTCCTTACTTCGTGACGGAAATCATCAAGAAAGAACGCCCCGACGGAATCCTGCTGGCTTTTGGCGGACAGACGGCGCTGAACTGTGGTACGGAACTCTATCAGAAAGGCATCCTTCAAGAATATGGCGTACAGGTACTGGGAACTTCCGTAGAAGCGATCATGTACACGGAAGACCGTGACCTTTTCGTCAAGAAACTGGACGAAATCCAACTGAAGACTCCCGTCAGCCAGGCTGTAGAAAATATGCAGGATGCCCTGGCCGCTGCAAGACGAATCGGCTATCCCGTAATGATCCGTTCTGCTTATGCCCTGGGCGGACTGGGAAGCGGTATTTGTCCGAATGAAGAGAAGTTCATCGAACTGGCAGAAAGCGCATTCACCTTCTCTCCGCAGATCCTTGTGGAAGAATCACTCAAAGGATGGAAGGAAATCGAATTTGAGGTTATCCGTGATGCAAACGATCATTGCTTCACCGTTGCCAGCATGGAAAACTTCGACCCGCTGGGTATTCATACTGGAGAATCCATCGTTGTTGCTCCTACCTGCTCACTGACCGAAGAGCAAGTCACCATGCTTCAGCAATTGTCTATCCAGTGCATCCGTCACCTGGGCATCGTAGGCGAATGCAACATTCAGTATGCATTCAATGCAGAAACCAACGACTACCGTATCATTGAAGTCAATGCCCGTCTGAGCCGTTCTTCGGCACTGGCATCAAAAGCAACCGGATATCCGCTGGCTTTCGTGGCAGCCAAGATCGCACTGCTATACCCTCGATGAAATCGGCGAAATGGGTACACCCAACTCTGCATACGTCGCTCCTCAGCTGGACTATATGATCTGTAAGATTCCCCGCTGGGACCTGACAAAATTTGCCGGAGTTTCCCGCCGTATCGGTTCCAGCATGAAATCTGTTGGAGAAATCATGTCCATCGGACGAAGCTTCGAAGAAATTATCCAGAAAGGCCTCCGCATGATCGGTCAGGGTATGCACGGCTTTGTCGGAAACGATCATACACGCTTTGAAAACCTTGATGACGAACTGGCCAACCCGACAGATCTCCGCATCTTTGCAATTGCACAGGCACTGGAAGAAGGATATACCATCGAACGGATCTATGAACTGACCAAGATCGACCCGTGGTTTATCGGAAAATTAAAGAATATTGTTGACTTCAAGGCCTTGTTGCTGACCTTCAATACTCTGGAGGACGTTCCTGCCGAGACTTTACGCAAAGCCAAGGAACTTGGATTCTCTGACTTCCAGATTGCCCGCTTCGTACTGAAACCCGAGGGCGGAAACATGGAAAAAGAAAATCTGAAGGTACGCGAATACCGTAAGAAACTGGGAATTCTGCCGGCTGTAAAACGCATCAATACCGTTGCATCCGAACACCCGGAACTGACCAACTACCTTTACATGACCTATGCCATTGAAGGCTACGACGTAAACTATTACAAGAACGAAAAATCCGTTATTGTACTGGGTTCCGGTGCATACCGTATCGGTTCTTCCGTAGAATTCGACTGGTGTTCTGTCAATGCAATCCAGACTGCCCGCAAGCTGGGATACAAGTCCATCATGATCAACTACAATCCGGAAACAGTTTCTACTGACTACGACATGTGTGACCGCCTCTACTTCGACGAGCTGTCATTCGAACGCGTACTGGATGTCATTGATCTGGAACAGCCGCGCGGTGTAATCGTATCCGTCGGCGGACAGATTCCGAACAACCTGGCCATGAAACTGCACCGTCAGTCCGTACCTATCCTGGTACATCACCCATCTCCATCGACCGTGCCGAAAACCGCAACAAGTTCTCTGCGATGCTCGACCAGCTGGGTATCGACCAGCCAGCCTGGCAGGAACTGACAAGTCTGGATGATGTCAAGGACTTTGTCAAGAAAGTCGGTTATCCCGTACTGGTACGCCCGTCATATGTATTGTCCGGCGCAGCCATGAATGTCTGCTACGATGAAGAAGAACTGGAACGCTTCCTGCAAATGGCCAGCGAAGTATCTAAGGAATATCCGGTAGTCGTATCTCAGTTCATGCAGAACACCAAGGAAATAGAATTCGACGCAGTGGCACAAAACGGTGAAATCGTTGAATATGCCATCTCCGAACATATCGAATATGCCGGCGTACATTCCGGCGATGCTACTCTGGTATTCCCGGCTCAACAGATCTACTTCTCTACAGCACGGCAGATCAAGAAAATCAGCCGTCAGATCGCCAAAGAGCTGAACATCTCCGGACCGTTCAATATCCAGTATCTGGCACGCAAGAACGAAGTGAAGGTTATCGAATGTAACCTGCGCGCATCCCGCAGCTTCCCGTTCGTATCAAAAGTATTGAAACGCAACTTCATCGAAACGGCAACCCGCATCATGCTGGATGCTCCTTACACCAAACCGGACAAATCAGCCTTTGATGTCGACTGGATCGGTGTAAAGGCTTCGCAGTTCTCTTTTGCACGTCTGCAGAACGCTGACCCTGTATTGGGCGTAGATATGTCCTCTACCGGAGAAGTCGGATGTCTGGGCGACGACTTCAACGAAGCTTTGCTGAATGCATTGATTGCTACCGGTTACAAGATTCCGAAGAAAGCTGTCATGTTCTCTTCCGGAGCAACTAAATCTAAAGTTGACTTGCTGGACGCCAGCCAGGAACTGAGCCGGAAAGGATACACCATCTATGCAACGGCAGGAACAGCTACCTTCCTCAATGCACATGGCATCCCGACAACACCGGTCTTCTGGCCCGATGAACGTCCCAATGCAGAAAACAATGTCATGAAAATGATTGCAGAACATAAATTCGACTGATCGTCAACATTCCGAAGAACCACAGCAAACGTGAATTGACGAACGGTTACCGCATCCGTCGTGGAGCAATCGATCATAACATTCCGCTGATGACCAATGCCCCGTCTGGCCAAAGCCTTCATCGAAGCTTTCTGCCAGATGGATCAGGAAGACATTCAGATCAAGAGCTGGCAGGAATATAAATAATCTGTCAGTCCGTGCATAAAAAAGGATATTCGGTTCCGGTACTTCATATACCACCGAATATCCTTTTTCTTTTTATACCTCCGGTTCCCTTATTCTTCCTGCGTATTCAGTTTGCGCTTCACTACTGCCGGATTGCCGACAGCCAGCGAATCGGAAGGAACATCTCTGGTCACGACACTGCCCGCCCCGATAATGCAGCGGTCACCGATCGTCACTCCGGGAAGAATGATCGCTCCTCCCCAATCCAACAGTCCTTTCCAATCGTTACCGGATAAGAATATTCTTTCGACTCCCGCCGTTCCCGATAATCAAGCGGATGATGCGGCGTATAAATCTGCACATTGGGAGCAATCAACGTATAATCGCCTATTGTAATGCAGGCACCGTCCAGAAAGGTGCATCCGGCGTTGATATAGACATGTTCCCCCAGCCGGATCCCATGTCCGTGGTCACAATGAAAAGGAGGCACCACAACCGTTGTTGAAGGAATACCGGGAATCAGCTGTTCCAGAACGGAACGATAGTCGGCATCGTAGGTGGACATTGTACGGAACCTGGCCAGAAGAGTCTTGCAATGCCGGAAGCTTTCCTGCACTTCGGGGGCAGTGAAATCAGCCAGCAGCCCGTTCCGCATTTTCTCGATCTCATTCATACGCTCACTCTCCATTCAACTTTATTTCAGAGCCTTCTCAATGGCTTTCAGCAATTGCTGGAACTCTTCCGGGGAATATCCGGAAGCACTGTAAACCAGCTTGCCTTCCTTGTCAAACAAATAAGCACGGGGAATACTCTGGTCTGCAAAAAGAGAAAAGACTTCCCGCTTGGGATCCGGATACAGCGGGAACGTAAACTTCTTCCGCTCATTATACTTTTTCAGATCAGCATCCGTGTGCTCACGACCGATCACCAGCAGGCGAAAATCCTTATTTCCCTTATAACTCGGATAAAGCGTTTTCTCCACCTCGGCCAGTTCTTTCTGGCAAGGGCCGCACCAGGTTGCAAACAGACTGACCAGAACAACCTTTCCTTTCAGGTCGGCAGGCGTTACTTTTCCATACACTTCTGAATTCAACGTAAACTGAGGCAGCGGATCTCCGAGCTTCAGCTTGCTTTCACTGGTCTGGGCATTCACATTCATTCCCATCCACAATACGGCCATCATCAGGCCAACAATTCTCATAATCTTCTTCATCGGAATCAAAAATCAAAATGAAACATGTAATACTCTTGAGAACAAATATACGTGTTTTCTAAACAAAAATCCTTCCAGGAATGTATCTTTGTAGAGAGTTTTAACAAAAACAACTACCGACTATGATGATTTATATTTCATGTGCCAAGACCATGACCGCACGAAGCAAGCAGCAGGTTCCCTTTACCACGACCCCAGCTTTCGAGGCCGATGCCCGACAGAATGCCATGCACATGGCCCAGTTCAGTGCCGAAGAACTTGCCCGAATGTTACGGATCAATTCCAGACTGGCCGCAGAGAATCGTCTGAGATACCAGGACCTCCTGTCGCCCGACAATCAGCCTTGCCTGCCCTGCTCTCATATACCGGTATTGTCTTCAAACGGATTGCCCCGAAAGATTTCACAAAGGATGATCTGGAATATGCACAGCAGCATTTGCTTATCAGCTCTTTCCTGTATGGATTGCTGCGCCCGCTAGATCTCATCAAGAATTACCGGCTGGAAGGTGATGTCCGCCTCAGCGAAAACAATAACGAAACCATGTTCAATTTCTGGAAGCCGAGACTGACCGATTATTTCATCGCGCAGATCAAACAGCAGGGTGGGCTCCTCATAAACCTGGCCAGCAGCGAAATGAAAGATCTCGTTGACTGGGGGAAAGTAACTCGGGAAGTAAAAGTGATCACGCCGGAGTTCCAGGTATACAAAAACGGAAAGCCGGCAACTGTCGTCATCTATACCAAGATGTGCCGGGGAGAAATGACCCGCTTTATCCTGAAGAACCGCCTGGAAGATGCCGAAAGTCTTAAAAGTTTCTCCTGGGAAGGCTTCAATTACAATCCCCGGCTAAGCACAGATACTCAGATGGTCTTTACAATGGAATAATATTGTCACTCCTGCCCGATGCTTCAAAGGCAAAGGCGTGAAGGAAACAGTCTGAAAAAAGCCCGCGGGCTTTTAAAAAAAGGCTTCGGCGTTTTACATAAAATGTTTCGTTCTTTTATGCAAAACGCCGAAGCCTTTTTTTCCTGATTATTTAAACAACTTTTCCAGATCTTCTTCTTTCAATACGGAAAGAACCGTCTTACCATCCGGTGTATAATTAGGAGTTGCAACTGCAAAAAGACCGTCTACCAGATTATTCATTTCTTCATTGGTAAGAACCTGTCCCGGAACAATTGCCGCAGCCTTAGCCAACGACAAAGCCAGCAGACTTTGCACTTCCTCTTTCACCTTACATCCTTTCTCAAGGGCGGTCTGCACCATATTAGTCACCAGCGTTTCAGGATTCAGTCCCTCAATGCCGGAAGGAATGCCATTAATTGCATAAGTACCACCTCCCAGGCTGCTCAAATCAAAGCCCAGGCTTTCAGATCCTCCATAATCTCTTCAAGAACGGGTACTTCGGCCGGAGAAAAATGCACCATATCCGGGAACAGCATGCGCTGGGAAATACTCTGACGTTTCTCTATCTGTGCCATATACTGATCGTAAAGGATACGAATGTGTGCCCGCTGCTGGTCAATGATCATCAGGCCGGACTTCACGGACGTCAGAATATAACTTCCTTTATACTGATAATGCTGGGCAACTTTTTCCACCACACTTTCCTTGGGCAACGCATCATAAAGCGTCGGTTCCCCGGGCATTGATGCGGAAGCATCTTCCACATATCCTTCTTCGGGCGCCAGTGTTCCTTCCTGTCCTTCCGGTTCACGTCCCTTCTCCAGTCCATGAAAAAGAGGTTCCCAGCTCGTTGCCGGCTTTTTAGGAGCATAAGCAGAAGAAGCGTATAAGAAGCCGACGAATAAGACGAAGGAGGCAGTGGAGACATGTCAAACGGATTATAGGAAGATCATACGAAGTCTTGGGCGGTTGTACCACCGAATAAGGTGAAGCCTCAAAAGCCGGTATGTCCGGCATTCCTTCCGTATCAAAGTCTATAGAGGGAACTGCATTGAAACGTCCGAGCGTTTCTTTCACTGCCGCAGAAAGAATCTGCCAGATGGCCTGCTCGTTCTCAAACTTTATTTCCGTTTTCGTCGGATGAATATTTACATCAATATTAGCCGGATCGACATCAAAATAGATAAAATAAGAAACCTGTTCGCCTGCCGGAATCAGATTCTCGTAAGCATCAGCAACCGCTTTATGGAAATAAGGATGACGCATATAACGTCCGTTCACGAAGAAAAATTGACGTGCCCCCTTCTTCCGGGCAGTTTCCGGCTTGCCGATAAATCCATGAATCTTGACCATCGTCGTATCAATATCCAGTGACAGAAGTTCCTGATTCAGTTTCTTGCCAAATACTCCCATGATACGTTGTCTGAGCTGAATGGCCGGAAGATTCAGGATCTCCGTATCATTGTGATGCAACGTAAAGGTGACTTCCGGATTAACCAATGCAATCCGTTCGAATTCGGCCAGAATATTACTCAGTTCCGTCTGGTTGGATTTCAAGAATTTCCGGCGGGCAGGAACATTAAAAAACAAATTGCGGACTATAAAGTTACTTCCCTGAGGGCAGGCTACGGCTCCTGGCTTTCAACTTTCGATCCGGAGATAATGATAGAAGTTCCCAACTGTTCTCCAGCCTGACAGGTCCGCAGTTCTACCTGGGCTACGGCAGCAATGGACGCAAGCGCCTCTCCCCGAAAGCCCATTGTATGCAAAGCAAACAAGTCAGAAGCTTCCCGGATTTTCGAAGTCGCATGACGTTCAAAAGCCAGCCGGGCATCTGTTTCAGACATTCCTTTTCCGTCATCTATTACTTGAATGCTGGTTTTGCCTGCATCCGTCACAGATACATCAATATGCTTTGCTCCCGCATCTATTGCATTCTCCACAAGCTCTTTTATCACGGAAGCAGGACGCTGTATGACTTCGCCCGCCGCAATCTGATTAGCTACAGAATCGGGCAATAAACGGATTATATCACTCATTTCCCCTTTATTTAAAACGTAAATTCTCCTGTTACCAGATAATGCAGAATATAAGCCAGTACAGCTATGGCCACAAACAAGGTTGCATAGGTCAACGGCTTCCGGCCGCTTTCCTTCCGGCGTTTCAGATAAGTCGTACTTTCTACAAACTTGCCACGGATATCTTCTGGAGAAAATTCCTTCGGAGGAAGCATTCCCAGTTCACGTTTGGCAGTTTCTTCAATCTTCTGCAATTTCTCCTTCCGCTCATCCACATAGATATACTCGTGATGATACGAACGCGGCTTTCTCATTGTAAACATTCCCATAACTACTCCTCCTTTTTATTAAACAAATGCTGATTCGGCAACTCAACAGGACTCGGACATTCTTCTTCAGCTGATCCTCGGCTTTCTTACTTCTCCAGTTGAATATATCTTCCTTATTTATTGGACGAAGATAGTCGAACCAGACGAAATTTGCAAGTTTTTTCTTATCTGCCGGTATTTGTGTCATCGGATAAAGAGTGCCTGTCGATTTAGGCTTCATCACCATCCGCTCCAGTTTCTGATCCTTCAGATACAAATCCAGATTACTTGTTTCGGAAACGTTCATACCGATCAGTGTACTGTCTGAATCCATCGGATAATAGACCACTCTTACAGATCCGATTACTTCCACCTTCCGCATCTGCTTATCCTTAAAGTAAGCTTTCATTTCCTTGCCACTCACCTGATTGTATAAGGTCGAATCAATCTGTTCCACGGATAAAGCCTGATTAATCACATGAGCCCAGTCAATGGTACTGTCATTCATATAAATATTGATCTGCTCGCCCAGCAACTGCTGGTTCTTCTGCCACAAAACAGGATCCTTATACATGGTCAGACAAGTATCAACCGTTGAAAATACCAAAGAGTCTGCCAACTCCCTGTACATCCTGACGATAGAAACGTACTTTATGAAAAGCTTTCATTTCCCGATACATGGAATCCGTATTCTGATGAAAAGTCTGCATCATCAGAGTATCGGCATGAAGAAACAAGCTGTCTCCCTGTGAATAATCAATGGCAACTGCCCGCCGGGTAGCAAATGCATAATCGTTCTTTTCATCATAATACCCATAATCTCCCGTCATCATGTTCCGATTGACCGTATCGGTCATCACCATGTTATGAAAGGCTTTGCCGATCCCCAGATTACGATCATAAAACAACGTATCGCCCGTCAACTGCTTACCTTCATTGATCAAAACGGAGCGGTCATACAGGTCGGCCTGTCCCGTCTGTGTGTTATAGATTCCCCGTTCCGAATAAATATGATTATTGTCGCTCCAGATATCAGAAGGGCCGACAATATTCGCAATCTTGGTAGCAGTATTGTATCCTAACGTATCTGATGTCAAGGTAAATTTCGGATTGACCAGCTTCACGTTGTAGTTGAATACAGACTGTTTGGTAGCCGGACTATACTCTCCCCACTCTGAGGTAAGTACATTCTGCTCGTCCATCAAAGTTCCGCCGTCAAAAAAGTAGCCCAGATTATATACACGGTCATAGTTCAAGCTATCTGTCAGCAAAGTCGTCGTACGATTTTCCATACGGACATTCATTCTCATCTGTGCAATCTGGCTCATTCCGTCATAAAACAAACGGTCACCATACAGAAAGAGCGTATCTCCCTGCTCCATGCGAACATGACTGAATGCCTCAAATGAATTCATCTGATTGTAAAAATATGCACTGTCACAATACATGTATGTACTGTCGTGACGGAAAACTACATTTCCAACAACAACCTGTGCATCGGGCACACGTGCATCCTTTCTTAAAAGATCTGCATGCAAAAGATAAACTTTACTCTTTTGACCATCCTGTTTGGCAGAAGTTCCTGTCTGCGGTTTCTGTGCTAACAGGCAAAAGGCGAACAGGCACAGGATACTTACAACAAGTACCTATGCCTGCTCAGGGATTTATTTCTTTGATTCTTTTCCGACATATATCTTAATTCTTAATCCATCCCGGATACTTGAAATCACATTTCACCCATTCCGGATTGATACGGACATACGTTTTCTTTTGTTTTTCAACAATCCACTTTTGCAGCTTTTCCTCACTACGTTTAGCGGTCACAATGCTCTTCAGCCGCTGATAGTCTTCCGTAATGGTTGCTTTATGTCCGTCAATACGATTCTTCAATTTAACAATGGCACACACCTCTTTACCCTTGCTGGTAGTCATTGTGAAAGGCTGTGAAACTTCACCGATCTGCAAACCATCTACCACCTTCGCAACATCCTGAGAAATCAGGCTGGAAAGCTGTCCCAATTTCAAAGCGGGCAGTTCCGGTCTGCGGGTTAGCCAGCAAGCCGTGGTTATTACGAGTCTCCTTATCCTGTGATACCCAAGTGGCAGCATCGTCAAAACTTACCTTGCCTTTACGGATATCATTAGCCAAGGTATCAAGTTTGGCCAAAGCCTCATCTATTTCTTTCTGGTCAATTCTCGGTTTCAACAATATGTGACGATAGCTGACACGGTCTCCGCGCTTTTCAATCAACTGGGCAATATGAAAACCGAATTCTGTTTCAAAAACTTTAGAGATCTTCTTGGTGTCGGTCAGGTTGAAGACAACATTCGCAAATTCAGGAACCAACTGACCACGTCCCATGAATCCATATTCACCGCCCTGACGTGCAGATCCCGGATCTTCAGAATACATACGGGCCAATGTAGAGAAGGTAGTTTCTCCTTTATTGATACGGTCTGTAAACTCACGTAACTCAGATTTGATACGTTCCTTTTCTTCTTCCGTCACTTTCGGTTCAAGTGTAATGATCTGCACTTCTACCTGCGGAAGGATATAGGGAATACTGTCAGCCGGCAACTTGCTGAAATAATTACGGACCTCGGCCGGAGTCAATTTAATATCACCTACTATTTTACGCTGCATTTCCTGAACGATCTGCTTGTTACGCATGTTTTCGCGCAGCATTTCGCGAATCTGTGTAGAGGTTTTATTATAGTATTCCTCCATTTTTTCCTTTGTACCAATCTGTTCAATCAGCCAGGCAGTATAAGTTTCCACCTCCTGAAGAACAGCCTGTTCTGAAACCGTCACACTATCAATCTCAGCCTGATGCAAATACAACTTCTGAATTGCCAGTTCTTCCGGTATCACACAATAAGGATCTCCATCAAAACGACGTCCTTCATACTGAGCCTGCAAACGCTCATCTTCAACATCCGACTTCAAGATAGCCTCATCTCCTACGACCCAGACTACTTCATCGATAACATTATTCTGCGCATGCGAAACGGTACCAACCAGCAATAAAAGCAGACACACGCAAACTCTTGCAAAATCCAGTTTATTCATTCAACTCAATTATAATAAATTATGTCTTTATCTTCTGAAGCCTCGTTATACAAGTCTTGCTTCACCCGATTGATAAATTCGACGCGCTTCAGATTTATTAATATTTCTTTTATCTCGGTCCGAGCATATTCCAAAGGTAACTGTTCCCCTTCAGGCAGGAAATGCTCAACATGCAAGAAATAGCAAAAGGCAGTATCACGCACTTCTACATTTTTCTTTTTCTCCAGATAGCCAAAATCCGTATCCAATTCTTTCAAAGGTATCTTGGCAGCCAGATCTGACACAGGAAGCCAGCGATCATAAAAATAATCATAACTCACTGCATTTCCGATACTGTATTTCAGCAAACGGTCAACAGCATCCTGCGTGTTCTGTTTATACCATGTCCGGACATTGCCCAAATGCGGAGCCTTGACAGGAACCTTTATAAACAATCCCTGCACGTAAGGCTGGGTAGCACGAAACAAGGTCGGATTCTGTTGATAGTATTGCTCTATCTCAGCTTCATCAATACTGTCTCCCAATTGCTGGTTGACTAGTTCTTCCTGATAAGCATGCACAATCAGCGCTTTCCGATAAGAAGCGACCAGCTCCTCCAGTTTCAGATTATCCGGAACATTTCCTTCTGCTTTATGAAACAAAAGGGCATCTTCCACCCATGTGCGGATATAGCGCTCCGCAAACTGAATGCTATCTTGTCCCTTGATTCCTACCGGCATAGCGGCCCGCAGATCTTCCTTATAAAGGAATTCATTCCCCACTTGTACCAGAGGTGTCTTCCCTTTATGATCTACAGTCTGACCGCATCCTCCCAACAAGAGCGCAGTCAAAATGATCAAGAAGATTTTATTCTTTTGTCCCATAAACAATGAATTAGTGAACGAAGATACACTATTAATTAGTTACTTCCATCACAATTAACGGTTTTTAAAACGTCTTGATTAATTTCTACCTTGAATTTACGCTTCAAAGCCAACATTTCGCTTTCTTTTTGAGCCTCACAATAATCAGTCATTACTGCATCCAGAACATCCTGATATTCCTCCGGTCCTTTTTTTAATCGCTTTCCCAATACGAAAGTGTAAGGCAACTCTGCATGCGGAAGATAACTTCCACACTTAAATGCCAGCTTATCTACATACGGATTTTTCCCTATCTGAAACAAACCTGTCTCCAGCTCTGCGTGATAAACAGAATCCCGTATTGCTTCCTGAGACAAGACTTTTTCCCATTCAGACAAAGGAAGTTTTTTCAGTTTCTTTTTAATTTTTGAAGCAGCCTTACGATTCTGACAATGGATCACAGCCCCTTTGAAGTGAGGCAAATCCCATGCATATTCCTCCTTGTGCTCCTTAAAATAGTTTTCCAGTTCACCGGGTTTAGGCTGAATATGTTTATCTGTTCCCAAACGAGCATCCCACCAGGCAGCCAGCAGTCCGTCACGCACCCATTGCAAGGTGGACTCAACCGAAGCCGGATAATCTGAACTTCCATTCTTCCAGGCCCGGTACAAATCCTCATTCAACACCGGAACTCCATCCAGACGCCGATCGCAATAAGCCTGCAGCATCGGATATGTTTCTCTGAAATCCCGTCCATCTTTCCGATCCAGCAAACGGACAATATGCATTCCCACAGGAGAATAGAAAGGACGTGAAACAACACCTTCATCCAGATTTTGCAGACGTTCTGCCAACTCAGGAACCAACCCAACAAGAGGCATCCACATCGTTCCACTCTTCAATTGAGGCTTTTGTGAGACATAACGTGAAGTCAATTCAGAAAAAGTCACTCCATTCTGCAGTGCCACATACACGGAATCCATCAGAGACTGAGCCTGATCCTCTTCTGCTTTAGCCGGATGTTGTGACAAAGGCAAAGTGAGAAACTCCATTCTCACCCATGTATTGGTAAGCAAACGAGATTTTTCTTCTTGATACTGATGCTGAAAGAATGCTTTCATTTCCTGACGCTTCACCAGAACGGGTTTCAGCATTTCTCCGCTCAGCACATGGTATTGCTGCTTGAATTCCGGCAAGGTATCCCATCCCATGCTCAAAGCATCGGCAACTTTCAGCTTAAAAAATAAAAAATGATTGAAATAGCGTTGCGGAGTCTCCCGCGACCGAACCGGAGAACGGCTATAATAGGCTCCAATTCAGTATCTGTCACTTCTTTTCCGTCAATGCGCATCAAAACCTTTCCGGTTTCAGCCAATGAGGAAACTACGGCCAGCAAGGCCAACAAGGAAAGTCCTATTTTTCTCAATACAAACATATATCTAAAAAAATAACGGCACACAAATGCCCCGAACCTGTTGCGGAACAATTGTGTGCCATTGAAATCCGTTTATTGCGGACGGCTATAGTTAGGAGCTTCGCTCGTAATAGCTACATCATGCGGATGGCTTTCCAACACACCGGCATTGGTAATACGTGTAAACTTCGCATTATGAAGTTCCTCGATATTATGAGCACCACAATATCCCATACCAGCACGAAGACCACCTACCAGCTGATAGATTACTTCATACAAGCTGCCTTTATATGGTACGCGGGCTGCAATACCTTCCGGAACCAACTTCTTGACATCAGTTGTTCCACTCTGGAAATAACGGTCTTTAGAACCATTTTCCATAGCTTCCAGAGAACCCATACCACGATATGATTTAAACTTACGTCCGTTGAAGATAATTGTATCACCCGGAGATTCTTCTGTTCCGGCAACCAAAGAACCAATCATTACGCTGTATCCACCAGCAGCCAAAGCCTTAACGACATCACCAGAATAACGCAAGCCACCATCAGCAATCAAAGGAATACCTGTACCTTCCAATGCCTTAGCAACATCATACACTGCTGTCAGCTGGGGAACACCCACACCGGCAAGCGACACGTGTTGTACAAATAGAACCCGGACCGAATACCTAACCTTGACAGCAATCTGCACCGGCTTCAACCAACATCTTGGCAGCTTCACCTGTAGCAATATTACCTACAACAATGTCAATACCCGGGAATTTCTGTTTTGCTTCCTTCAGCTTTTCGATAACAGACAAAGAATGTCCATGAGCTGTATCAATAACAATGGCATCTGCTCCGGCATTCACCAGGCTTCCATTCTCTGTAAAGTATCTGCTGTAACACCGACACCTGCCGCTACACGCAAACGTCCTTTAGAGTCCTTACAAGCCATCGGTTTATCCTTAGCCTTTGTAATATCTTTATAAGTGATCAGACCGATCAATTTACCGTCTTTGTCTACTACAGGTAACTTTTCGATTTTATTTTCTTGCAGAATCTTGGAAGCTGTTTCCATATCCGTACCCTGCTCTGTAGTCACAATGTTCTCTTTGGTCATTACCTCATCGATGCGCTTATTCATATCCTTTTCAAAACGCAAGTCACGATTCGTAACGATACCTACCAGATAGTTTTCATCGTCTACAACAGGAATACCGCCAATTTTATATTCGGACATAATATCCAGAGCATCCTTCACCGTAGAGCCACGCTTAATGGTCACCGGATCATAAATCATACCGTTCTCGGCACGTTTTACAATAGCAACCTGACGTGCCTGCTCTTCGATGGACATATTCTTATGAATAACACCAATACCACCTTCACGTGCAATAGCAATAGCCATCTGCGCTTCAGTGACTGTATCCATAGCGGCTGTCACAAACGGAATGTTCAAAGTAATGTTACGTGAGAATCTGGTCGAGAGTTCGACTGCTTTAGGTAATACCTCAGAATAGGCCGGGATCAACAATACATCATCATAAGTTAATCCGTCCATTACAACTTTATCTGCAATAAATGACATAGGGCTTTATGCTTTAGAATTTATTGCGTGCAAATATAAGCATTTTCTTTCAAAATGCCAGTTGGGTTAACATATTTTCACCGATTAGAAGGGCGAATAAAAAAGGTCAACAGCAAACCAGCCTGCTGTTGACCTCTCTCTTCATATCGTTTTTATCAGTTAGCCATTTCAGAAATGAACTTGATTCTTACCAGACGAATTTTCTTCTTCGGTATAATCGTCTCCCAGTTCATCCATTGCTTCTTCTATTCCATCAGTAGTTGATTCCTTGAAATAGTCGTAGATATCTTCCAGATGATCTTCATCCATGATTTCATCCAGGAAATAATCAATATTCAGTTTCGTTCCGGAATAAACAATCGCTTCCACTTCATCCAGCAATTCATTGAAGTCAATGCCTTTGGCAACGGCAATATCATCCAATGCCACTTTCCGGTCAATGCTTTGAATAATGGAAACTTTCAGTTTTGACTTATTGGCTACCGTACGGACACGAAGATCTTCCGGACGATCAATTTCATTTTCCTCACAATGTTTCTTGATCAGTTCACAGAATTCCTGTCCATAGCGTTTTGCTTTTCCAGCTCCTACGCCCGGAATGTTCTGAAGTTCTTCCAGAGTTACCGGATAAATAGTAGCCATCGCCTCCAATGACGGATCCTGGAAAATAACATAAGGCGGAACATCCAGCTTCTTGGACATTTTCTTACGCAAGTCTTTCAGCATAGAGAACAATGCCGGGTCAACTGCACAAGAAGCGCCACTCCGCAACGGAACTTCTTCAACTTCTTCTTCGTCAAAGTCATTATCCTCTACAATCTTAAAGGATTTGGGCTTCTTCAAGAACTTATGTCCTTCGGGAGTCACCTTCAGCAAGCCATAGTTCTCAACATCTTTGGTCAAGTAGCCTGCGATCAGAGCCTGACGGATAACAGCATTCCATAAGCGCTCCTCTTCTCCCATTCCAGAACCGAACACCTCCAACTCTTCATGCTTATGAGCCAGGACCTCACTGGTCTCGCGTCCCAGAAGCACATCAATTATATAATCTTGTTTAAAGTTTTCTTTCACAGCAATGATTGTTTCAATCACTGCACACAACGAATCCTGAGCCTCCACTTGTTTTTTCGGGTTTAAACAGTTATCACAATTACCACAATTATCTTCTGTATATTCCTCTCCAAAATAATGCAACAAAATCTTTCTGCGACAAACTGATGACTCAGCATAAGCTGCTGTTTCCAGCAACAACTGCTTCCGATTTCCTGTTCCGACACAGGCTTTCCCTGCATGAATTTTTCAAGTTTCTGCAAGTCTTTATTCGAGTAGAAAGTAATGCATTGTCCTTCTCCTCCGTCACGTCCCGCACGTCCTGTTTCCTGATAATAGCCTTCCAGGCTCTTAGGCACATCATAATGGATTACAAAACGCACATCCGGCTTATCAATACCCATACCGAAAGCGATCGTAGCCACAATGACATCAATATCTTCTTTCAGGAATGCGTCCTGATTGGCACTACGTGTGGCTGAATCCATCCCCGCATGATAAGGACGGGCCTTGATACCATTTGCCTGAAGCACTTCAGCCAGTTCTTCCACTTTCTTCCGGCTCAGACAGTAAATAATACCCGACTTTTCTTCATTCTGCCGGATAAACTTGATAATATCACGGTCTACATTGGCCGTCTTGGCACGTACCTCGTAATACAGATTGGGACGATTGAAAGAAGATTTAAACTCAACAGCATCCGTCATACCCAGGTTCTTCTGGATATCCATCTTTACCTTCGGAGTGGCAGTAGCGGTCAAAGCAATGACCGGACCTTTCCGATTTCATTGATGATCGGGCGGATGCGGCGATATTCAGGACGGAAATCGTGCCCCCACTCAGAAATACAATGAGCCTCGTCCACCGCATAAAAAGAAATCTTCACATGTTTCAAGAATCCCACATTCTCTTCCTTCGTCAACGATTCCGGAGCCACATAAAGCAGTTTGGTCTTTCCGCTAAGGATATCCGACTTAACCTGATCAATGGCCGACTTCGTCAATGAAGAGTTGATGAAATGCGCCACTCCGTCTTCTTCACTGAAGTTACGCATTGCGTCAACCTGATTTTTCATAAGGGCTATCAAAGGGGAAATAACAATTGCCGTTCCTTCCATCAAGAGCGAAGGAAGCTGATAGCATAACGACTTTCCGCCTCCTGTCGGCATCAGAACGAAGGTATCTTTCCCTTCCAACAGGTTACGGATAATAGCTTCTTGGTTTCCCTTGAACGTATCAAAACCAAAATACTTCTTCAATTGTTCCGTCAAATTGATATTTCCCGTCATTGTTCCCTTATTTTAATGGTTCATCTTAGTAAAAATCATCTCACTTAGTCTAACAAAGTTATAAACAACTTTTCATTTTTCACAACTTTTTCGGGAGATTATTTTTACCGGAGTCTATATTTCATTTCATTTTTACCTGTCAGGCCATTTGCAGACGAGACAAGTTAGCCTTTTCCATTTGTGACTTTGCATATTCGAGTGTCACGACAAAACTATCCACCTTACGCGAAGGAAGGTCAAACATGACATCCATCATAATAGTCTCCACAATGGCTCGCAGACCACGGGCACCGAGTTTATACTCAACCGCCTTATCTACGATATACTCAAATACCTCCGGCTGGAATTCAAGTTTCACGCCATCCATCTCAAACAGTTTCACATACTGCTTGATGATTGAGTTCTTCGGTTCGGTAAGAATATTGCGCAAAGCCTGACGGTCCAACGGATTCAGATAGGTCAGGATCGGAAGACGTCCGATAATTTCCGGAATAAGTCCGAATGACTTCAAGTCCTGAGGAGCAATATACTGCATCAGATTGTTGCGGTCCACCTTTACCGTTTCCTTGGCTGCACTATAACCTACCACGTTTGTATTCAGACGCTGGGCGATCTTCCGTTCGATGCCGTCAAAAGCACCTCCGCAAATAAACAGGATATTTTTGGTATTGACCGGAATAAGCTTCTGCTCCGGATGCTTGCGGCCTCCCTGGGGAGGAACATTGACGATGGAACCTTCCAGCAGCTTCAGCAAGCCTTGCTGTACACCTTCCCCGCTGACGTCACGGGTAATGGACGGATTGTCTCCTTTGCGGGCAATTTTGTCGATTTCATCAATAAAGACAATTCCCCGTTCTGCTTCTTCCACATTATAGTCCGCAGCCTGAAGCAGACGTGTCAAGATGCTTTCGATATCTTCCCCCACATATCCGGCCTCGGTAAGGACCGTTGCATCTACGATCGTAAATGGAACATGGAGCAATTTCGCTATGGTACGCGCCAGCAACGTCTTACCGGTACCGGTGCTTCCCACCATGATAATATTTGATTTTTCGATTTCTACGTCATCTTTTGTCACAGGCTGGAGCAAGCGCTTGTAGTGATTGTACACCGCCACAGAAAGATATCGCTTTGCATCATCCTGTCCGATGACATACTGATCCAGAAATTCCTTGATGTCTTTCGGCTTTGGCAGTTCGTTCATATCCAGATCACCGGCTTTTCCTGATTTCTGCTTCATTGCTTCCTGCACAATGTCATAAGCCTGCTCCGAGCAGGAATCGCAGATACATCCGTTCATTCCCGTGATCAGAAATCCGACTTCATCTTCCGAACGGCCGCAAAAGCTGCAGCGTCTTTTGGTTCTGGATTTTGATGATTTATCTTCCAATGTTACAAAATGTTTTTAATTATAATCCGACTCTTTACACTCCCGGTTTGCGTGAAAGCACTTCGTCAATCATACCATACTCTTTTGCTTCCTGAGCAGTCATCCAGTAATCACGGTCTGAATCAGCCCACACCTTATCAAAATCCGTATGTGAATGATCAGCAATGATGGTATAGAGTTCTTTCTTCAACTTCTGGATCTCACGTGCCGTAATCTCAATGTCTGAAGCCTGTCCCTGAGCTCCACCCATCGGCTGATGGATCATCACACGCGAATGTGTCAGCGCAGAGCGTTTGCCTTCTTTTCCGGCAACCAGCAGGACTGCAGCCATGGAAGCAGCCATTCCGGTACAGATGGTAGCCACGTCGCTGCTGATAAACTGCATCGTGTCATAGATACCCAGTCCGGCATAAACAGATCCGCCCGGTGAGTTAATATAAATAGAAATATCCTTTCCAGCATCTACAGAATCCAGATACAGCAACTGTGCCTGCAAGGTATTTGCCGTATAGTCGTCAATCTGTGTGCCAAGAAAGATAATGCGATCCATCATCAAACGGGAAAACACGTCAAGCTGGGTTACGTTCAGCTGGCGTTCTTCCAGGATATAAGGATTCAGGTAACCGGCCTGTGACTTGATCACATCGTCGAGTACCATACTGCTCATACCCAAATGCTTGGTAGCATATTTTCTAAAATCATCTTTCATGTCCAGTATGTTTATTGTGAATAATGAAGAGAGGCTTCCGACCTCCCGTTTTTCTGCAAGAACAAATGTACAAAACACTTCCGTTTTACAGAGAAACCCGGGTCAAAAGCCCCTCCTTTTTAATAAGTTTTAGCACTTGCCAAAACTTGTCTTATCTGTCAATTATTGAAACATCTGATTGAATTCTTCAGCAGAAACAGCCTTGTGGTTCAAAGTAACCTGGCCTTTCAAAGTTTCTGACAGCTTGGATTCTACCACACGGTTCAGCAAAGCTTCTACGCTTTCCTGTTTCTTCAACATTTCCTTAGAGTAGTTTTCAAGCAGTTCTTCAGGAACATTGATCATACCGTACTGAGCGAACTGAGCGCGAGTAGCTTCTTTTGCCATGTTGGTCAGATCACCCTGTTCAACCTTGATGTCGTTAGCTGCAACCAGTTTTTCCTTGATCAGGTGCCAAGTCAGTTCTTCCAGGCTCTTTTCGTAGTTTTCAGCAACGAATTCTTCACCTTTTTCCTTGTTGTTGTCCAGCATGATGCGTTTCAGCAGTGCATCCGGGAATTCCAGCTTACCGATCTTGTTGGTCAGGTAAGTACGAACGTCGATCAGGAACTTGTAGTCGCTGTCAGCTTCAAACTGTTTAGCGATAGTTTCCTTGATCTGAGCACGGAATTCTTCTTCGTTGTGTGCCTTGCCTTCGCCCAGAACCTGGTCAAACAGTTCCTGAGTCAGTTCACCCGGGATCATACGAGTGATTTCTTCAATCTGGAAGCTGAAGTTACCTTTGTGGTCAGCTACTTCTTCTTTCTTCAGTTTCAACAGAGAAGCCAGTTCTGCTTCATTGTTGTCGAATGCTACAGAAGGATTGAATACCAGTACGGTATTTGTCTTGGCACCGTTGAAGATAGCTTTCTGTTCGTCGTTCTTCATGTAAACCGGCATCATTACAGCGCCTTCTACCTGAACACCACCTTCTTTGGTATTTCCGTTTTCATCCAGCTCAGCCAGCAGACCTTTCAGCATGTCGTTGTCCTGATAGTCTTCTACTTTTTCATATTTTGCAGTACGCTGAGTGTACATCTTCACCTGCTGGTCAACCATTTCGTCGGTTACGTTGATATCATAGTAGTCTACGCTATCGTTAGCAGACAATTCTACGTTGAATTCCGGAGCCAGTGCGATATCGAAAGAGAATTCAAAGTTTTCTTCGGTTTCGAAGTTCACCTGATTTTCTTTCGGCAGCGGAGTACCCAGCATGTTTACTTTATTTTCACGGATATATTCAAATACCTTTTCCTGCAGGAGCTTGTCGATTTCTTCTGCCAGTACAGACACACCGTACTGTTTTTGATCAGACCTGCAGGTACCATTCCCTTACGGAATCCCGGCATATTCACTTTCTGACGAAGAGTCTTCAGAGCCTTTTCTACTTTTTCCTGATAATCAGCTTTTTCGATCTGGACAGTAAGCACTGCGCTTACGCTGTCTACGTTTTGCAATGAAATATTCATTTCTGGTTTATTTAATTATTACTATATTATTCTTTTTATCCAAAGAGGTTGCAAAATTAGTGTTTAATCTCTCAAATACCAAACTGTTATGCTAAAAAAAGCTAACATCTTGCTAAAATACAGTCTTTCCAATTCCTCACCCCTTTCCGACGGTGAGTTCCGGATATCGTTTATTCCTTGATATCCTTCAACTGGAAATCCTTGCGGCGAAGCACAAAACTGTTACTCAAATATTTTTCGCGCACAATCTTGTTTTCGGCCAGTTCTTCGGGTGTTCCCTGGAAAAGGATTTTTCCTTCGAACAGCAGATAGGCACGGTCTGTAATGCTCAATGTTTCCTGTACGTTATGGTCAGTAATCAGAATTCCGATGTTTTTGTCCTTCAGTTTCCATACAATATGCTGGATATCTTCTACGGCAATCGGGTCGACTCCGGCAAAAGGTTCGTCGAGCATGATGAATTTCGGGTCAATAGCCAGACAGCGCGCTATTTCCGTACGCCGGCGTTCTCCTCCGGAAAGCTGGTCACCCAGATTCTTGCGCACCTTCTGCAGACGGAACTCTGCGATCAGGCTTTCCAGTTTTTCTTTCTGATATTCGGGAGTGGTATTCGTCAGTTCAAGCACCGAAGCGATATTGTCTTCCACACTCATCTTGCGGAACACAGAAGCTTCCTGCGCCAGATAGCCGATACCATTCTGCGCACGCTTATATACGGGGTAGGACGTAATATCCATATCATTCAGATAGATATGTCCTTCGTTGGGAACGATCAGTCCGGTCGTCATGTAAAACGAAGTCGTCTTTCCCGCTCCGTTCGGGCCGAGAAGTCCCACGATTTCACCCTGCTTCACATTGATGGAAACATGACTCACAACCGTTCGCTTGCCATATTTCTTGACCAGATTCTCCGTACGAAGCACCATACGTCCGTCGGCTGGAAGCTGAAAAGTCTCTTCCTGATGCTGTTGAATATTTTCTGCCATAACTTTTTCTTCTTAGCTATCGCAAAAGTAGTAAAAAACTTGGGGAATGTGGTCATCCTGCGGATTTTCATCTCATCTTTTATTATAATATAGCCAAAAAGCAGTATTTTTGCGAGAAATTATTCTGAAAAAATATGGTAAGACCAATCTCTACTCTAGGGAAATACTTGATGCTGATGGGACGCGTCTTTGCCCGCCCGGAGCGCATCCGAATGTATTTCAAGCAATACATCAATGAAATGGTGCAGCTGGGTATCAATTCCATTGGTATCGTACTTCTGATCTCTTTCTTCATCGGAGCAGTCATCTGTATCCAGATCAAGCTGAACATCGAAAGTCCCTGGATGCCGCGCTTCGTTGTAGGTTATACAACCCGTGAGATCCTGCTTCTGGAATTTTCATCGTCCATCATGTGTCTGATCCTGGCCGGGAAAGTGGGATCCAACATTGCTTCAGAAATCGGAACGATGCGTGTCACCCAACAGATCGATGCTCTTGAGATCATGGGTATCAACTCTGCTTCTTATCTGATTCTGCCCAAGATTCTCGGACTGATGACCATCATTCCGTTGCTGGTGATATTCAGTATATTCGCCGGAATCATCGGCGCCTTCTGTACCGCCTGGTTCGCCGGGATTATGAATGCGACGGATCTGGAATACGGACTCCAGTACTGCTTTATTGAATGGTACATCTGGTGCAGTTTCATCAAGTCACTGTTCTTTGCCTTCATCATTGCCAGTGTGTCGGCTTATTTCGGCTACACGGTGGAAGGAGGATCCATTGCCGTAGGAAAAGCCAGTACCGACTCGGTTGTATCAAGCAGCGTACTGATCCTGTTTTCCGACTTAATACTTACTCAATTGTTAATGGGATGATACAGATTAATTCTATTTATAAATCATTCGAAGAACGTACGGTGCTGAATGACATCAGCTTTACGTTCGAAAACGGAAAGACGAACCTGATTATCGGACAGAGCGGTTCGGGAAAAACCGTCCTCATGAAATGTCTGGTGGGCCTGCTTACCCCCGAAAAAGGAGAAGTCCTCTACGACGGACGTAACCTCATCAACATGGGCAAGAAGGAAAAGAAAGCCTTGAGACGCGAAATGGGAATGATCTTTCAGAGCGCGGCCTTGTTCGATTCTCTCTCTGTTCTGGAGAATGTCATGTTTCCGCTTGACATGTTTTCCAACCAGACTTACCGCGAACGTGTCAAACGGGCACAGTTCTGCCTGGATCGCGTAAACCTGATTGACGCACAAAAGAAATATCCCGGAGAAATCAGCGGGGGTATGCAGAAACGTGTTGCCATCGCCAGAGCCATTGCGCTCCAGCCTCAGTATCTGTTCTGCGACGAGCCCAACTCGGGTCTGGATCCGAAGACCTCACTGGTGATTGACGAACTGATACATGACATCACGACTGAGTATAACATGACCACTGTCATCAACACTCACGACATGAACTCCGTATTGGGCATAGGCGACAGCATTCTCTACATCTATCAGGGACACAAAGAATGGGAAGGCAACAAAGATGAAGT
>ENA-OQAN01000400-OQAN01000400.1-human-gut-metagenome-genome-assembly--contig:-NODE-400-length-23692-cov-2.645364_pt1 | contig 23692 bp, 36 predicted proteins | sample MGYA00242735_ERZ504527 | MGnify/ENA primary metagenome ERZ504527 (study PRJEB26092, sample SAMD00036230) | human gut metagenome | host: Homo sapiens | study: EMG produced TPA metagenomics assembly of... | reverse complement strand
GTAGTTTTGTGGATATCAATATGATCTAATATTTCTTTGTACACTAATTCATTATTGCTGTCCATATCCATGATTTCATCTAACGCAGAAATATATTCTTTCATGCATTAGCCTGTCGCGATTTTACTTTATTTTCCTGCTCAGAATCTAAAACTTGCTGATTCAACTGCTTAATTTCCTCATTATACCATTCTGTCTGATTCTTTAAGTCATCTTTACTAATCAATCCATCCAGCATTAAATCTATTGCCTTGCGTTTTTTTCGTTTCCAATTGATCTATTTTTTTTCTGGATTTTTTTTAGTGTCTGTCTTTTTTTTCAGCGCTTTTTCTGTAATTTCTTTAATTTCAGACAAAATTTCTCTCTTTAAAGTATCTTTTTCTGTCTGAATTAAGGAAATACAGTAATTCATACATGTTTGTAAAGAACGGTCGTTGATAGAACCATTACTACATCCAATATAATTACCATCTGCATCTTCCTTTAAAGCACCGTGATTAGCTGCTGCATGACACCGCCACGCTTTGTACTGAGAAGCATTTTTTAATTTTTTAGTTCTACTTACGAAACGACTACCGCACTCAGCGCAACATAATTTGCCACTGCACCAATAACGATTGCTGTGTTTAGCTTTTTGCTCCGCAGAAGTGGAACGACGTTTTAATTCTTCTTGTGTACGATCCCACAAGTCTCTGTCAATAATTGGTTCGTGATGATTTTGCAAATACACCATTTCCTCCTCTCCATGATTGTATTTCTTTGCATGTGTTAAAAAGTCAGGAGTGTATGTTTTTTTTCTGTAATAAATCACCTACATATTTTTCATTACGCAGCACTTTAAGAATTATTGTATTAGACCATAATGCAATACGTTTTGGACGCATTCCTTCCTCTATTAATTCTCGAGCAATTACATGAGTACCTTTTCCCTCATTCGTGTATTTGTGAAAAATTGCCTTTACAACGGGAACTTCTTCCTGATTTATCGCAAGGACACCGTGACGTACAGTATAGCCTAACAAATCCCTGCCAAAAACGACACCTTTTTCCATCTGTCTCCTTTGTCCCCATCTTACACGCTCAGATGTTTTTCTGGATTCTTCCTGCGCAATGCTTGCCATAATTGTCAGACGAAATTCACCATCTGTCTCTCTTGTATCAATGTTGTCCAACGTAAATACAACACCAACTCCATATTCTTTTAACTTTCTGGTGTATGAAAGAGTATCTACTGTATTTCTCGCAAATCTGGACACCTCTTTAGTAATAATCAAGTCAATTTCTTTATTTTTGGCATCTTCAATCATTCGATTGAAACCTACACGTTTTTCGGTTTGTGTGCCACTAATGCCTCATCAAAATAAACATCTACCAATTTCCAATTTTCGTGGTTTATTATGTAATTGGTGAAATAATTTCTTTGATTATCTAAAGAATTTGTCTGGTCATCTTTGTCCGTAGATACTCTGGCATATGCTGCAACTTTTAATTTTTGCATTGTGTGCTACCTCCGATAAAATAGCACACCACGAAACAATTATATTATACCATATTGTCTTGTGATGCGCAACTAATCATTACTTATTTCTTGCTTAAAAGCAAATTCAGTTGCGCATCTGTTAAAAGCTGCCGTTTATATAATTCTTTATATATTCCAGCTTTATTACATTTTACGGAAAGAACTTTTTGCTTCTTCGGTTAAATTAATTTTAGATTTCATAAATAATGGCTCCTGATACCTCTTATATTATGATATGATAGGGTCTTGTCTCTGGTTACATATTGCGTTCTTTCCTATATTTTGTTGTTAAAAGTTATTTGGGAATTTTGTTTCAGAAGAATTGTTTTAGAAAATTTTGTTTCAAAAAAAAAAGTTATTACCGAAAAAGTTATTTCAAAATTTGTTTCATTAACTTTGAACGCACCTATAGGATAGCACATTGAAAAAGCAATAACAATGAACTTTTTATGAACAAATCAGAAAATTTGATTTTTTTAGATAAATTTTGTATTCAAACTAATAAGAATCCCACTTCATATGATTGAAATGGGATTCTTATTAGTTTTCTTCATCAGGTATATATTCCAAAATGTCAGCGACTTTACAATTAATCACTGAACAAAGCGTGTTAATTGTTTGCGTTGTAATAGCTTTTCCGCTTCTTAGTCTTTGTATCGTATCTGGCAAGATACCCTGTTTGTATATTAATTGATAAGTTGTTATTTTGCGTTCATAGATTGTTTTCCAAAATGGCTCATAAGAAATCAAATCATCACCCCACTTTTGTGGAATGATAGCATGATTCTTTTAACGTCTATGAATGCTATATCATCTATGTTATAGGATGATATAGGTACTTATTTATATTTTCATATGGTTTTAGGACTTTTTCTGTCCATGGAAAGTTTTTGTATTTCTATAAAAAAAAGATATTGCACGTAACGTGCCAACGGTTGCATCAGCAAAAAAAAAAATAATTAAAAAAGGAGAACTTTTATGCTTAACTTAAAATAATTATGGTATCGTGACAGGACGTTTAACAACAGACCCATTTATCTATCAGAACAATGATGGCAGCAGGAAAATCCGTATAACCCTTGCAGTAAGCGATAATTACAAAAATCCGGATGGTAAGCGAAGTACTCAGTTTTTACCACTGGAAGCCTTTATACCAGTGGATAGAAAATTAGGAGTTTTCGATATGGTTCATGCAGGTGATAAAATTTCTGCTGCATATACAGTAAAAAATAACAACTACACAGATAAAAACACCAACAAAATGATCTACGGACTTGTATTGCAGATTGAGCGAATCAGTTTTGAAGAGTCCAAAACAACCACAACAGCGCGACAAGCAGCGAAAGCCACAGGAAAGAATAGCAGTAGCAAAAGAAAATCTACATCTAAGAAAACAGCATAATTATATATAAGCCTGACTCCACTGCGGAATCAGGCTCCTTTTTTAATAATGTAAATAGCTTTCCTTTGTGGTATTTGCGCCTGTAATTCTGTTGCAAATTTTTTCTGTTTCTTGCGCTCGTCGTTTGTGGCGTGCTTGCGGACTATTCTGGTAATTTAAGTCTATTGTTTTTCGCAATTTTGATGGAATAAAATCAGGCGAAATTTTGTCACCACGCGCTTTTTTACCTTGAAATTCCGTACCATCCCATAGCTGGAATGTCCAGTTACTTTTTGTTTTTTTGATTACAGCAACGCCATATCGGTTTAAATTTTCTTCCAAATCTGCAAGAGACACAGTTTGTTGCACGGCGATCTGGATTCTTTTTCTAAGCTCATCCATCCAAGAAACTTCACTATTAACTTTTCTTTTTGCTGTCTGTTGGTTTTGTTTTTTCTCGGATTTAATATGTTGTTTCCCATAGTCAACAGGAATATTCCAAATTTCCATTTCTTTTTCGATTTCTTCTCGAATTACACTATAAGAAGTTTGCCGACCTCTGCACGCTTTCAGTGTTTTTCTATTTAATGCGTTTATGCAGGCATGACAATGTACCAGTCCAGATTTTCCATCATTCTGAGTAACAATTGTATATTGATGTCCGGGATAATTCTTTTCAATTACATTGGCAACAATGTCTGCTGCGACATCCAGTGAACCCATGCTTTCAGGATTTAATTCATTTTCACTAAAGGAAAACAGAAGAGTATACGCTTGAATATCGCCAACATCCCGGTTCCCTTTCTTCCATACCCTCGCAAATTGTTTTCGAATACCTTTTGCATCCCCAGTATCTATTATACCGTTTCCGCATCTGAAAGCACCAATTCTAACACCTTTTTGATGCTTTTTATCTGTCATTGGGTACACAATAGAAGCGTACCCATTTCTGCTTGATCTAATTCCAGAATACATAAAAAATTTCCTTTAAACCATCTTAACATTAATATCTGCACCATCCAGAACATCTAAAAGTGCATCTGCAAGTTTTCCCTGTTTTTCCATTTCCTTATTGACGGCAAACATAATATAGCTTAATCGTTCATCAAGCATCTGTTTTTCAGACGGAGTACCCGGCATCATACCAGCTCTAATGTCCCGAATAAGAGCAGAAACATTTGTACCAATCCTGCGAATTTGTTGGTATTTTGGTTCAGTTCTGCTGCATAAGAATCCAAATATCTTAATGTCTTTTCGTCAAGATTGCAGTGGAAGAATGAGCCAAATCTATTCAACTGTTTTTGCATCTGATAATCTTTAACAATTTTCTTCATGTCTGTATCGAACAACAACATTCTGATTAGTTTGGACATAGAGCAATTCATATGTTCTGCAAGAATAGCGATATAATCGCGTTCTTCTGCCGTTACTCTTATATGTAAATTATGCAATCTCATAATGGAAATCCTTTCTTAAAAAATTCTATCTATAATATAACGTTCTTCCCTATTGCTAATGTACCGTTTTTTATATTTGTCTCCCTCCCAAGATGCTTTTAGCGCATTTTAAAACATTGCTAAATTTGCTGCAAATCCAGCAATTTCGGGAGCCAAATATAATGGACCACTCCAGCGGTACCACTTGCCGTGCCACCACTGGAGAATATTCGCTTTCGCGAATTGGTCCTTGAGACGGGCAGTTCTCCGAACTTTTCGCCCTTCTCAAACTCTTCCCAATCAGATGAATTTTACATTTTTGTCCTGAACAGGAGAGATACGAAATCCGTTTTCATTTTCATAGCAATTATATGCATCATAGCGATTACGAACTTCATTAATAAAGTAACTAATTTGAGAATCTGTCATTGTAAAAATATCATAATTAGGCAATTGTAAAATTTGTTATGAAATTCTTTTCCGATTTTTGCGTATCTTTCTTCCAGAACTTTTTTATATTCTTCTTCCAAATTTGCCAGTTTCTCCCTAGTTATTTCAATTTTTCTTTCGATATTATCCATGTTCTTTTTTCGCATAAATTTCACCTCTTTTCATGTTTTTTATCTATACTTAGTTTACCATAATTATTTATATTATGTAAACTACATTAAAGAAAAAATAAGACACTATTTTAGGAATTTTTTTATACGAAAAATTTTCTCTTTTTTTAAGGTTGCATATAGACAATTTTACATCTATAATTAAACCAAACATCTTCTTCCAAAAGGTGAAACGGGAGAGAGTGTAAAAAAATCACAGAAAGGACAAAAGAGAATGAGAAAGAAAAGCATTTTAAAAAAATTTGCAATTGCGATTGCAAGTATATCACTTGCTTTAACTGCTCCTGTAATGTCAGATGCATCAATGTTTGGCACTGTACAGGCTGTTGAAGCTGCTACAGTGAAAACACCATCTACTGTAAAATTAAGTAAAATTTCTGCACCTACTTACAACAAGATTAAAGTATCTTGGAAGAAAGCCAAAAATGCAACAAATTACTACGTTTACTATCGCAAATCTGGCACAAAGAAGTGGAAAAAGATTGCAAGTGTAAAAAGCAGTGCAACAAGCTACACACATACAGCAAGCTACAAATATCCGCTTACCGTTGGACAAAAATACGATTATACAGTAAAGGCTTACAACAGCAAATCAAAGAAGTCTGGTAAGTACAATACCAAAGGTTTAACTGTAAAAACAGTTCCAAATGCTGTTACGAATTTTACGCCACTGGTATTAAGTAATAATACCGTGCAGCTCACATGGACACGCAGCATGGGTGCCAACAAGTACGTTGTATACCGTAAAGCATCCGATACTGCAAAATGGCAGAAATTGGCTACAATTAACAGCACATACTACGTAGATAAAGCTCCTGTTGTTAATCAGAATAGTTATTACATGGTTAAACCATACGTATCCAAATACAAGGCATATGGCAAATACGATGCAGATGGTGTTACGGTATATGTAAAACACAATACCCCAACTACAACTCCTGCTCCAAAACCACCAACTAAACCGGAACAGCCAAGTGTAACGCCAAGTCCGTCTCCTACTGAGACACCTGCTACTCCGAGTCCAAAGCCGACTGAAAAACCGCAGCCGACAGAGACACCAAAACCAACGGAGAAACCTGTTACACCGACGCCGGAACCTACAAAAAAACCAGAACCGACGGATACTCCAAGTCCGAAGCCTACGGAAACACCAAAGCCAACTGAGACTCCGAAACCGACTGAGAAACCACAGCCGACTCCGACAACTAAGCCGGAACCTAACGCAAATGCAATGGCACAGGAAGTTATCAGACTTGTAAATATCGAACGTGCAAAAGAAGGCGAAGCACCATTACAATGCAACGCGAAATTGCAGGAAGCTGCAATGGTTCGTGCAAAAGAAATTTCCATTTTCTTTTCACACGACCGTCCAGATGGGCGTGATTCCGATACAGTACTTGGTGAAGCGGGTGTAGGTTGCCCAGATGGAGAAAATATTGCAAAAGGTTCTCTCACACCAGAACGTGTTATGTATATATGGATGAACAGTCAAGGACATAGAGCTGCTATTTTAAGTCCTACAGCAACACACATTGGTGTTGGATTTTATAAATCATCAAAAGGTGGTTATTACTGGGTACAAGAGTTCTCATCAGGTCCTGATAAAACATACGCAATTACATGTAACGCTAATGGTGGAACTTTCGAAGATGGACAGGAAACAAAGACATTTCATTGTCCAGCCGATGTAGAAATCAAATTTGCTAACCATATTCCAACACCAACCAGAGATGGTTATACATTTGCAGGATGGAGTTGGTACGGTGATGTAATTTCAGGTATTGGATTAACTGACAATACTAAACTTACAGCAACATGGACACCAAATAATTAATTATACAGCACAAATCCCCACGCTTGTTATAGCGTGGGGATTCTTTTTAATCAAAATTCCATATCCTCGTCTTTTTCCGATTCATCATCCCAAACAATATTCAAACCACACCTACGTTTACTGCGTATTTCCTTTTGTTTCTGTAACTGATCTTCCCATGGGTGATTGAATATTTTTTCATATCTGCATTCGGAACTTTTGTACCTCTTTCCAAAATCTGCAATGAATATGCAGATAAATAACTTTTTTGCAAAATAACAGGATTTTCCATATCAGCCATAGCATATACCTTTCCCGGTACACCTCGTGAAACCTTAGTGAACGGTGGAGGCAATGTTTTAATTGTACATTATTTCTATCCCTTTCATAATTTGCTCCAATTTCATCATAGCAGCGAACCAAATCATCTTTATAATCCACATCGACAATAACGCCATAATGCATCTTCGGTATCATTTACAACAGCATAATTCTCATCGTTAAGAGACAATGTGTCACCACGACCGCCACCGCCTCCCATATTAGCACCACTGTCAGTGCCATCATAATCTACGCCATCCAGTTCTGTATCAAAGAATTCCACTTTAAAGACAACGCCATTGATTGGATTACCTTTGCTGCTTACTTTGTCAAGCTGTAAGGATTTCTTTGTGAATTTTGGTTCATCACTGAATACCTTTTCAAATACGGTATCTTTCTGATATGGCATATTTGAAACCAAAAATGAACCAGATAATGTACCCAATATTGCCCTGTCATTCATTGGTTATTTTCGGGTCAATACTGGTACATCTCCGAAACCAGATTCTGTACATAAAATAGCCAGTATATAAGTAAGCAGCTTCGCTGCCGAGAGCAGGTCTGATACTATTTAATGTTTTTACAGAAAGGAAACAGAAATAAATATGGAAAGACCTTATGACCATGATCTTGAATTACTGATGAATGATCTGAATGTACATAGTTACATAGCACACCGTTATAGTCAGGAGCAAATTGCGTTCGGAAAAACTGCAAAACAATTACAGGAAGAAATTTTTTACGCAATTCTGGAAATGCGAGGACGACAGCAACAGGCAATTACAGAATGGCAAGGATTAAAATTAATAGAACGTCAACAGCTTTTGGAACCATTAACTTCCGCATTAGAGCAGGTATGCGAAGAAATAAAGGAGTACGGTTGTACAGAAATGGCAACCTACATCCAATACAGACTTAATAACTATCTAATGGATTTAGTAGATTTCCGAATATAGTATCATTTATTCAGCCTTACTGGATTTATTCCAGTAGGGCATCTTTTTTACGCAAAAGAGCCGGGAGCAACACTAAAAAGAAAGGATGTATGCCCTATGAAATGGTTTAATGAAATTAACACAATTGCAGAGCTTAGAACTAAATACCGTCAACTTCTGAAAAAGTATCATCCCGATAATCCGGGCGGTAGTGTGGAAATAACGCAGGAGATCAACAAGGAATATGATGAAATCTTTGATCTATTAAATAAAAAATCCGCAGAAACAGACGAAACACAGTTTACAGAAGAAAGAGAACCAGCAGTTTAAAGAAATGCTTAACACTATCATAAATTTTAATATGACAATAGAAGTCATCGGCACATGGATATGGGCATTTGATTCTTATGCATATAGAAAAGAATTAAAAGAGTTAGGATTTACATATGCATATAAGAAAAAAGCATGGATATGGCATTATGGAGAATACAAACGTCACCATAAAAAAAGAAATTTCACTGGATGATATACGTGCAAAATACGGTACGGAAACTGTACGTGCAAAAGCAAGGCAAAATACAATAGCTGGTTAATAATGAAATGGGGATATATGGATAACAAGGTTTTGTTACCCACATACCCCCATTTTCTACGGCGACGACGGATTGAAATTATTTATGTATAAAACATACCTGTATTCGAAAAAGAATTAGAGATAATCTTCTAGTCCAAGAATGCTGGTTTTTCTTACGTTCACGACGTTTTTTTTCTTCTTCACTCATCTTATCATAATCTTCTCGCGCTACGGTATTCATATAGACATCTAAGGCATCCAGTTGTTTCTGTAAGATTCTCTTAAGTGTCTAAGAAAATCATTCTGTCTGTCATCAAATCACCCCTTTCTTCTTTAATGTAATAATATCAACATTCCTTTGTGAAATACAACATATTTCATAAAATAGTTATAAATATTTATGAATAATATACAAAAATGTAGATAAATAACAATCTCTTTTAAATAGAGTGCGTGTTTTCCCCCTGCACCCCCGAAAATACACAGAAAAAATAATTGGTGGACCGCTTCGTCAATTCGTCAACTCGTCAACCGTCACTAAAAAAAAGTTTTTTATAATATTACTTATTATTACTACATTATTTTTATAAAAATATAATTGACGAATTGCCAATACCTCAAACTCCTTGTAAATACTGGCTTTTCCTGTCAATTTTATTGTCAATTACTCTTTATAAAGTAATTGACAAATTGATAAATTATGAAATATTACAGAAAAAGGAGATACAGACTTCGTTTCATCTGCATCTCCAAGCTGTTTATGTATTGTATTATACACGTAAAAATCCATTAAATTTTTTTGCGTTATCAAAGATTGGCTTACATTTTTTATTAATATCAATGCTATCTTTAAACTGACGGTTTTTCCAAGCATTTAAATCATATTCCGCAATCAATGGTTCGGGGATAACATCTCCACATCTTTTTCCGTTAACTTCTTCCTGATTCCACGTAAATGTTGTACTCTTTTTTTCTTTCCCAACGTGGATTTTTTTCTAACAAATTTCTTAATTCCGTAACAAATCTGGTTTTTCCCATACATCCCAAACTGTTTGCATGAGTCGTTTCATACCAAGCCTTGTAAAGATCATATAAAAAGGCATTTGGAAGAAAATTCCATGTAAATTCGCTTTCTAATTCACTCCAAAAAGCAGCAACAGAGTTGTTCGCATTTCTAAATTCTTCCAGTGAATCCTGCATATCAGATAATGGTGGAAATTCATCTAACGCAGGCATATTGTAGCAAAGATAATGTACAATCCATTCCAAAACTTCTTTTCTTTTCAAATAATCATGTTTGATGTATTTTTTCTCCATACCCGTGAAACATTTTCGAAAAACAATAAGGTACATACGTCTTAAAAAACTTTCTGTAGTATCTTTTGTCTTCGGACCAGAACCAGTATTATATTCCTGAAGTATTAAGGGTTTTGCTTTAATCGTGATAGGATCGCAGTATTTAATATTTAACTGTATTTCATCTCCGGTTGCCAACGCTTTTGCCACTGTCTCCGAAATCGGTTTTTCATTTCCACCACTGTCATTTTCATCACCAATCAATAACGTAGCAGTTAAAATTTCTGATGAATGGAAATCTTTTCCGAGGTCTGCAAGTTTTACGGACATAAAGGATGGTGCAAGCCGTTTACATACATTTCCCAATGTTCCTTTTCCGTTGTTACCTGAGGGGGCACAAAAGAAAACAATTTTATCCCAATACTGGTTAGGACGTACAACTGCCTGTAAAACAGCATACAAAGCATTTTTCATTTCATCATCGGTACTGATTTCTCCTAACCATTTATCAAATGACCAAATAGTTCCATCCGGTTCGATAATTGTTGGTTCTTTCATGTAAAGATTGCAATTAATGCGGCATTTCGAAAGGAAAACATATTTAGGGTCAAATGGTAACAAAGTATTTACTTTCCAGTCAAAAATGCCATTGTTAAAGGCAGATAAGTTAGGATCATCAGTTCGTTCCACAACTGGAACCATTTCATACAGTTGAGAATATACTTCGTTCCGCTGGCTATTAGTAAGAAATGGGTTATACTCATTCATTTCCTGTAAAAATCCATTAATTTCTTTCCAGTGTGTACCAGCACTCCATGTTCCTTTATTTGCACCCTCTGTCTGATAACGTGCCAAAATCATATTTTTATTATTATTTTCATTCTGGTTTGGTAACATGTTAATTCGGCGATAATTTCCAAATTTACTCATGAGGTAAGCAATGCAAAAAACGGGAAGAACTAATGGAATTTTCCATTTAGCACCTTTTGGCTGGCTTTGCATTTTCTTGTTCAAATGTTTGCTGTATAGCTGACAGAAGATTTACAACATGTTCTGCAATTGTTGCTTTAATTCCATTTTTTACAACATTTTCAGCATAATTCTTGGTCAGTGTAACAATTACGTCCTGATAGGTATGTACCATATTTTTTTTCCTCCGTTCGTCATATCGTTATTTAAATAATTCATCAATCAGTTGTTGCGCTTTAATTTTGTTACCTAAAACAATATCTGTATAGTTAGCCTCTGTAAAAAGATAACTTCTTGTGTTCTTTTTAATAATGCTATCTAATTCCTGCAATGTTTCTTCGCTTAACTCAGGACTAACAATATCCAGAATCTTTTTTAACACATCTCTGAAATGCTGTTCCTGTTTAAACAATTCAGCAATGTGTATTTTTTCTGTTTTACTTGCCATAGTCGTATCTCCTTGTTTTCATTGTTTATAATAAAAACAACATTCTTTTGAAAAATTTTTAAAGCAATTTATTTCGTGGTGTGCTTTATTTTTCTTACTTTTCAAGTGCGCAATTTCGATAACGATATAGGAACAGAAGAACTCAGTCATCTGGAAATGGTATCCACTATTGTACATCAGCTTACCCGGGACCTTTCCATGGAGGAAATTGAGAAATCCGGATTTGGACCGTATTATATCGATCACACAGTGGGAGTCTGGCCACAGGCAGCAGGTGGCGTACCATTTAATGCATGTGAATTTCAGAGTAAAGGTGATCCGATCACTGATCTGTTCGAGGATCTTGCCGCAGATGGTACGACTGCGTAAGTGCAACATAGAAGTGTTAAGTAGAAGTTCTATATAATCTGGTGTGCCGGACACCAGATTTTACAGAACTTAGAAATTCCAATGTATTTCAATCGGGACATTTCTTGTCCCTGGAATCCGTTTTCCTACTAATATATAATCAATTAGTGTTTCAACGGTTTCTCTGTCTAAATGTTCAAGATTTGTGTATTGCTCAATAAGCTGGCGGCGATTATCGCCTGTCTGGATTTTTCTCTCAATTACATCAAGCTGTTTTTGCGTTTCAATCACCAGCTTTTCAAGCCGTTCTCTGTCATTTGTGAAGTCTTTTGACAAATTCAGGAAATCATTTTCGGAAAGAATCCCTTTTACTTTATCAAGATAAAGTTCTCTGATTACCTTTGCGTCTTCTTCAATCTTTTTTTGATAAGTAGCAAGTTGTGTTTCTAAAGCAGTTTTTTTCTCCTTTACGTTGGAGTGAAATTCCACGTTCTGTTCCAATTCATCTTTATCAAGATATTCTTGTGATAATTTGTTCAGTTCAGAAATAACTGCCTGCTCCAACTTCTTCACAGAAATAAATGAGCCTATGCAAGCGTCCTTTGCAACATGGCGATTTGAACATTGTAAATAATGTCTTCCATCTGTCTGCTTATTAGAACGCATGGTATAGCCACAGTTCATACAGCGAGCTTTTCTGGCAAACAGCCCTATAGTTCCTACTGTAAATGGTTTTGCTTTTTCAGCTACCATAGATTGTACTCTATCCCAAAGTTCACGGTCAATAATCGGTTCGTGTGTTCCCTCTACTCTGTACCATTCCTCTTTAGGTCTGGGCTTATTTTGTTTTGTCTTATACGATACGCTGCCGTATTTTCCCTGAACCATATTTCCGATATAGATTTCATTTATTAGCATATCGGCAATAGCAGAATATTTCCATAAGGTACTATTTTTTCTGGTAGGCTGCTTATAGCGTAAACCATGAACCGTTTATATTCCGTAGGGTTTGGAATCCCACGGTCATTCAGCATACGGGCAATCGCTGTTTTGCATATCCCTGTGAAAATAAAGTAAAAACTTCTCTGACAACAGCAGCAGCTTCTTCGTCAATAATCAGGTGTCCCTTTTGTTCGGGGTCTTTTTTATAACCATAAAGAGCAAATGCACCAATATGAAATCCATTCTTCCGGCGGTCAGTCAATACGCTGCGGATGTTTTCTGACATATCCTCTAAATACCACTCATTAACCAGACCATTGATTTGTCTTGATTTTTTGTTTCCTTTATTAGCGGTATCTGCATTATCTACAATACTGATAAAACGAATCCCCCAAATAGGAAACAATCCATGTATGTATTTTTCCACCAATTCTAACTCTCTGGTAAATCTGGATTGTGTTTTACAGAGGATAATATCAAATTTTCGGTGTTCAGCGTCATTTAACAGTTTGTTAAATTCTGGTCTTCGTCTATCTGAACCAGTATAATCGTCATCACTGTATATATTGTAGACTTCCCAACCTTGTTCCAATACATATTGAATCAGCATGGATTTTTGATTTTGAATACTGTTACTATCATCAGTTTCATGTTGTTTGTTTCTATCTTCTTCTGATAAGCGGCAATAAATAGCAACTTTTGACTTTGTGTTCATCATATTTTATCTCCCTTAAAGAGAAGATAAAACAAACATTCCACCTACACTTATTATACCGTGTTGAGAAATGTCTGTCTATCATTTACAGGTAATACCTGCCCTTTGGATTTTTCTAATTGATTGATGAGTTCTATCCATTTCTGATTGAACTCTTTTTTTAATGCCGACTTATCTTCACACTTAAATACATTTTTGCAGGAAATTTCTGCTTCTTTTGGCATAATTCCACCTCACAGTCTTTACTATGTTTACAGACTATGCAAAAATGCTTGTTCATTATGAAAGAATCATCCTTAGCAAACCGAACAGCTTTCGCTAAAGCTCATGGGAATCTCACCCCTGCATGGTTCTCATCCAGCCGTACCCTTTGCCAGCGGTGCTACATCATCACACGGACTAAGGCTGTACGGAAGTATCATTATCACGATAGAAAGGTCATGGCGGCAGCTTTTGCGGTAAGCTGCTTATGGAACGCTGGCAGGAATCGCTATCCGGTTTCATCCCTCCTTTGGTGGGTTACGGCGTGCCAGCCCAACGGCTCTCTTTCTATCGAAACGTATTCGGCTGCTTTATGCTGCGTTGATTAGACGCTTTCTTTTTCAAGGAACAATCTGGCTTTGTCAGCCTGTTAAAATGCACTGGTGATAATGCACTTTAATAGACTGGCAAGCTCTGTCTGGGAAGCATGGGCTTGTCCATGCTTCCACAGGAGAGCGTTATTTTTACTTTGGTTCCCTGATTTCAAAAGATAAAATCTTTGCAATCAGACGTGTTTCCATCCGGCGGCGTAGGGTTTCATCTACAACCATGTGGGTATTGCCATATTCGTCTTTCATGGGACGCATGGAACGGCTGGCAATAAAACCGCTATAATGGCGTACAATCTGGTTGATTGCTTCAATATCACCGTCCGCAGCCTTACAATCACAGGAAACGGAATCATAGGGTGCTTTGCTGTCATGCTTCTTCCTCCATAAATTTTTTGATAAATTCCAGTCCGGCGTGTCTTCTTCTCTGGATGGTAGAACGGTTGACTTCCAGAATTTTTGAAATTTCCGTATCGTCAAATCCAAGAAAATAATATCTCAGGATAACGTCACGTTTCTTTCCATCCAGATTTTCTAATGCTTCTGCTAATAGGCTGTTTTCAATGCGGATAGTAAATCCATCCATTTCAAAAGTATGGAAGTGGGATGGATAGGTGTCTTCGGAAGAAAACAGATTGACGGTGTAATCGTCCATATCACAGAACAGGGTTTCCCGTTTACACTGTCTGGACAACGCTTTGAGATAGTCTTTGCGTTCATCCTCCATAGCGACTTTACAGATATAATCAAACTGGTTCTCTATGGTTGTCTGAAATTCAGATGGCTTCATCATTGCTCACCCCCTTTCCAGCCTTGAAAGGGAGCGAATTGATAGGAATTTCTGCTTCTTTCCCCCTTTTCGCTCTTAGTCCCGACAGGACAGGGGGTGCAGTTGCGTTTTGAGAAGAAAAATTTAAAAACTTTTTCTTCCAACTAAAAAAGCACGCAAACAGACGATATTTCTGCTTGTGTGCTTCGATAGTTCTTTCTATGTATTCTGAAAAACCACATTGAGGGTCAGACTTTTCTAGTGTAGGTGGATGGCTTTTTTTAACGGTTTACCGAATGTAGATATATTTAAGAAAATATTTTGCATAGCGGCTTCCTCCTGTAAGCCGCTGTCTGTATAAAGTAGTAGACTTTAAAAATCATCTATATTTCAGGCAAAAAAAGACGGCGGCTTTTGTTAAACCGTCGTCTGGAAATGATGATGTAATTTTTGACGCAGGGAAAGTATGCTGCCAAATAACGGTTTTTTTTATTTCCGTTTCGACAGCATAGTTTTATCTTTGATACGCATAATAGGAACTGTACAACTATACGATACGTTTTTCTGTACCTGTCACTATTACAACAGGAACAGTAAAATGTATAGAGGTGGTGTATTATGCGTAAAAAAGAAGATAAATATGATTTCAGGGCGTTTGGGCTTGCCATAAAAGAAGCCCGTAAAAAACAGGGCTTGACCCGTGAACAGGTGGGAGCAATGATTGAAATTGACCCACGCTATTTAACCAATATTGAGAATAAAGGGCAGCACCCAAGTTTACAGGTGCTTTACGACCTTGTATCTCTGCTGAATGTATCAGTGGATGAGTTCTTTTTATCCTCTGATAGTCTGGCAAAAAGCAGCAGACGAAGACAGCTTGAAAGCAAAATTGACAATTTTACAGACGCAGACCTTGTTATCATGGAAAGCGTTGCGGATGGTATTGTCAAATACAAGGAAATGGAAGATAAATAACTTCTATTGTCTGCAAGAATAGGACTGAAACTAAAATGAGCCGATAGTCTATAAGCTGTAATAGCTTATAAATTATCGGCTCTGCGTCTAAGCGTCTGGCTCTTTGATAATTTCTATTTTGAAGTTATTTACGCATATCAAACTTTCTTTTTTACATTTTGGACAATACAACGGAAAGTTTTTTAGCTGTGTATCTTTTCGTATTTTAATCCTTGTTTTATTGTTGCATATAGGACAAATAACCCACTCCATCATATTCATTCTGAACCTCTGCAAAAAATTTGTATTGCTTCATTAAAAAAAGCTGCAAGATTTCCACTACTAAATCTATTTATAAAAGTGGTAAATCTTTCATCTGTAATATAGAGAACTCCCAAATTAGATAAAATTTGTTTATTACATTCATAAAAGTGTTCAGAAATATATTGTTGCCATTCATGTACTATTGTCTTGTACTTCTGAACTTTCCGCAGGACTATTTTCATACATAGCTAGTTTTTCAAAAATATGCGAGCCATTGAATAAAAAGATTCTATTTCTTTCTCTTGTATTTGCTTTGAATGGGAAGAAAACATAGTCTTGTATTCTCTGAAACTTTCAGTATTTCCCCATTGTTCTAATACTTCTTCTTGAAATTGCGATTGTAACTCAAGTATTTTTGCATTTGAAAATGCAGAAAATTTAATTTCTTTATTTCCGTTGATTGTGTCTTTTACAAGTGAAATCAAAGCTTCTATTCGTTCTTTCTGAGCTTCCAAAATCAGTACATGACGCTCTAATGCTTCTGAACGAACATAATGAGGTGAATCCAGCAGTTCCTTAATTTCTTTTAGGGCGAATCCAACTTCTCTAAAAAACAAAATTTCCTGAAGCCTAGTTAAATCGTCGTCTGTATACTGACGGTATTTTGCTTCGGTTATAATAGATGGTTTTAATAAACCAATTTCATCATAATAATGTAGTGTTCGAGCAGTAATACCTGTTAATTTAGCAACTTCATGGACTGTTTTAGCTTTTTCATTCATTCCAAAAATCCTCCGTAGCATTTAAAATTTCTTTTGCAGGTAATAGAGTTGCTTCGACAATGTTTTTTCCAGTCTTTTGCAAGTAGTGTTTAATCAAGTGATAGCCACACGCATATCCGGAACAATAGGGTAATCCGACCTGAGGATAGTTTTGTAATGCTGCCATTTCATCACCATAAAGGTATGCATTCAGATTTTCTAATCCTTGAACATTTAAACCGTCCCGAATAATAGGCTTAATATATTCATTTAAGGTTTCTATATCAGTTTTTGTTACCCAAGGACCTGCTTTATCTTCACCATACAGAAATGTTGCAAAGTTTTCTGCCAATCCCTCATTGACTATCATTTCACCAAGAGTGATGTCATTCTTCCATTTAATAAATTGAAATCGTACGTTGTGATTAGTTTCATGTGCTAATGCTACATGAAGATGTGATAAAGTGTATTCATTAGGTAGTAACCAAGAAAAAATATATCCTGGAATACCACCATCACCACAGTAACCATCATTTAAAATAATGTAAGGATTTTTAGCATTTGCAAGTAAAATTGTAAACGCATATTCTTTAATGGGTAGATTAACACCGTGTTCAACAAAGCAATTCAACGACTGCTGAATGGATAACTCACATTTTTCCCAGAGTGTATTATCAGAAATTAGCTTAATATTATTTTGTTGCTTTTGGTCAACAGCGGTTGGGGCGATATGTCCAAGCATTTCGCTTGCCATAATTACATCATATCCATTAGGCGTTAGAGCTTTCATAGGAACACTATAACAAGCCCACTTTTTTTTTTCAAAAGGCTTCATAAGTTCATATCTATAAATGTCATTTTTTTTGTCTAACGGTGCACTCATAATTTTTGAATAAACTTTGTCAGAACGGATAGCGGATATTTTCATAATTCTAGTTCCTCCTTTTGATTTTATCATATACTATGACGTAACGTTAAAGTCAATAGGCAAATTAAAAATTATCACAGATGTATGGTAAATAATTAAATGTCTTAGTAGACAAAGGAAATAGAGGTTAAACAACATAAATTAACTTGATTGTCGAAGTAGAAATTGTTGTTTGAAATATTGATAGGAAAAGTAAATAAAAATTGCAATAGGCAGATGGTATTGTCAAATCTAAGGAAGTGGGGGAAATGTAAATCCTCCACTTTTGTTTATAATTGCAGTGATATTAGAATTGATACTCTGCAATATTTTTGAAATCATTGTTCAACACATAATATACCTTATTTTTAGCAACGGAATATATAAAAGAAACTCTGGTTGCCCAAAGTCCTTCCTGACGTACTGACCTAAGTACATCAAAGGCGTTGGAAATAGAGAAGTTTTCTCCATATCCTTGCAGTAAATCCTTTGCCTTTTCATATCTGTTATCCCCAGATAAAACATATGGATTAGTCAATTCTGGTTTTAAAATGGAGTAATTTGTTATTAAGGAATATTTTTCTTTTTCCAAGCGATACCCAATCCCCGGTTCAATAATGAGAACACGCCCATTTCTATCCGAAAACATAGCCTGCATAGTAGTGTCAGGTGCATAAGTAATTTTCTTTTTTTTCACTATTTCCAATGAATCGTCAAAAGAGAGATTGCCTTTTATAAAGTTTTCTGTCAAATCAGCTATTGTATAGCATGACTCATTACCGCAAAATTGTGCATTATCATTTCCATGTACATACAACAATGTGCCAACATTCCCATTTCTATTGATTCCGTGAAAAGAGTGGTACTTATTATCGGACATTTTTTATCCCTATAAAAAAACGGTCTTTTTCGGCAATTACAGTATGTTCCCATTCAGAAAGGTCAATATCAAAATTGAACCCAACAATGGTTTCTTTTCCATTATACACAAATCTTGTACACATATTTGTATTTCCTTTCGTAAACTAATTTGAATAGCATAAAAACTAATTACATTAGTAATTTTAAATATTATAAGACTGTTTGTCAATACAAGAGTTCATTTTTTCTAACCAAATTATTGACTTCATTAATTTGATTACTTAAAATGAAGTAAATGATGTGTAGAAAGAGGAAAATGAATATGCGAGTTACAAAAGCCGAAGTTATAAAAACTGCTTCTGATATGGCTGATAGAAATGGACTTCATAATGTTTCTTTGAAAGCTATTGCTGAAAATTTAGGGATTCGTACCCCCTCCTTATATAATCATATAGGAAGTTTGGATGAACTTCTTAGGGAGATAGCACATAGTGGTATGCGTACTATGAATGAAAAAATGATTCGTGCAGCAATCGGTAAGACAGGGGATTCAGCGTTAAAATTAGTGGCAGTTGAATATCTTAATTATATGATTGAACATCCCGGTGTTTATGAAATAATTCAATGGGCTAGTTGGAATGGAACAGAGGAAACAGCAATCATTTTTAATGATTATCTATCTTTACTTAAAACACTTATTTGCTCATGTGGCTTTAATCCAGATAAGACCACTGAAATTTTGAACATGGTAACAGGTATGCTTCATGGTTATACAACTTTACAATTAAGATATGCTTTTCCTAATCCTGATAAAGTAAGAAAAGAATTATCCGAAGCAATTGACACACTACTATTGGGAGCTAATCAAAAATATAAAGACTAATGATAAATTTTAAAAAGAAATACTTTATAAGAGAAACGTGCAAATCTCAAATGAGAAATGCACGTTTTTCTATAACTATTTCATAATCTTCCAGTTTTCCCCGTTCTTTTCCAGCACAAGGTCAAACTGCGATACCTGTGTTGTCATGGTCTGGTTATCCAGATATTTCACTGCAAGGGAAGCTGTCACCTGATTTCCGCTTCGATTGTAAACTGGATTCACCAGTTCCGAGAAAATGTATTCTTTCCCCACAGGTTTCAGTACGCCCTCATTCACATAATAGGTCAGCTCCTTTGCGGTTGCCGTAGGGTACAGCTTGAAAAAAGTGGTGAGAAATTCGTTGATTTCTTCCGTAGTAATGGAATCCACCGTACCGTCACTTTGTACCGCTTTTGGAGTGTAGCCGGATTTTATGGGAACGCTGGTGATGGTAGGATTTTGAACAATCGTCAGGTTCCAGAGCCGTCCACATAGACCGTCACCTGATAGGCGGAACGGACAGTTTTACTGGATTCTCCCTCTGTGATACGCTGTTCCACCGTATAGGTCACTTGATAATGCTGCTCCTTTTCTTCTGTGATTTCCCATATCTGAAAATCAGTCAGGGCAGACGATACGGGGATGTCCTTTCGGACAGTATCTACATTCAGGGCTTGCAGTTCTCCGGTGAGATACCCTTTTAAAGCATTTGTCCGGTTATCAATGGAAGCGGCGGACTGTTCCCATGAATAGTAGACTTCTGCGAAATTCTCCACAAAATTCTCTATCTTGTGGGTGTCGAGGATGGTTTCCTCAATTACTTTGGTTTCATGGACAGTATGAATGTCTATCGCCGTGAAATTCTTATAGACGGCAAACAGGAAGCTCACTGCCAGCAGCACCCACAGGGCAATCACGGTTTTTTTATGGGTATTGACTTTGTAGACTTTCAGTTTCTTTTCTTTCTGCTTTTTCTGGTTTTCCTCTTTTCTAATCTGAATCATATCGGGTCATCCTTCTTATTGTTTGATTCGTCCGGCTCCGGCAAGGTGCTGTTGCCAGTAGGAGCCTGTCAGGTCTGCGTAACCAATGGGATTTCCGGCATGGTACATCCGGTTATTTCCCACATACAGCCCCACATGGGTGATGTAGGTTCCGGCGTTGTAGGTGGAGTGGAAAAAGACTAAATCCCCTGCTTTTGCTTCGGACAGGGGGATGTGCTGCGTCACATTGTACTGTTCCTGTGCTGTCCGTGGCAGGGCGATTCCTGCCTTGCTATAGCACCACTGCACCAGTCCCGAACAGTCAAAGGAAGTGGAGGGAGAATCGCCCCCGTACACATACGTCCAGCCCTCATACTTTAAGGCTTCCTCCATGATAGCCTGCACTGTTTCATCATCAAACTGTGCCACGGTCAGGTATTGCGATACCAAGAGGACATAGAACATATTCCCATAGGAATACCGCCAGCCCCCGTTTTTCTCTACCGCAACAGGTTGGTGTAGGTGACTTTCTTTCCGCCGGATTTGTCCCTTGCGAAGCTCTCTGCCAGTTCAAAAGTGTACTTTTTCCCACGTCCTGCCACATAGTCTAGGAAACCGCCGCCGTAGTTATAGGACTGAATCACGCTGTTTAAGTCACAGCCCTTTGTTTCTGCCGCTGCGAGCAGTTCCGAGAAATACTTGCAGCCCTGTTTGATGGATTCCTCTGTGCTAAGGGAGTTCGGGGGAAGCCCCAGAGATTCCGAGGACTGCATAACGTCTTCCAGCGTGCCGCCGGATTCCACCTGAATGATGGCGAGCAGCACATTTAAGTATTCCTCTATGCCATATTCCCTTGCATACTTTTCCAGCATAGGCTTATGGGCGAGGACTTCCTGTGATACGCTCACGCCCCCATAGATAAGGTTTCCGCCGCTTCCTCCGTCTTCCTCATCCGAGAAGACAATCACCACCAAAAGGAGCAGGGAGAATATCATCACGAACACGCCGGAACAGGCAAAGAAAAGGTGTCTTAACTTCATGGTTTCTCCCCTGTCTTTTGTTTGGCAGCCGCTGTTATCGTTTTTGTCCACTCCTTTCTGGCGGTGGTACGCCGGATGGTAAAGTTCGATTCTTTTACCGCAGGGGCAGCCCGTTTTCTTTCCGGTATCACAGGAGCCGTATTTGTCTTTTGTCTTTCCTCTGGTTTGTCTGGGGAAGCCGGAGGGACTATCTGGCGTTCTGTCCTTACAGGCGGTGTCTGTTCATGGTGGATGGAAGCTGCTTTTACCACCGGAACCGAAGCCCGTTCCGCCACAGTTCCCCCATAAGGAACCTGTCCCCGTTCCCTGATGGATGGGGAAGCTGGCTGCATGGCTGGTTTTCCTGCATGAGTGGTATCTGCATGATGTCGAAAATCTTCTGGTTGCTTTGTAGTAATAGGGCGTTCATGGACAGGAGCCGCCCCTTTGGGTATTTCGGAAGCTGTCTTTTGCGGCTGTTTTACCTGTTCCAGTTCCGCCCTGCGTTCTGCAATGGTCTGTCTGCGGCTTTCTGCCTGTGCGTTCCGCTGTTCGGCTCTGGCAGTTCGGGTCTGGGTCACGCTGGAAGTAAAGTCCCGTACTCCCTCTGATACCTGTGTTTTCCCGTGGTAAAGGGCATACTTTGCATTGACGGGCAAATCCTTTGCCTGCTCCCGAAGCTGTCCGGCAGTATCGGCTATCTTATCTTTGGTATCTGCCACCGCACCTACCGCAGAGCCAGCCCGTTTCCATGCGGATTCCTTTTCCGGTGCTGCCTGCCCGTCTGGTCTGCTGTGGTCTGCCTGTGTCCGTTTGGAAGAACCGGATGTTGAAACAGTTCTCTGGTCTGAGCCAGCCTGCTTCCCTGCGTGGTATGCAGCCGTTCCTGCCCCAAGAGCTGCCACAGAACGACCTAACTTATGCTGTAAACGGTGCATATGGGCGTGCATGAGCATACGGGGTCTTCGCATGATACGGCTTCCCATGCTTTGGGAATCCCCACTCTGTAAGGAGAACATCCCCATTAAATCCCCCAGCTTGAAATAAATTCCGGCAAAGGTCACTATCTGCAAGAACGCTGTCAGGAAGAACGGATATTCCCCAGACAGGTTGTAGAGCATGGTGGAAATGCTGAACGCTACCGTGATAATCAGGGTGATTCCGGCTCTGGTAAGGATGGTATTGAACAGTTTCGTAATGGCACGTTTTGACATCCCCTCAAAAGAGGGAACCATGCTAAGGAGAAAGCTCACAGGCAGGAACATGGCGTAGATGATAAAAAGCACCTGTGAAAAAATCATTATCCCTGTGAGCAGGAATACAAAAATGGAGATACCGATATTGAACATGAACAGGAAGAAGACGGTTCCCAAGCGGTTGATGGTCTTTGTGATGGTAAGGTTGGTGTTTTCCCTGTCTTCGATTTCCTCCACTACGATTTCTTCCCTGTCCTGCCCGTTGTTTTCGTCTGGGCTGGTTGAGAGCAGGCGTTCCACACGGTCAGCCCCAATGCTTTCCACATCCGAGTTGCCATATTGCAGCAGGAGCCACGGCTGCTTGACCTGTATGGAAAACAGGCTGTCCCGTATCAAATCCACGCTGTCTTTTCCCTGACTTTCCGAGTCCGGCAGCACAATCTTTGTACCAAGGGTCAGGCTGGCATTGCTGATGTCTGCGGAAAATTCATTGATTTTCCCGATATAATCAGGAGCATAGGCGATAAAGGCAGCAGACAGCACGAACACCACCACGAAATTCACAACGGCATGGATGGCTTTTGTGGTTTCCCGTTTGATAAGCCCTGTGTAGGCAACGTAAAGCCCCACCACCAGAATGAGAATCAGCAGGAACCCGATATAAAAGCCTCCGAGGACAAGCCGCCTGTGGTAACGCCTGCAAGGGTCTGCATATTCTTCCCAATGGAATCCGCCGTAGAGGAAATGAAGTCCAGCGAGTAGGTTCCTGAATCAGATACCCCGTAGCGTTGGAAAGGTACAGGCTGATTGTCCAGATAAAATTTGTGATGGCATACAGCCCGTACATCACCTGTTTTCCGATACCGTCCAGCCAGTTCCACGGGAGCCAGTCCCATCCGCTGTCCACATAAAATCAAGCTGGTAGTTGTCCAGAGGATATTTGCTGTATTCGTTGGCAGCGTCCACCGTATCATCCACCAGTCCGGCAGCGTGGGCGGCTGTGCCGAAGACTGCCAGCAGCAGGAGGATGAGCAGGAGTGCCAGAAGCACTTTTCCTGCTATACTCCCGATTTTTTTTAAAAGAGTTTTCTCCCTTTGTCCGGCAAGGGACAAGGGCTGTCCCCTGCTGGATGGGCTTTCTTATCTTCATTCCTCCACCTCTTTTCTAACAGGCGGTCTGGTGTCAAAGGCATGGAACAGGTCTTCAAA
>ENA-OQAN01000398-OQAN01000398.1-human-gut-metagenome-genome-assembly--contig:-NODE-398-length-23717-cov-2.425646_pt1 | contig 23717 bp, 29 predicted proteins | sample MGYA00242735_ERZ504527 | MGnify/ENA primary metagenome ERZ504527 (study PRJEB26092, sample SAMD00036230) | human gut metagenome | host: Homo sapiens | study: EMG produced TPA metagenomics assembly of... | reverse complement strand
CTGAGTCTGTCGTTGAGCTTCTCGGTGACCGCGCGGTCGCCGACCTCCGGAGGACGCTTACAAATCATGATCAAGGGGTCGTGGAACCACGGACGGTGCGCGTCTGTCGTCATGACCACAATGCGAGTGATCGCCAATCCTCGGGGAATCCCATTTCCGTTGCAGGAATTTCCGGATAGCGGTCCATGAGGCTGATGAATTTGTTCTTCCATGCGGAGCCATCGATTTGTTGCAGCAGGTAGTTTTCCATGGTGAGGAAAGCGGCGGGGCCGGTAGAGTCCGTTCTGAAAGCGTCCCAATCGTTGCCCCACCATTCATTGGCGTGCGAACGCTCCGATGCTTAGGCAGCTTTGGAACGATATGGGTACTGGTCTCGTTCCAGAAACGATCATGATGTGCAACCATGTTGCGGACTTGCCTAATCGTTTCCAGCCAATTTGAGAGAATCTTGATGTCTCCATGTACTGCGGGATTAGGATTTGGGTTAAAAATATGAAGCTTCGCTGCTAGCTTTCTTTTAACAGAATCGGGGGATCCCTGATAGAAATAACCTTTCAGAGTTCCGTAGCTTAGGCAGCCTAGTATCATCCAATACGGTGGCAATGGGTCTTTATATGTTCTTTTGAAATGTTTAAGGTATGGCAGATTGGATTTCGTGAACGATGCTCTTAACGAGTTAATGCATGCCAAATAATCATCAAAGCTAAGCTCAGGCAATCCTTCAGGTGTGGTATATCCAAATTCGCCGCCAAACAAGGAAAGCTCGTGTGCGAGAAAGCTTTTGAGATATATTTCAAAGGTGATTATGCCGTCGAACACGAGAGTTCTCAGTTCCTGATCGAATATATATCTGCACCAGATTTGCTGGAACTGTGTCCCCCTCTCTGAATGGGAGGACATGCTTGTGGTCGCATGAGGAAGATGGGCTAAGGAATGGATACCAGTATCCTTTTAGACGAAAATAGCCAACCTGTTCGAGGTGGCGTTCAAGGGTCTCGGCATCTACTCCGCCCAGGCCGTTCTTAATTAGAGTGACTGCCAGATCTGAAAAATCTTTTGGTGGGTGCTGCGGGTAGGAAAGAACTTGAGCATTGCCGTCATGCGAATTTGCCATGGAGTTCCCTCGAGCAAGAAAAATGCCACCCTAGTGTGCTTCAGTGAGAGGCATTGGTGGCTTTTAACAAATGAACATTTTACCAAAGGTAGAACTTTTTGTCCAATAAAAGACACTTCATACTGCTAGTGGTTAACCTAAGGCGAAAACGCTAAATATGGTGAGTGCATACAGGATTCATCTCATTTCACTCTGTCGAAGTGTGGTCATGATTGCGATTCGATTGGCCGAATCGGCAGATGATTAACTTGTTTTTCTACTCTCGGTTTGTTTCTCGTCTCCTCCATATAAGCGACAGCGAGAGATGGTAGTCAAAGGAGAGTTCCACAGGGTTCCGAGTTCGTAAAGGGCGTCGGCTTGGGCAAGGGCGTGCGTATCAATCTCGGTAAAGACGGCATCAGCAGCGTATCGTTTGGTAGACGTGACGCACCGCATGTCACCGTAGGCAAGCGGGGAACGTATGTGGGTGCCAGCATTCAAAAACGCCAACCATTACCCGCGAATTTGCGAGCCGAACGGCCACAAAGCCAGCTTGGCCATCTTGAATGATTGAATGCCGAACGGAATACCGATGATGGTGATGCAATTGAGCAGCCCGGCACCCACATAGCCAATCGCCATCCACACACCAGCCAGTACGAACCAGATGATGTTGATCAGCACGGATCCCACGCCGCCGCCATACTCCACGGTCTTACCAAACGGGGTCAACGTGAGCCCCGCCATCTTGAACGCCTGAATACCCAGTGGAATGCCCACAATGGTGATGCACAACACCAAACCGATAATGGCCCAGCTGGCGGCGAGCAACAGTCCACCCAAAATCAGCCACAGAATATTACCAAGAAGTCTCATACGCACATGATACTGACATGCCGTGCCGATGCCGACAAGTGGCAACGGATAACAACAAAAGATACAAAAAGCAGCAAAGCCATGTGGGAAGGATGTATTTTGCTTCGCCATAAGCAAAAATGGCGAGGCGGATTTATCGAACCTTAATCGAACCAAGTTTTAATACGGTTGCATTGCTTGGCGATGCCTCCGAATATATTGGTCAAACTTTTATTTTGCTTTCCGAGGTGTTGCTGGCAGCAGCGTATTGAATGGATTTTTGCAGTCACTTAATTGATGCGGCTGCAAAAGCGATCGGTATTTTCTGGCTGAATTCCTTAAGTATGGAGCGGCAGAAAACAGGATCTTTGATAAGTGCCATGTAAAACTGCCCAACATCTGTTTGATTGAAAGCCCGCTACAAATCTGCCATACATACCGCAGATAGACCGGTTGAAATGGAAAAGATGCACAGAGTGTGGGGCGTTCGCCTTGGGAACGGACGCCCCACACTTGTTGTGCGGGAATTTATAGCATTCCGATCAGTCCGTGATCGTGGCCGTCGCGTGCGAAGGCTGGGATCGTGTCTATTCCGGCGTCGACAGTGATTTTTTGCCCCCCTTCATACACTTTGCCAGTGCGTAGATCCGTCCATGTGATGCTAGCGTTTCCGGGAAGCGTCACCTCACGCGATCTGGCTCCTGCCTCAACTACGGGGGCCACTAGGACATCAGGGCCGAACATATATTCATCGGCAATATCGGACACCGATTCGTCTTGAGGGAACTCGTAGAAGAGCCCACGGACCAAAGGCTGGCCATCGGTATGTGCTGATTCGAACAATTCCCGCGTGTAAGGGCGCATTTTCTCGCGAATGGCAATGAACTTTCGGAAGATCTGCTCCGTCTCGGGGCCATAGCTCCAAGCTCATTGTCGGCGCCACTTGGCGAACGGTGGTCTCCGGCCGAATTGGTGATGGTCTCCTTGCCGGTTGTCGTATGCAGACTACGGTCGCCATGGTTGCGCATGACCGGTAGGAAGCATGAGAACGCGCACCAGCGGGCCAACAACTCCTTGAAATCGTCCGAATCAATTATCCCATTATGGAAACCGCCCATATCGGTGGTGAACCAAGGAATACCGGCCATGCCCATGTGGATGGCGCAGGTAATCTGGGCACGAAGGTCGGCGAAGGTCGAACCAACGTCTCCAGACCAAACAAGAGAACCATAGCGTTGCGAACCAGCCCAAGCGCAACGGGTGAGGTTGACGATGTCACCATCCTTCCTATGGTTTGTTGCCCCTCGTAGAAGCCTTTGTTGTAGTCTCTTGGGTAGATGTTTGCCACCTGCTGGTTTGGGCCGGCATAATATCGATAGTTGTCGAAATCGTACGTGCCGTATTCAGGTTCCGCTTCATCGAGCCAGAATGCATCAACCCCAAGCTCGGCATAATTTGTTCGGCACTTCTCCCAAACATATTCGCGAGCTTTTGGATTGGTGGCGTCATAGAACTGGCTGGGACCTTCGAACATCATGCCGACGTCTTCACCCTTATCTGCGCGCACGAGAAGGTTCTTTGACTTCATCTCAACATAATTCTCTGAGGCGAGCGCGACCTGGGGCCACACAGATACCATGAGTTTCACTCCCATGCTGTGCAGCTCGTCCGCCATAGCTTTGGGGTCGGGCCAGAATTCATTCTCAAAACGGAAGTCACCCATATGCGGCCAGTGGAAGAAATCTACAACGATGAGATCCAATGGAATATTACGCTGTTTAAACCCATGAGCGACGTCTAGGAGCTGACGTTGATTCCAATATCTAAGCTTGCACTGCCAGAATCCCAGTCCCCATTCAGGCATGTGAGGAGCGTGCCCTGTGGCGTCGGCATAATGCTTCATTATCGAAGAAGGTGTATCGCCTGTGGTAATCCAGTAATCAATCTGCTTGGCTGATTCAGCTTGCCATTCCGTACGGTTCTTGCCGAACGTAACGTTTCCAAGTGCCGGGTTATTCCACAGGAAGCCATATCCGGCGCTGGAAACCACGAAAGGAATAGATGCCTGTGAATTGCGATGCGCGAGTTCGAGGTACAACCTTTCAGATTGAGGATGTTCTGTTGGTACTCGCCCATACCATATAGTTTCTCATTTTCCGGTGTGGTAAAGGAAGCAACGATGGAATAGTCGCCTCCGGTGATCGGTTTGAACCATCGCGCTCGAAGATTTAGTGATCCGCCAGATGGTATTTCCTGAATGAGCGGTGTGCCGTCTGCCTTATAGAAGCTTAGTAAACAGCGTGGCTCTTCATATCCTGATCCGGAGTACAGGCCGCAGGATGCTTTCGCTTGAACTACAATATCGCCATTGCGTAATTCGGCGGTTCTATTGGGCTTGTCAATGGTGATACCATAGTCGTGACTGTCTGAGGCCTGATTGTTTTGTGGCAGCAAAGCTCCTTCTTTGTTCCTGTATCTCATGCATTTTCGAGGCGCGGACGCGGACTGAATTCTTTCCCCATGGTTCGATGCGAAGATATTCGCCGTCACCAGTCCACAACAGTGCATCTCCATCGATAGCAAAAGTTAGTTCACTCATAGTTGGTCCTTGTAATTATGTACTTAAGGGTTGGATCAGTCTTTCACCGCTCCGGCTGTTACGCCGGCGGCAACGTATTTCTGTGCGAAAATTAGTAATAGCGCTGTTGGTACTGAGGCCAATACTGCGGTGGCCATCATTGGCCCCCATTCTTGGTTCTGTGAACCGATAAAGTCATATAGACCATGGTGATTGGCCTCATCTTGCCGCCACCGGAATCGAGGGTCGAAGCAAACATGAAATCTGACCATGCCCAGAGGAAAGCGAACAGCGAAGTCGTGACAATGGTATTACGGGAGAGTGGAATCACGATTTTGGTAAAAACACCCCACTGCGATGCTCCGTCGATTTGCGCTGCCTCCACCAACGAGCGTGGCATACCGGACATAAATCCCGTCATCAGAATCACTGCGAACGGTACCGACAAAGTGGAGTCGGCAACGATAAGTCCCGGAATACTGTCGAGAAGACCGATGTCATCGTAGATCTGGTAGAAGCCTAGAGACATAACGACCGCGGGAATCATCTGAGCAACAATCAACAGGAAGTTCATGGACTTTGAGCCTTTGAACTCCAAGAAAACAATGGCGTATGACGAAGGTAATGCAATTGCTAGGGTCAGGATCACGCATCCTATGGCAACTAGCAATGACGTTCCTAGGTAGGGGAGCTGTGAACTTAACGCAGAGGCATAATTGTCGAGCGTGAAATCTTTCGGGAACAGATCACCTGAACGGATGGAGCGACGTTGCGTGAATGATATGTTGATCATCCAGTATACGGGGAAGAGCATAATCAGCGTCAAAATGATGCCTATAAGTGTTTTCCACCATGATGAACGATGTTTCATTTTAGTTACCTCTTCTCTTCATTCCGCTGGGCCCACAGGTAAATCAGAGCGAAAATCAGTGCTACGACAATGAGAATCGTGCCCACAACGGATGCTTCCGAATACCGGATGGTTGCTGATGTGCCCTTTCCGAAAGCCATCTCATAAGCCCAAGTTGCCAAGGTTCTCGAAGATCCAGTGCCCTTGGTCATAATCCAGATGATGTCTACTGTTCGTAACGTGTAGACGAAACCTAGCAGGAGCGTGATCATCGATACCGGCTTGAGCAACGGGAAAGTAATCTTCCAGAAGCGCTGCCAAGCATTGCAGCCATCCAACGCGGCGGCTTCATACAAGTCGCCATTGATGTTTTGCAAGCCCGAATACAGAATTACGAGGTTGAAAGGAATACCAAGCCAAATATTGGCAATGATAACCGCCCACAAGGATGATCGGCTTGCAGCCACCAAACCGGGTCCAAACCAAATAGTTTGAGGAAATTATTAATAACACCGCTGTCGGCTCCATCATCCATTGCCAGATCGTACCGGAAATCATTGGCGGAAGTAGATGGTACAAGGAATGCGCCGCGCAAAGCCGCGGAAAGTTTGAAATTCTGATTGAAGAAAACCGCCAATGCCAAGCCGATAGAGTATTGGAAAACGATAGAAGCGAAGACGAAAATCAAAGTCTGTCCGAGAATAGTCCAGAACTGTTGATTGCTTAATATTTCCTTATAGATATCGAATCCAGACCAAGGGGCATCGCCGGTCACAAAAGTGCGACGTGTGTAGCGGTGCATACTCATGGAAATATTCTGAATCAGAGGCCAAACGTAGAAGATAAGCATGTAAATAATCAGCGGGCCGCGAAACCAATGGCGGCCAATGTGGTTGCTTGATTCGCCTTGGTTTATCTGCGGTGATTGTTTGAGACATAGTTCACCTGCCTGTTGATGGAAAAGATGGAATGGGGCGTCTGAATATCGCAATGAATGGCGGGCAGATGCCCCGGAAAAATATGAGACCGCGAATCAGCCTTATTCAAGGCAGCCTGTAGATCTTCAGAAAGCTGTGCAGAAATGTCTTCGTATTCCAGACCAACGTCAGTGGTACGGCCTCAGCATTTTCTACGGCGTCAACCAAGGTGCCCAGGCACTGTTCTCTTCCACCTGCTGCTTGCGGACGTCACTTTTGGCGGCAAGATAAACCATCTCATCATTGGTCTTCTTGAGATTATCTCCGTCAATGAGGCACTGAATGACCTCCGCGGTTGCTTTCATCTTGTCACTGTCTTTGGTTTTCTGGGCTGGAATGGTAATGAACTCGCCACCGCTTGGAACTGGGGCTACTCCGCCATCTTTGGCTGGGATGGAAATCATCTTGTAGCCTTTCTCGACGGCCGACTCCATCTGCCATGAACCATTTTCGGAGAAGCCGTAATCGCCGCCAAGGAACAGATCCCATGCAGCAGATTGGTTGTCCGTTGCGACCGATTTCGGAGCCCAACCTTTTTGGACCCAGCCGGATACCAGATCAAGCGCATCCTGCTCGGCACTGGAACCTGAAGCGTCCTTCAATTGACCGCCGGCTCCCCAGAACCAGGGAAGGAACTGGAATGTTCCTTCTTCGCCGGAAATGCCGGAGAACGTGATGCCCTTATATCCTGCGTTTACTACTTTTTCGATGGCACTGTTGAGTGAATCCCAATCGGTAATCGATTCCGGGTCGACGCCGGCCTTATTGAGGACATCGGGGTTGTAATACAAGCCCAATGCGTTAGTGCCGTAAGAAACCCCATATTGTACGCCGTCGATGATGCCGGGACCTTCGATATTCTTGTCGAATCCTGAAACGTCGACTCCCGCTGCCTCGATATCCGTAACAAGTCCTGCGTCGACAGCGGTAGGCATCTTTGGGTTATCGATCAGGCGATCTGGGGTGCGTTGCCGGCCTTGACAGCTGTTGTGAGATTGTTTAATAGGTCTGACTGCGCATAGCCGATGCGTTTTACGTTATATCCCTCAGGAGCACAATTGGTAACGTATTTCGCCCATGTGCTGCTATCGTTCTTCTGAGGGTATGGGTCCCAGAATTCGATTGTTTTGGAATCTTGACTCGAGTTGCTACCGCAAGCGGCGAGACTGACTGCCGCGGCACTTGCGGCGATTAAAGCTATCACGCGCTTCATATTTGAACCGATCATTTGGTATTTCCTTTCATTAACAGCGCACCTATGCGCTGAATGATTAATTTATTGCGTTTGGGAAGTTTTAATCCCAAACTGTTGAACCGGTTAAACAAGTTAAATAATAAACCCTGATCTTTGAAAAGTCAAATCGACGAACTTAACTAATGTAGAATCTCGTGGTTGTTTTCTGCGCGTAATCTACGTAGCTGCGATGTTACTCGGGCTCTTGGGTTAGTGGATAATCAAGATAGCGGGTGACCGTCGGGGCTTTCGGATTGTTTATTCGACGCAAAAGGGTTCCCACGGCGGCTTCTGATAGTTGCGTAATGTCCGGACGCACTGCAGGGAACGATATCTTCATTGATGTTGCTAGCTGTTTCGGGAAAACGGTTACGACCTGCAAGTTATCCGGTGTTCGGAGGTTCCTGCGTGCCAAGACCTGAGGGGCAACGATTGTTGCTGGCTCGTTGTGAAGTATCAGAGCGGTCGCTTTGGTGTGCGTATCTAGTGCATGCTCAATGAGGGGCGAAGGATCCGAATCGTCGTCTTTCGGATATTCGACATGCATTTTCAGGTCAAGACGTTGGCGGTCTCTATCGCTGAATCCAGAAAGCGCCAAGCGTAGCCAAGACCCTGATCAAATATTGTGTGTGACCATGGAATAAGAATCACCTCTTTATGCCCTTCAGAGGCTAAGAAATTCAAGATTGATGATGCAGCTTTGGCGAAATCGGAATCCACTGTATCCAAACCGTGTGAGTTCTTTGGCGAGCCGAATGCAACGGTCGGAATGTGCTCTTTTGCGGCATAGCTGACTCGTGGATCCTCATCTTTGACGTCCATCAGGATGAACCCATCCACTTTCTTTGACGACCATGCTTCATGCATTGCCTCGAAGCCGTCGTTCTCGCCAATGAGTAGGGTGTCGTATCCTCTCTTTGTCGCTTCTTCGGATAGCAGGTACACGTACAGCCCAAAGAGGGCTGACAGATAGTTGCCGTGAAAGGCGGGGGAGACCACACCTATTGTTTTGGTTTTTCTTACGGATAGTGCGCGGGCTGCATGGTTCACCGTATAGCCTAATTCGTCAATCGCATGTTGCACCTTAAGTGTTGTAGCTTGGGTGATTCGAGGATCTCCCGATAGTACATACGAGACTGTTGCCTTGGAAACACCGGCTGCGTGCGCCACGTCAGAAATTGTTACCATATATCACCTGCTCTTGCTTCGTCGCTTCGCTAGGTTAAGCAAATAATCAACATGAGACAAGTTTAGCGTTATCTGTTTGCGCGCGTCGTCATGATGGTCGACAAAAGGCAATGACTCTATTCCACGTTTCCTCTCGTCCAATGGAGGTGTGGACGGCTATGCGCGCGAGTATCTACCAAACTACTGATGTTGGCGGTTTGGGTTAAGTCGCGTTGCTGTCTTGGCGTATGCCGTTGACGGTGCGAACATTGGTGAGTTTTATTCGCATCGGTGCTTGAGGCGATTAAACGTACATGCGTGTGAAGAAAAGTACATTGAACGCCGTAAGAAAAGCACATTGAACGCCGGGGTAAGACGAAGAGGCTTGTCTGCGGCTCGCATCTCGTCTATGTATGGCAGATTCGGGGGCCTGACCGGAGACATCTCACTTACATATGGCAGACACATGCGGCGAAAACCTCAAAAACGTACCCCCGAAGTGGCTGTTTTCGCAGGCGACGTGCCATATATAAGCGAGATGTCTCCGGACAAGAAGCAAAACCTGCCATACATAACGCAGATAGACCGGTTGGCGTGGGGTATTAAGCGAAGTGATTTCACGCGAGTACACGCTGCGGCCTACAGCAGGGGAGCGGTGCGTGGTTTTGCGGTTGAGTTTCGTACTTGCAGCTGAACGGGGAATGTCTCGAATGGTTCCTCGATGGGTTGTCCTTCGATGAGTGCCAGAGCCTTTTGTGCCGCATCGACGGCCATGTCGTATGGGCGCTGTCGAACGGTGGTTAGCTCAGCTTCTTTGGCGAAGGTGCTGTCGTCAAATCCGGTTACGGAAATATCTCCAGGCACGGAAAGGCCGCTGCGTTGAAGGCGGAAGAACAATGGAATTGCCTGTGAGTCCTGATGAAAACACAATGCGGTGGGTGGGTTGTCTTGCGCCATGATCTCGGAAATTGCCGCATCTAGAATGCTGTCGCCTTTTTGCACTGCCAGTGTGCGGGCGGTCAGTCCGTCAACTGCATCGCAGGCTTCCTGGAATCCGGAAATACGGTTAAATGAGCTGAATCCCAATGTGGAGGAAAAGCTTTCATATAAATACAGCAGGTTACGATGTCCCAGCTTGGCGAGATGTCGAACGATGAGTTTGATGCCTTCTTTGTCGTTGATACCGACAGTTGCATCGAATCCTTCGCTGGTGGTATTGATACCGATAATCGGAATTTTTGCGGTTCCGAGACGTTTGACCTCGTCGGGCTGATGCCAAATGAGGAAACGAATACGGCATCGGCGTTGCTGCGTACGGGAAGTTCCTCGAAGAATGCGTCACGCGCCTCCGACCCCTCGATGGGTAGATGACCAGATCGTACCCGGCGTCACGCAAAACATCGTTAAGTCCGGCAATGATTTCGGCGGTGAACCATTCGATGACGCCGCTGCGACCAATAATGCTATGCGATAGGTTCTACCGGATTTAAGAATTCCTGCCGATCTGGAAACGCTGAAATTCAACGCATCAGCTGCGGCCTGCACTTTCAACCGTGTTGCCTCTGACACCTGTTCAGGGTGTGCGAAAGTGCGTGAGACTGTAGCGTTCGATACGCCTGCCTTCAGTGCCACATCGCCGATGCTCGCTTTCATGGTGCCTCCGAAAGTTTTTCACTGTTTGTTTCAGCCTACCATCATTACCGTCCTCATGGCTACAGAGTTGAAAGATGAATGAAAAGGGTTGCGATACGACACGCCGTATGAAAAACAATGTGTGCACGCTCACAGCGGTGAGATGAAACGGGTTTCAAATGAAACCGTTTACATTTTAAAAAAACCTTGAATTGCCAATATGAAACCCTTGTCGTATGCTATTGCTTGTCCGCAAGGGGCGGATGAAGGCTTACGAGGACGTAAGGAGAGATATGAAAATCAACAAAGGTATCGCAGTGGCAGTGGCGGCCTTGAGCATCGTCGGCTTGGCTGCGTGCGGGAACAGCAATGCCGCGTCCGGCACAACCGATACGAAAGCCGACAAAGGGCTTGACGTTATCGGCAACACCATCACCTACGACCCCAATCATCTCGTGAACGACGGCAAGCCAATCCAGCTCGAGTACTGGAGCTGGGGCAGCAAGGGCACGGATCCTGTCTACAAGATGATTGAGTCCTACACGAAGACGTATCCGAACGTCACCATCAAAACGGTGAATGTTTCATGGGATGATTATTGGACCAAGCTGCCGTTGGCTCTGAAAGGCAAAAACGGTCCGGCCGTTTTCAACATCCACAACTCTTACGATGCGTTGATTCGTCCATACGCAGCGGATTACGATATCGACACCAAGTCTTTGGAATCCGACTACTCCACCGCATCCGTACATGAAGATGAGAACGGCAAAGTCAAGTACATCGACTCCGTGATCAACACCGGCAACATCTACTACAACAAGACATTGTGGAGCGAAGCGGGCCTCACCGACGCGACATTCCGACCACATGGGACGAATTCATCCAGGTCGCCCAAAAGCTCACCAAAACCGACGGCAGCAAGATGACGCAGGCCGGCTTCAACTTCAACGGCGACGCCTACAGCGCCATCTATCAAGGTCTGAATTATCAGAAGGGTGAACTGCTCTTCAGCGAAGATGGCAAGAAAGCCAACTACAACAACGATGTGACCAAAGAAAACATGCAGTTCCTCAAGGATTTGTATGACAAGTACAAGGTCGGATCCGTTGACTTCGGCAACGATTACACCCAAAGCTTCGGTAACGGCCAGTCTGCGATGATCTACGCTTGGGGCCACATGGAAGGCACGCTGAAAGAAAAGTATCCAGATATTGACTACGGCGTGTTCGCCACCCCAACCTTCTCCGAAGACACTCCGTTTGCATACGACCGTTACAACGGCGAATCCACTCCGGGCGTCAACAAGAACCAGAGCAAAGAACAGCAGGCCGTTGCCCAGGACTTCATCAAGTACCTGCTCGCCAACGATGATTACATTCGTGAAGCGGTATCCGAACTGAACTCCTTCCCAGCCAAGACCTCGCTGCAGAACGACAAGGACATTCTCTCCAAGCCGGTCATGGCCGCCATCCAGCCACGCGTAGACCGACTGATCTGCCGGGACCGGCACCATCCACCGTTGAATCCAGCGGCACCACTGCTTTCCAGAACGTCTTCCAGAACGGCATGTCCATCGATAAGGCTCTCAAGGAGGCCCAGAATCAGATGGATACCGACATGAAGAGCTCTGACTTCACGTCAATGGAAAGCAAGTACGCTTACTTCGACGAACATAAGTAATACCGATATATCCTTTCCAATCCCTTTTCCAATCCGGGCAGTCGCGGTACGATTCTTCTTCCGCGCCGCGACTGCCTTTTTATCTACGAGATACGTTCAATCTTCTTATTCGATTCGATCCGGCATTCCGTATTACGTAACAAAACGGTCGAATCGGCTCACAGAGAGGCGAGATTCAATGAAAAACAAAAATGGTGAATCTCTGGTATCGAGAATTTTCACCCTACGCAACATGGCTGTTGTCTTCTTGGTGGTCTATTTCGCCATTTTCCTGGCCTACCCAATTTTTAAAGCCTTCGCGGGCAGTTTGCATAACTGGAATCCTCTGATTGGCACTTATGATTGGGTCGGACTCGACAACTTCAAACAGATCCTCACAGACAAACTTTTCTGGACTTCCATGGGGAACACGGCGGTATTCGCAGGTGTTTCCACACTCTTCCGCATTGTGCTTGGTCTCGGCTTGGCCCTGCTGCTCAGCGCCAAACTCGTCAAATGCAAAGACACCCTCCGAGGTCTGTTCTACATGCCGACTATCACTCCGCTCGTGGCAGTTTCTTTCGTGTGGATGTGGATGTTCGACCCGCAGTTCGGCATGGTAAACAAAATCACAGGACTCGACATCAACTGGCTGCACGACACCAAATGGGCCATGCCGGCAGTCATCATCATGACCATTTGGAAGGATTTCGGCTACGCGACCGTTCTATATTTGGCCGGTCTCATGAATCTTCCTCGAGACGTGTACGAGGCGGCCGCCATCGACGGTGCCAACTCAGTGCAGATTTTCTTCAAAATCACCCTGCCGTTGCTTAAATCAACACCTTGTTCATTGTCATCACGTCACTGATCAGCTACCTGCAGGCATACGTGCAGATTCTCGTCATGACCGAAGGCGGTCCGGGCACGTCAACCTACACCATCAGCTATCTCATCTTTGATCAGGCATTCCAGAAATACAACTTCGGCGTCGCGTCAGCTCAGGCAGTTGTGCTCTTCCTGTTCACTGGTGTGCTCACCCTCATCATGTTCAAGGTTTCTGGAGATTCGGAGGAACTGGCATGAAATCACGTAAAATTGGCGGCATCATTCTTACGATTCTGCTCTTCATCGCCGCCATCATCACCATTGTTCCATTTGTTTGGATGTTCATTTCATCATTCGCGCCAAATAGCGAAATCGTCAAAGTGACCGGAGGATTATTCCCTAAGCCATCCACGATTGACAATTATGTGAGCATCCAAGAAAAGTTCAATTTCTTGCGATTGTTCGCAAACTCGCTGATCGTAGCAGTACTGAAAACCGGTATTGCAATCTACACAAGTGCAGTGCTTGGTTACGTGTTCTCTAAAATGCGATTCCGTGGTCGCAACCTGCTTTTCGGCATCGTTATGAGCACCATGATGATTCCTTGGGCAGTGACCATCATTCCGCAATACGAAATGTTCACCAACTGGGGTCTGCAAGACACCTACACGTCGCTCGTGCTTCCTGGCATGATCAGCGCATTCGGTATCTTCCTGTTCCGCCAATCCATCTCGGGAATTTCTGACGAACTCATTGAAGCGGCGAAACTCGATGGCGCATCCGAAACCAGAATCTTCCATAGCATCATTCTGCCAATGAGCCATAACACCATCGCGGCGCTCGCCATCTTCACCTTCCTGTGGAATTGGGAAGACTACCTGTGGCCATTCTTGATGATCACTGACGAAAACAAGCAGCTGCTCGCTGTCGGTCTGAAGGCTTCAACGGACAATACGGCACCGATTACGGCGGATTGTTCGCAGCGACTTCGTTGGCAATTGTTCCAGTGATCATTGTGTATATGATTTTCCAGAAGCAGTTCATCGCAGGTATTGCGACGGGCAGTGGCAAGTAAGGCAGGAGTAGCATGGCAAACAACGCATTAGATAACGCAACCGGCACGGTATTCGTCGACTATGTGCGCAAGGCACGTCCGAAAATGCGAGAATCGTCGGTTTTACAAGGGGATCATTGGAGGATTGGCATTCTAACGGAATCGCTGATCCGTTTCGAATGGTCTGATTCCGGCGAATTTGAGGACAATCTCACGCAAATGGTGGTCAACCGCGATTTTGGCGCCGACCCGCAATTCACGGTGACGCATCGCGACGGACTGCTCATTGTTGACACCCCCGCGCTGTATGTGACGTACGATGGCAAGCCATTCAGCAAAGAAGGCTTGAGCGTAGTCGTCAAGGGCGTGGCCGACACCCAGTTCAATACGTGGCATTACGGCGACGAACCGAAGCATAATCTTAAAGGCACCGCGCGCACGCTCGACGAGGCGAACGGCGAAATTTCTCTGGACGATGGTGTGATTTCGCGAGACGGATGGGCGGTACTCGATGATTCCGCCGCGAACGTGATCGTGGAAGCATACGAAGTGAACGGCAAACCGAATCCGCTGGGGGCTTGGGTTATGCCACGCGATCACGCGGAAACCGACTTCTACTTCTTCGGCTATGGCCGCCGCTACACCGAAGCGGTGCAAGACTTCTACAAGCTGGCCGGACCAACGCCTCTGCTGCCGCGCTTCGCACTCGGCAACTGGTGGAGCCGCTACTACCGCTACACGCAAGACGAATACCTGCAGCTCATGGACCGGTTCAAGCGCGAAGGCATTCCATTCACCACATCCGTGATCGACATGGACTGGCACCGCGTGGACGATGTCGATCCGAAATACGGTTCCGGTTGGACCGGCTATTCGTGGGATAAGCAGCTGTTTCCCGATCATGAGGCGTTCTTGCGCGACTTGCACGAGCGCGGCCTGAAAGCCACGTTGAACGTGCATCCGCGAGACGGCGTGCGCGCGTTCGAAGACGACTATGAGGCGGTGGCCAAGCGCGTCGGCATTGATCCCGCAACCGAAGAGGCAGTGGAATTCGACCTCACGAATCCGGATTTCGTAAGCGCCTACTTCGACATGCATCATCGTATGGAAGCCGAAGGCGTTGACTTCTGGTGGCTCGACTGGCAGCAAGGCGGCGTGACTCGCCAGCCCGGACTTGACCCGCTGTGGGTGCTCAACCACTTGCACTACCTGGATTCCGGGCGCTACGAGACTTCTTCCGAACGCAATGTAAATGAGAACTGCGAATGCGAAAAGTGCGCCGAGCCGGGCGCTCGCGATGAGCATGAAATGCATGTCGAGCAATCCGAACGCAACGTGAGTTGCACGGAACGCAACAACCGTTGGCCGCTCACCTTCTCGCGGTATGCTGGCCCGGGTTCGCACCGCTATCCGGTCGGCTTCTCGGGAGACACCATTGTTACGTGGGAATCCTTGCAGTTCCAGCCGTATTTCACTGCTACCGCGTCGAATATCGGCTACGGATGGTGGAGTCACGATATTGGCGGTCATATGTGTGGCTATCGTAACGAGCATTTGGAAGCCCGTTGGTACCAGCTTGGCACGTTCAGCCCGATCAATCGCCTGCATTCCAGCAATTCGCAGTTCATGGGCAAGGAGCCGTGGAACTTCTCCGCGGAAGTGCGCGATTCCATGGTGGGTTCGCTGCGACTGCGCCATATGATGCTGCCGTACCTGTACACCATGAACTATCGCGCCGCGTTCGAGGGCATGCCATTGGTGGAGCCGATGTATTGGGCGGATCCGAACAATCCGCAGGCGTACGAGGTGCCGGATGAATTCCGTTTCGGCACTGAGCTGCTGGTTGCACCAATTGTTTCTGACAATGACGATTCCGCGCAGCTGGGTAGCACGGAAGCATGGCTGCCGCAAGGTGAATGGTATGACTTCTTCGATGGTCGCCGTTACGTTTCGGCAGGAGAGTCCGGGCGTCGTTTGGAAGTGTGGCGTGCGATCGACCGTATGCCGGTGTTTGCCAAGGCTGGCGGTATCGTGCCGTTGCAGCAGCTTGGCGAGGCAATAAGGTGAATGATCTGGGCAATCCGGAGTCCCTGCAGGTGCTGGTGTTCCCCGGTGCGAACGGTTCGTTCACACTCAAGGAAGACGATGGTTCTGTGGCCTCTGCTGCTTCCGGTTCTGCATCTGCCGAGTCTTGCGATGGCCAAATTCATGTTGCCGATACGCGCATGAGCCTTGACTGGAAGAATACGGACAATGCCACGCAGTTCACCATCAGTCCGGTGGAAGGCTGTGCTGAAGCCATTCCGGCACAGCGTAACTGGGAGATTGTGTTCCGTGGAGTTGCGCAGCCAGACACGCAGAACGTTCGTATCGAAATTGGCGGTAAAGCTTGCAATACTGCAGAAATTACATACGATCAGCAGACGTTGAGTCTGTCGGTCGTTGTGCGCGACGTGCCGTCTACTGCATGCTTGAACGTTACAATTGCAGACGGACTGCAGATTGCTGAGAATTCAGTCGAACAGGACGTGCTTGACGTGCTCTTGCATGCGCAAATGCCGTACATTTCCAAAGAGCATGCGATGCAGGCGATTCGTGAGCAAGGAGTGCGTGCGCTCGGGGCTCTGCGCACCTTCGATACCGCGCCCCGTTTCAGCAACGAGCTGTTTGTCACCTCCGGCATGCCCGATGCGGTGATCGGCGCCTTGGAGGAAATCCTCCTCCGCAGCTGATTGTGGGAGTACCGACATCCATCACCCTTCTATGCCATTCTAGGGTGGTGGATGTTACTCGGGGGGGGGGTGGGTGTAATCTGCCCTAGAAGGATGGAGTGTAAGAGCCAGACTGAAGGGATTGGACATGCGAGGGAACTCCTGCGATTCGGATTCAACGCCAAAGACGGAGGAAATACATATTGTTTCCTCTAACGCATGGCATAAGCAGCGGACGCATGTTCAGGATCAAGCTCAAAACGTTTCGCAGTTTGAACCAATGACATTCTCGAACACGCCGTTTCCCGTTGATGGGGACGGGCATAGCTGTAAGAGGGTCAAGAAGCAGGTCGTTCCGGGGTGGAGATATTCGTTCGTTGCCTGTCTGGTAATGGTCGACCTTGCCGTCATGCTGGTTTCTCTCGCGTTCAGCCTGTGGGCAAACAATTCTGCATATGAAGCCATCGGTAGCGTCATGCCATTTGGGCTATTTCTTGTTTGCTTCAGTGCCATTTGGGTATTGAGCCTTACGATCGTCGGTGCATACCATAGGCATGTGATGGCGGAAGGCTATGAGCTGTACGCGAAGATCATCAACGCTTCGCTGCTCACTATTATTACGTATTGCTCGATTGCGTTTATTTTCAAACTTGCGCTTCCACGAACGGCACTTATCGTTGCCCGATCATCGCGTTCCTTCTGGAAGTGATTGCCCGTTGGCAGATGCGTCAGTGGTTGCATCGCAGCCGCAAAAAAGGTTCTTGCAAGTATAGGACCGTGGTGATTGGTTCTTCCGACGGCATTAACCGTGCGTTGCGTACCATGCAGGATTATTCCAATTGGGGGTATTCGCCGGTCGCAGTATGCCCGATCGAGCTGACGGCAGAAAGAAAGATGCGTATGTGGTCACTTCGTTCGAGCCGGATCCTTCCATTGAGGGTGCCGACATGCTGAAGGTGATTCCGCTTAATTCCGCGTTCCCCCGCACGTGCGAAAGTCTTTGCGCTCAAGAAGTGTATGTTGCCGACGTGCTATCTCGTGATTCCGAAATGTTGCATGGTATCTCTCTTGCGGTGGAATCTTTGGGCATGGAACTTGCCTTGGCTGTGTCTTTGGCTGATGTGAGCGGACATCGCTTGTATTTGCGTAATACTGCTGAGCAGCCGGTGTTGTTGGCGAGTCTGCCGCAATACACTACTGCTACTGCTGTGGTGAAGCGTGTCGTCGACATCATAGGTTCGGCTTGCGCGTTATTGATTTCTTCGCCGATTATGCTTGGCGTAGCTATTGCCATCAAACTCGATGATGGTGGTCCGGTGTTTTTCTCTCAGCAGCGTGTCGGGTTACATGGTAAGCCGTTCACCATGTACAAGTTCCGTTCCATGGTTACCAATGCAGAAGAGTTGAAGAAGAAGCTTGCGGAAGAGAATGGCCAGAGCGATCGTTTTATCTTCAAAATGAAGGATGATCCACGTATTACGAAGATTGGCCATTTTATTCGTAAGACTTCGTTGGATGAGTTCCCTCAGTTCTTTAACGTGTTGAAGGGCGATATGTCTTTGGTTGGGCCTCGTCCGGCGTTGCCTGACGAGGTTGCCCGCTATGGCTCCCTGTATTCCACGCGTTTGCTGGTGAAGCCCGGTATTACTGGTCCGTGGCAGGTTTCCGGTCGTTCGGATCTTTCGCAGGAGCAGAGCGAGTATTTGGACGTTTCGTACATCGAGAATTGGTCCATCGCTGGAGATCTTGCGATTCTTGCGAAGACCGTGCTCGTAGTCTTCCGCGGTACCGGTTCCTACTAAGCTGCGCATTGCGTTGCATAAACTCGAAAAATCGCCTCCCTTTCTAGTAAAAGGGAGGCGATTATTTTGTTGAGATTGAGTCAGTTTTTGTGCTTGCTCTTCTTTCGGCTCCTTTGGCTCTTCTTGCCGCCCTCGTCGTAAGAGTAATAGTAGTTGCCGTTCGAGGAGACCTTGCGTTCCTTCGCGAAGTTGAGCACGAAGCCCATCACCGGAATGTTGAGGTTGTCGAGCTGAACGGAGATTTCCTTCAGATCGCGCTTCACAGTTATGTCACAGCCAGATACAATGCCGCTTTCGGGGAGCTGGGGGCTACGGGCTACGCGGCGCGCTGCACCATGGAAAGCTTCACCGGCGACTCTTTGTCGGAAGCGTGCAGCGACTTTTCCGCCACATTACTCAAGGATTCCGCCACGCTGTTAACAATGTCGGAATCCTGCTTTGCGGCGGGGTTCCATCTTCTTTGATTGCGTTTGCGATGCTGTAACCGTGTAGTGTATGTTCCTTTTCAATTGGAGTGTAGAAAGCACCAAGAAATGGTGAAATTCCAATGAAAACTGTTGCTGGGAAAATATTTTAAAAATGAAAATGATTACAAAAGTGGTTGCGTGAGATGGCCTCATTGTGTTTTTCGTATTATGTTGTGTTCTTGAAAATATGAATATATTCCCCGAGATTCGATTCGTTTTATTCTTAACAATGAGGTACAGTATTTCACGTAGTTATTTACAATAAAGGAAGGATTTACATGTCCGTTCTTGATGGTTTCAAAGAAGTTGGCGAAAGAACGGGTGGCAAGTTGACCATGACGGTCATGCTTGAATCCGTTCGTTTTTCCAAGGGTGTTTCCGAAGTTCTCGGACGTCCTGAATACGTCAAGCTGCTGGTGAATTACGAGCGCGGCAAGTTCGCAATCCAGGTATGCGATGAGAATGATGATTTCGCTCTTCAGTTCAATGCTCCGAACGCCGATACGCCGTCTTCCGTCACCACCCGCAACCTTGACCTGCTCGTTGCGACGCAGAAGTTCTTCACCTTTCCGGAAGTGCCTGCAGACAAGATCGCCTTCTTCGCTCTGGACGGCGAATATCACAGCGATGAGCGCGTGATCATCTTCGATGCCAAGAACGGGGTCCGCAGCGGCACCGTCGGCAAGCGTGGTCCGAAGGCCGGTCACGGCGGCCGCAAGCGCAGGAAGATCGACGACGTCAAGGAAGCTACGGTGATCGGCGCCAACAACGCCCTGTGAAACCGATAGTATCTTAGTGATATATCGAATCACAATATAGTTTGAGCCTCGTAATATCTTCAAATATTACAAGGCTCAAACTATATGCGTTGAATTACGAAAAATAAATATCAATCACCAGTCAGCATAAACTTTCAATACGAGCTTGCTTGAGATCAGATGGCGACGCATATCAGTAGCAGTGGTTGGCAAGCCAGTACGAATAGGCTCCCTGAATGGAACCGTAACGCTGTGCGCAATAGCCCCAGAACCACTTGAGCTGGGTCTGGTAATTGGTAGCCCAATCGGCGCCCTCGCTCACCATCTTGCCTGCCAGGCAATGCTTGGGGCAGGCCATAGGCTCCCGAACTTGGATTCGTTGCAGTGACGCTCCAGCCGGACTCATGGGTAATGATGTATACGGTGGCGGTGAAATCGGCTTCGGTGTAGCCGTTCGACAGCAGATAATCGTGTGCCCACTGCTGCATTTCGCCCGCCGGCACGGTGGTGCCGATCGACACGGAAGCGCTGGAGGAGGACGACGAAGTGGAGCCGGTGCCAACGAGAATGACCTTGTCGACCGGAGCCTTCTTCACGTACGAGCTGATCATGTTGGAGGAGACAACGGTGTCGCCGGACTTGGTTACGAGGTTCGTGGTTTCCATCACGCCCTCTTCGCCTTCCGTCTCAACCTTCTCCTGGCCTTCCGGCAGGCTTGAGGTTTCCTTCTTGACGACATTGAAACCGATGGCGGTGTCGGAAACCTCACGCTTGCGCCGGCACGCTGAATGGTGATTGCGGTCTTCTCATCCACCTTGGTGGTGAGCGAAGGGGAGACCGTGTCTTCCGGTTCGAGCGTGATGTCTCCCGCGTCGAGCACGGACTTCACGTCGGTGAAATTGGTACCGGGCACCACGCGCGACTTGCCGTTGATCTTCACGGTGACGTACGAGGTGTCTCCATTGAGCAGCTCACGGGCGTTGCCACGGGATGCTTCGGCGGAATCGGTGACGGAGAAGGCCGTGACCTGATTGGCCGTGTTCTGCTCCGCGGAGGTGTAAAGATTGCGTGACACAATGCCCCCGGTAGCCAACAGGCCCACCGCCGCGACCGTTGCGGCGATCTTCACCAGCGAGGACTTGCTCGGCATGGCGAAGGTAGACGATCGGGCGTGCTTGCTGTGGTTAGCCATTCTGCTCCTAAACGCGCGTTCAGATCCTCGACGAATTCACACATGCACGGCATGCGGTGCGCCGCCACTTCAGGCTTCGCCGGAAAGCGCATATCCAACGTGACATTCTACTCCATGCCATGGAATCCGGGCGAGCGCATATGTAACAGGCGGGCAAAGCGGGCATGCAAAGCAAGCGTGCAAAGCAAAAGGTGCCGTTGATGTTTCGCCATCGAACGGCACCTTTGCAATCCTTTGATATTCGCCTTATTGCGCCTGTTCCGTAGCCTCTTCGGCAGCGGCCGCATTGACGTCCAGATCCTTGGCCTGGGCGATCAGATCGTCCAGATCCGACGCGCGCAACGCACCGGCCTGCTGGAACACGATCTGCTGGTTCTTGATCACCATCAAGGTCGGCACGGCCTGCACCTTGGCCGCGGAGGCGAGATCCGGATTCTGGTCGATATCGACTTCGCGAAATAAATGTCAGGATTCGCTTCGCTTGCCTTTTCGAACGTCGGGCCGAACGCACGGCACGGACCGCACCAGGTTGCCCAGAAATCCACGAATACCAGATCGTTGGATTCCACAATCTGATTGAAATCCTCGGAAGTGACTGCATGCGTTGCCATGATTGCTCCTTGCTGTTCGTTCCATCGACGCGCGTGACGGGCTACGCCCCTCGTATGCGACTGCTTTGGAGTATATAACTGCGCCCCAACCCGCCGCATTCCCGGCATATGCAATATCCGCTGTCAGAAGAATCGTCTTTCGGCGCATTCTTTTCCAGCCAATTCACACAAGATGCGTGATAATGGGACTATGCCAGTGATGAATGATGAAGTGCCCGACGAGGGCGATTTCGATGCAGGCCGTCGTCGCGGAGAATTCGACGACATTACGCCGGAGGATTTCATTCGCGGAATAGGTAATCCTCCAGGATGGCTTGCTTCCGGCGAAATCAACCGTATGCGCGGCGAAATGCCGATTCCATACGTGCTTGTGGTGCCGGTGCGCACCGATGATCTGGGGCGTGTTTCACAGGTCGGATCGTTGCTTCGCGTGTCTGACGACGGCAGTATCGAGCGAACGCTGATTGCCGGGCGCGTGCTCTATCACGAATCGTTGCGTGAGGCCGTGGCGCGTAATGTCGCCAAGGATTTGGGCGATATCGCGTTGCCGCAGCTGCCGGTGAGTCTGCAGCCGTTCACCGTGGCCGAGTTCTTCCCGACGCCGGGACTATCCGATTATTTCGATTCCCGCCAGCATGCGATCGCATTGTGCTACGTGGTGCCGATCGCGGGCGACTGCAAGCCGCAGGATGAGACGCTTGACGTGGAATGGTCAATACGAACAGCGAGATCCTCGACACTTTCGTCAACCAGATGAGCAACGGATACGGCACGATTGTGCGTCAGGCGATCGCTTGGGCCGGCAGGTAGCCGACAGGTTTATGGTTGCGTCGAAAACGATCGACCGTGGGCGCCAGGAAAGCGCGTGGCAGCTTGCGAATGCAGGCAGCGTAAGCGATAGATATATAGGCAATATAGGGGAGAGGAACGGAGTGAGACGATGACGATCGAATTACATAATAACGTGTATTGCGAGGGCGAGGGACTTCCTGTGGTGCTGGTGCACGGGTTCCCCGTGGACCACCGTATGTGGGACGAATGTGCGGGAGGCGTTGGAGGCGGCCGCTGTGGAACATGGTGTGAAACGGTTCCCGATCTGGGGTCCCGACATGCCCGGTGCGGGAGAAGGCCGATTCCTTCCGACGAGAACAGCGGTGGCAAAGACACGGACGGCGCTTTCCCCAACGGTTTGGACCGCATGGCCGACGCTTACGTCGACCTGTTGCACGCTGCCGGATACGACAAGGCGATTTGTGGGTCTTTCGATGGGCGGCTACCTGATTCTCGACATTCAGCGTTTGCACCCCGAAGCTGTTGCCGCACTGGCCTTATGCGACACGAAGGCCGCCGCTGATTCCGATCAGATGCGTGCGAAACGCATCGCGATCGCCGAGGAATGCGAATCGACGGGCACGCATGAGCCGGTTATGGGATTCGCCGCCGCCACGCCTGAGGATTCAACCATCAAACAGTCGGACGCTTACCGTGAACAGTTCACTGCATGGATCAACGAGCAGCCGGCCGAAGGCATCGCCTGGCGTGAACGCATGGCTGCTGGCCGTCCGGACTGAACGATGTGCTGTCGTCGATTACAGCGCCGATCGCGGTGATCTGCGGCGACAAGGATCCGTCGAGCCCGCCGAGCGTGATGACGCCGATCGCCGATGCGATGACAGGCACGAGCGCGGATATGACGGTGGTATTCGATTGCGGGCATTTCAGCGCATACGAGCATCCGCAGGCGGTTGCCGACGCGCTGCTCGCGCTGGTGCGCAGGGTGCAGTAGCCGGTATTTTCCGCCGCTGCCGTCAATATCGTAATCAGAAATACAAAAAAGATATAAAAAAATAGAAAAGAAAATACGGAATAGAGAAAAAATATCCGCTCTATCAATCGTATTCAAGGAAAGAAGCAAGCGATGAGCGTGTTCTCACCATTGGCGCTGACTCAGGCACTGCCGTTCCTGCCACTTGCGCAAGGCGACATCGACTATGAGGTTTCGAGACGCGACGAACCCGACCTGTTCGACACGGCGCTGCTGGAGCCGGACACGAAGGTCATTCTCGTCAAAGACGGCATGGTGGCGGTGCCGCGCGGACAGGGAGCCATCGCGGACTACGCCAACGTGCATATGCGTCTCGCGCAATTGCCCGGCGCCTACGTGGCGGCGAACTGCACACGCATCCGACGGCGCTCGCCATATTCCTTGGATCGTATGGCGGCAAACGCGACGAACACGTGGTCGCCGT